>Ga0138256_10006483_pt1 | contig 12368 bp, 11 predicted proteins | sample KNB2016incub_MG_FD_105486 | JGI IMG/M metagenome (GOLD analysis project Ga0138256, IMG submission 105486) | Active sludge microbial communities from wastewater in Klosterneuburg, Austria - KNB2014incub_MG | ecosystem: Engineered > WWTP > Activated sludge > Unclassified | place: Austria... | reverse complement strand
TCGAAGATCGACTTCGGGAAGGGATTCGGCTTCTGGAACACCATGCCGATGCGCATGCGCACCTCGATGGGATCGACATCGCGCGCCACCAGGTTGATGTCGTCCGGATGCAGCGTGATGCGCCCCTGGTAGCGTGCGCCCGGCGTCAGATCGTGCATGCGGTTGAAGCAACGCAGGAAGGTGCTCTTGCCACAGCCCGACGGGCCGATCAGCGCCGTGACCTGCTTGTCACGGATGCGGATATCGAGGTTCTTCAGCGCCTGGAAATCGCCGTAGTAGAAGCTCAGTTCACTGGCCTGCGCCTTGATCGGCGCCTCCTGGGCGCGTGCCCGCCGCCCCTCGTCGAAGGCGACCGCCAGCGCGCCGCGACCGGTAGTGCGTACCGGCAGCACGCCGGTGTCGACAGGGCTTGCCGGCGGCAGGCCGCCGGGCACTTCAGCTTCCATTTGCATGGCTCACCAGTTGATCTTCTTGCGGTAGCGGTAGCGGACGTAGATGGCCACGCCGTTCATCAGCAACGTCAGGCCCAGCAGGATTGCGCCCGCCGCCGCGGCGTTCATCTGGAAGGCCGGATCGGGACGCGACACCCAGTTGAACATCTGGATCGGCATCACGGTGAAGGGATCCGACAGCCAGGTGAAGTTGACGTAGGGGAACTCCTGCCCCAGCGGCGGTGTCGGCAGGAAGGCGATGAAAGCCAGCGCACCGATCGTGATGATGGGCGCGGTCTCGCCGATGGCGCGCGACAGGCCGATGATCAGCCCGGTCAGGATGCCGCCGGTCGAGTACGGCAGCACGTGGTGCGCCGTGACCTCCCACTTGGTCGCGCCGAGCGCGAAGGCGGCCTCGCGGATCGCCCGCGGCACGGCACGCAGGGCCTCACGCGTCGCCACGACGACGATCGGCAGGATCAGCAGCGCCAGCGTCAGGCCGGCGGAGACGATGCTCTGGCCGAGGCTGAACTGGTAGACGAACAGCCCCAGCGCCAGCAGGCCGTAGATGATCGAGGGCACGCCGGCGAGGTTGGTGACGTTGATCTCGATGATCGCGGTCAGCCAGTTCTTCGCCGCGTACTCCTCCAGATAGATCGCCGCGGCCACGCCCAATGGCATGGCCACCGCGACAGTCACCAGCATGACCAGCGAGGTCCCGACCCAGGCAGAGAGGATGCCGGCCTGGACCGCCTTGCGTGACGGGAAGCTGGTGAGGAAGTCCCAGCCGAAGCGCGGCGCGCCCTGGCGGACCAGGTCCAGGAACAGGATCGCCAGCGTCAGCAGCGCCGCGAACAGGATCGCCATGCCGACGAGCACGAACAGGCGGTCGAAGAACTGGCGCTGCCGCACATCGCGCCGCAGGCGCGCGCCGACCAGCTCGGACGTGGCGGCCATCAGTACACCTCCCGGAACCGCCGCGTCAGCAGGAAGCCGGCAATGTTGAAGACCAGCGTCGTGAGCATCAGCACCAGGCCGGCGGCGAAGATCGACTGATAACCGATGCTGTCATGCGGCAGATCGCCGAGACTTACCTGCACGATGAAGGCGGTGATCGTGGCCGCGGACTCCAGCGGGTTCCAGGTGAGATTGGGCTGCAGGCCGGCGGCCACCGCAACCACCATGGTCTCCCCGACCGCACGCGAGATGCCCAGGATGTACGCTGCGGCAATGCCGGACAGCGCCCCCGGCATGACCACGCGCACCGCGGTCTGCAGGCGCGTCGCCCCCATCGCGTAGCTGCCCTCGCGCATCGTGTTCGGCACGGCACGCATCGCGTCCTCGCTGACCGAAGCCACATACGGAATGATCATGATGCCGATGACCAGCCCGGGGCTCAGCATGTTGAATCCCGGCAGGCCGGGGATGAAACGCTGCAGGAAGGGCGTGACCATCTGCAGCGCGAAGTACCCGTAGACCACGGTCGGCACGGCGCCGAGCAGCTCGAGAATCGGCTTGACCGTCTCGCGCAGGCGGTGCGAGGCGAATTCGCTCAGGTACAGCGCGATCACCGTGCCGCACGGAATCGCCAGGCACAGCGCTACGCCGGTCGTGACCAGCGTACCCGCCACCAGCGGCAGGATGCCGAAGCGCGCATCGTCGAACATCGGCGTCCACATCGTGTCCGTCAGGAACTCGCGCAGCGGCACCTGCGCGAAGAACGGCAGCGACTCGCTCACCAGGATGTAGACGATCGCAGCGGTGACGAACACGGCCACCAGGCCAGATAGCAGCAGCACGGACTCGACCACGCGGTCGCGCAGCCGCCGCAGCTGCAGGCGCCGCCGCAGCTGCGCACGCTCCCTGCCGGCCTCCCCGGTGACCGTCTCCCGCTGTACGTTCATGCTCGTCGCCATCTTCCCGCTGTTCCGGGCCAGCATGTGCTTCCCGGAGCGAAATCCGGGCCGGCGCGCCACCGGCGCGCCGGCCCGGGTGAGTCTAGCCTACAGGAGCGGGCCGCGCGCGCGGCCCCGCCCGGCGCCTCAGAGCTTGCCCTCGCGCCGAAGCAGTTCCTCGACTTTCAGGCCGACCTCCGGCACCCCGCCGAACACCGAACCGAGCTTGGCGGCCCGGAAGTGCTCCAGGGCGGTCTTGTAGGCCGCCGCGGCCAGCGGTACGTACTTGACTTCACTGACGTAGCCAGTGCCCTGCGTCAGATAGAAGGTGACGAAGTCGCGCACCTCCGGCTTGGCGGCGCTGGCGGCATTCACGTAGATGAACAGCGGACGGGACAGCGGGTTGTAGCTGCCGTCGAGCACGGCCGCCTCGGACGGTCCCACCGCTTTGCCTTCGGCGTTGACGACCCTCAGCGCCTTCATCTTGCTGGCGTTGGGGGCGTAGTAGGCATAGCCGAAATAGGCCAGTGCGTGCTTGTCCGACTCGACGCCCTGCACCAGCACATTGTCGTCCTCGCTGGCGGTGAAGTCGCCGCGGCTCGACTTCGACTTGCCGTTCACGGCCTCGGTGAAGTAGTCGAAGGTGCCGGAGTCGGAGCCGGGCCCGAACAGCTTCAGCGGAGCATTCGGCCACTTGCTGTTGACCTGGCTCCACTTCGTGACGACACCCTGCGCAGCCGGATCCCACATCTTCTTGAGTTCGGCCACCGTGACCTGATCGACCCAGGTCGCCTGCGGGTTGACCACGACCGTGAGCGCGTCGTAGGCCACCGGCAGTTCGATGAACTTGATGCCGGCCTTGGCGCAGGCATCCATCTCGGCCTTGAGAATGGGCCGCGAAGCATCCGAGATGTCGGTCTCGCCGCGGCAGAATTTCTTGAACCCGCCGCCCGTACCGGAGATGCCGACCGTCACGCGCACCTTGCCGCGCTTCTGGATCTGGAATTCCTCGGCCACGGCCTCGGTGATCGGGAACACCGTGCTCGAACCGTCGATCTTCACGGTCTCCGCCTGCGCCATGCGGGGCGCCGCGGCCAGCGCGGCCATGCCGGCCAGCAGTCCGATACCCAACAGTCTCGTCTTCATGTCATGCCCTCTTGCTTGATGGTCGTGTCGGTACAATCGTCAGGACTTCTGCGCACCGGCGGTGACCTGCGGGGCGCCCGCCGGCTGCAGTTCGCGCGCCACGTCCTCGAGCCGCGTATGGCGCACGTCCTTGCCATGCACCACGTAGATCACGTACTCGCAGATATTCTTGGCGTGATCGCCGATGCGTTCCAGCGCCCGCACCACCCACATGGAGTCGAGTGAGCGGCGGATGGTGCGCGGATCCTCCATCATGAACGTGATGCACTGGCGCTGGATCGCCTCGTACTCCTCGTCCACCGTCCGGTCACGGCGCGCCACCTCGAGCGCCAGGGCGGCATCCAGGCGGGCGTAGGCGTCGAGCGCATCGTGCACCATGCTCGCCACCAGCTCGCCCATGTGCCGCAGTTCGCGGTAACCATTGTTCGGCCGCTCGCGCATGGCCATGCGCGCCGCAATCACCGCCACTTTCTCGCTCTCGTCGCCGATCCGCTCCAGGTCGGTGATGGTCTTGAGCGTGGCCACCACCAGCCGCAGGTCCGAGGCCGTCGGGCTGCGGGTGGCCAGCACGCGGCTGCAGTCCTCGTCGATCGCGCGCTCGAGCTCGTTGATGCGCGCCTCCTCCTGGGCCACCAGCATGGCCCCCCGCGACTCCGAATGGCGGATGCTGGCGAGCGCCTGCGCCAGGGCGCGCTCGACCAGCCCCCCCATCTCCAGCACGCTGGTGCGGATCCGTTCCAGATCCTCGTTGAAGCGGCTGGAGATGTGGTGGGCGAGTCCCGCGGTGGTCAGATCGGTCACGTTGCAGCGTCCCGGCCGTTCAGGTTCAGAACTTGAAGTTCAGGTCGAGCTGCAGGCGCTTGTAGTCCAGATCGGTGGTCGCCGTGCTGCCTGCATCGTTGAAACGCGTGTTGATGAAGTACGTGCCGTTGAGCGTCCAGTTTGCCGCCGGCACCCACGCGGCCTTGACGACGCTGCCCCGGGTGTCGGTGACGCCGCCACCGAAGTCAGAGTCGACAAACTGCCCGAAGATCGCGTCCTTCTCGGTCTTCTGATACACGTAGCCGATCTCCCAGCTCTTCGGCGCACTCGCCTTGTTGAGCGTGAAGCCGAAGGCCAGCGCGGTATCGAGCTTGCTGCCGGCCGTCGGGTTGACCTCGGCGCCGCTGTTCTTGGTGTAGTCCGCGAACAGCGTCACGGGCAGGGTGCCGAGCTTGAAGTCGGCCTGCAACAGCACGTTGATCGGCTTGAAGTCGCTCAGCAGGCGCGCGCAGCCGCCGGCCGTGGCGCCGTTGTCGTCGTAGGTGGTGTTGCCGTTGGTGCTGCCCGAGAAGGCCGTGTTGATCGCACAGGTCGAGCCGGCAGCGGCGCCGGAGAGCGGCGTGGCCGAGGCGATCTGGTCCTGGACGTTGGTGACCTGGAAATAGGCGATCGCGCCCGTGAAGCTCACGGGTCCGATCTGCGGCTTCATGCCGATCTGCGCGCCGAGGAGCTTGGCATCGTTGCGCAGGGCCGGCGTCGTATTGTTGTCCCGCTCGCTGAGCCAGTCGTAGAACAGGCCGCCGAACAGCGGGCCGCGCGCGAATTTCAGCGCCGCACCCTCCGGCGTCAGGTCGCCGTCCCAGAAATAGCTGGCGGTCCGCACCCAGGGCTGCGGGTGCTTGCCGAGCTGCAGATTGAACAGCGCATGCGGCTTCCAGTCCACGTACGCCAGGTCGATGCCGATCGCCTTGCGGTTCCAGGCATCGCCCTCGGTCTGGTTGGTCGAGCGCGGGCTGTCGTCACCACTGTTCACGGTCGAGAGCTGTACGCGGGCCTTCACCGTGTCGTTGACCTTGGCCGTGACGCCGAAGCGCAGCCGCAGCCGGTCCCGGTTGCGGGCGTGTTCCGGCGTCGTGTGGTTGGGCGCGGTCTCGACGGTCTCGTTGCGGTAGCGGAAGTCGCCGCTCCAGGCGAACTTGGACACGGTGGACTTGAGCGCATCCACGGCAACCGTCCGTTCGGCGCCTTCCTTGCGCTCGGCCGAGGCATTGGACTTCAGGTACTCCACCTCGGCCTCGAGGCGCTCGTTCTTCGCCTTGAGGGCATCGAGGTCCTGGCGCAGCTGCGCCAGAGCGTCGGCAGTGTCGTCCGCCAGCACCGGGCCGGCGAGGAGCGCGGCGACCGCGCCCGAAACCAGAATGCTCTTCACCTTAGTGGGTCTCCCTTCAGCAGTTGAGGCTTGGGGAGCCTTATACGCAGCCAATGTGACAGCCATGTTTCATCGGACTGCGGCCGGCGGGCCGCAGGCAGGCGCGGCGAGCCGCCGGCGCGCCCACATGACAGTTTTCTTACCAGTCCAGGCTTGCTCCGCGCGGCCACGCACCGTATAAGGCGCTTCGCCACTGGACTTCCGTGTACGGGTGATCGAACCAGAAATGTCCGCGACTATCGAGCTGACCCAGGACCTCGTGTCCCGCGCTTCCGTGACGCCGCTCGACGAAGGCTGCCAGGACCTGATGGCCGCACGGCTCGAACGCGTGGGTTTCCGCATCGAGAAGCTGCGCTATGGCAACGTGGACAACCTCTGGGCGCTGCGCGGCGGATCCGGGCCGGTGCTGTGTTTCGCCGGTCACACGGATGTCGTCCCCACCGGACCGCTGGAGGAATGGCGCAGCGACCCCTTCAAGCCGGTGGTGCGGGACGGCGTGCTCTACGGACGCGGCGCGGCCGACATGAAGAGCGGGCTCGCCGCCATGGTGACGGCCGCCGAGGCCTTCGTTGCCGCCCACCCCCGACACCCGGGCTCGATGGCCTTCCTGATCACCAGCGACGAGGAAGGCCCGTCGGTGGACGGAACCCGGCGCGTGGTCGAGGAACTGCGCACGCGGGGCCAGCGCATCGACTGGTGCGTCGTCGGCGAACCCTCGAGCGAAAAGGTCACCGGCGACATGATCAAGATCGGCCGGCGCGGCTCGCTGTCCGGACGGCTCACGGTGCACGGGGTCCAGGGCCACATCGCCTACCCACAGGCGGCCGAAAACCCGGTTCACGCGCTGGCGCCCGCGCTTGCCGAACTCATCTGCCGCGTCTGGGATCAGGGCAACGAGCACTTCCAGCCGACCTCGTTCCAGGTCTCCAACCTCAACGCCGGCACCGGCGCGCCGAACGTGATTCCCGGCGAACTCAAGGCGCGCTTCAACCTGCGCTATTCGCCGGTTCAGACTCTCGACGGCCTGAAGCGTGCGGTGGAGGAGATCCTGCAGCGCCACAAGGTGCGCTACACCCTCGACTGGTACCTGTCCGGGGAACCGTTCTACACGCCGCCCGGCGCACTCTCCGAGGCGGTCAGCAGGGCCGTGCAATCGGTGACCGGCCGCGCACCGCAGCTCTCGACCAGCGGCGGCACTTCGGATGGTCGCTTCATCGCTCCGCTGGGCGCGCAGGTGGTCGAGGTGGGCGTACCCAATCCGACGATCCACAAAGTCAACGAGTGCGTGCGCCTCGAGGACGTCGAGGCGCTGCACGCCATCTACCTGGACATGCTGCGCCGGCTGCTGGGCTGAAGGAAATTCGCCCAGATGGCGAGCGCGAGCAGTCCCGCGGCGGCCACCGCCACCCACGCGGGCATGGACAGGCCGAGGAAACGCCAGCTGACCGCCGCGCACTCCCCCGAACCGGCGAGCACCTTGCGGATGACGTCGGCGAGCGGGAAAAGCTCCAGCATGTAGTCCAGGGTCGCGCCACAGCTCGGTACGCTGCCGGGCGGCTGATGCTGGATCCACACATGCCGCGCCGCCACGCCGAGCGTCGCCAGGGCCGGCAGCGCGATCAGCACACCATGGATGCGTGCGCCCCAGCCGCGCGGATCGTGCACCACGGCCAGCAGGAACGCGATGCCGGTCAGCGCGATGCCGACGCGCTGGAAGATGCACAGCGGGCAGGGATCGAGTGCCAGCGCGCCCTGGGCATACCAGGCATAGCCCAGCAGCCCCAGGCAGGCGAGCAAGCCGAGGGCGTTGCTGGCGCGGCGACCGGGGAGCCTCATTTCGGCGTCGCGCGACGCTCGCTCAGCTCGCGCTCGACGTTGTCGAGCGACGTGTGGCGCACATCCTTGCCGTGCGCCATGTAGATCACGTACTCGCAGATGTTCTTGGCGTGATCGCCGATGCGCTCGAGCGAACGCACCACCCACATGATGTCCAGCGCCCGGCGGATCTGGCGCGGGTCCTCCATCATGAAAGTGATGCTCTGGCGCTGGATGGCCTCGTACTCCTCATCGATGCTGCGATCCGTGCGCACGGTGCGCAGCGCCGCCTCCGCATCCAGGCGCGCGAAGGCGTCGAGTGTATCGTGCACCATGACCTGCACGGCCCGCCCGAGGTGCTTGACCTCGCGATAGCGGTCAGCCGGGCGCTCGAGCGTCGCCAGGTGCGAGGCGATGTGCCCGATCCGCTCGCACTCATCGCCGATCCGCTCCATGTCGGTGATCGTCTTGATGGTCGCGACGATCAGCCGCAGGTCGCCGGCAGTGGGTGCGCGGGTCGCGAGGATGCGGCTGCACTCCTCGTCGATCAACACCTCCATGCCATTGACCCGGTAGTCCTCCATCGCCACCGCCTGGCCCAGCGCGCTGTCACCCTCGACCAGCGCCGTCAGCGCCCGGCTCAGCTGCTCCTCGACGAGCCCCCCCATGGCCAGCACCTGGGTGCGGACCCGCTCGAGGTCCTCATTGAAGCGGCGGGAGGTATGGTGGGAAAGATCGGTGGCTTCCATGGGGAGCCACTATAGCGCAGCGCGGCGCCAATGCTGTGACCCGCCCCCGCGGGCCGTCAGGAGCCCGACACGGCGGCCACACCGGCCAGCGCCGTTCCCACGCCGGCCGGCAGTGCCACCAGGCGACCGGGCGGGAAGTGGCAGCTGAAGCTGCTCCCCTGCCCCTCGACGCTGGCGATCGACAGCGTCGCTCCGTGCCGCTGCAGGACGTGCTTGACGATCGCGAGGCCCAGCCCCGAACCGCCCGTCTCGCGCGCCCGGGCGGGATCGGCGCGGTAGAAGCGCTCGGTCAGCCGCGGGATATGTTCCGGCGCGATGCCGACCCCGGTATCGGTGACTGTGAAGTGGCCCCCGGCGGCGTCCTGCCACCAGCGCAGCGTCACCCGGCCTTCGGGCGGGGTGTACTGGATGGCGTTGTCCACGAGGTTGCGGAACGCCGAGTGGATCTGCAGCTCATCGCCCATCAGGCCCGCTGCGGTGTCGACCTGGGTCGCCAGCGCGGGCTTCGGACCGGAACGGGCCGCGATCTCCTGGCGCAGCTGCGCGATCAGCGCTGCGACGTCGATCGGCGCGCCGTGTACAGCACGTTCGTTGGCCTCCAGGCGCGAGAGCTCCAGCAGGTCCTGCACGATGAGCGTCATGCGCTGCGCCTGGCGACGCATCTCCTGCAGCGGGTGCGCGAGCCCGGCGTCCAGATCCGGATCCTGTGTCAGCGTTTCCAGGTAACCGGAGATCACCGTGAGCGGTGAGCGCAGTTCGTGCGAGGCGTTGGCCACGAAGTCCTTGCGCATGGCTTCGAGCAGCGCCTGGCGCGTCACATCGCGCACCAGCAGCAGCAGCTGGCCGTTGCCATAAGGCACCAGCTGCAGCGCCAGGTACTGCTCGACGGTCGCCGCCGGACGGATGACCACGGGCGCGGCGTACTGGCCGCCGCGCAGATAGCGGATGAAGTCCGGATGACGCACCAGGTTCTCGACCCGCTGGCCGATATCGCTCTTGCCGCGCAACCCGAGCAGCTGCGCAGCCATGCGGTTGTGCCAGAGGATCTCGGCATGCGGATTGAGGACCACGACACCGTCAGGCATCGCACCCGTGGAATAGCGCAGCTCGCGCAGCAGGCGCAGCAGGCGGGACTTGTGGTAGCGCTTGCGCCGCTCCATGCGCGCAGCCAGGGCAATCAGGTCACCCCAGAGGCCGCCGTATTCCGGCGCCGTCTCGGGCAGGTCGGCCTGCAGCCAGCGCACGACGCGGACCAGACGCACCAGCTGCCAGCCGAGCTGCAGCGCGAGCGCGAGCGCCACGCCCATCCAGGGCCGGCCCACCAGCAGGCCCGCGAGCAGACCCAGCAGCGCGCCCGCGGCCGCACGCCCCGCCAGCGCCAGCCAGTCGATCACACTCATTCGCCCTCGGCACGCGTCGAGAAGCGATAGCCGCTGCCACGCACCGTCTGCACGAAGCGGTCGAAGCGGTGTTCCTGGAGCGCCTTGCGCAGCCGGCGGATATGCACATCGATGGTGCGCTCCTCGACGTAGACGTTGCCGCCCCAGACGCGGTCGAGTAACTGCTCGCGGCTGTAGACCCGCTCCGCGTGCGTCATGAAGAACTCGAGAAGCCGGTACTCCGTCGGGCCCAGCGGGATCGCGCGGCCCTGCGCGCTGACGCGGTGCGCGGCCCGGTCGAGCACCAGCCCGTCGACTTCGACCTGTTCGTCGGCAGCACCCCCGGAACTGCGCCGCAGCAGGGCGTTGACACGAGCCAGCAACTCACGCGGGCTGAACGGCTTGGTGACGTAGTCATCAGCGCCGCCTTCGAGCCCGGCGACCTTGTCGGTCTCCTCAGCACGGGCGGTCAGCATGATGACCGGCAGGTCGCGCGTCTCGCGCTCCCGCTTCAGCGCACGAGTGAATTCCAGCCCGCTCGTGTCCGGCAGCATCCAGTCGACGAGCAGCAGGTCCGGGCGCCGGTCGGCGAGCGCGGCGCGCGCCGCACGGCAGTCGGCGGCCTCCCGCACCTCGAAGCCAGCGCGGCGCAACCCGAAGGCGATCATCTCGCGGATCGGACGTTCATCCTCGACAACCAGTACCTGCCTCGTGCTCATCGACGTCCGGGCGACTTTCCTTTGCCGGCACGGTAGGTTACTCGTATGACAGTCATTTGACAGCGGCGCCTGGGATCAAACGGAGCCGACCACGTCGTCCCGCAGGTATACGGGCAGAACCCGCTCCGGCGGGACCGCATGGGCGGGCCCCAGGCGCGCGGCGACGCGGGCAATCTCCTCAGCGCCCCCCTCGATGGCCAGGCAGCGCTCCAGGCGTTGCATCAGCGGCTGCAGGGCCTGCGAATAGGCGTCGAACCCGCTGCCAACACCCCACGCGGAGACACCCTCCGACCAGCTCGATGGCAACGCCACCGCCATCGGCGCAGCGACCGCCTCGGCCCCGATGAGGCGCGCGCCCTGCCCATCGGCCTCGTAGGCAGCCCAATAGACCTCGCGCATGCGCGCGTCCTGGCAGACCAGCAGCCGCGTTGGCGCCGCGTCGAACGCAGCGGCACGCTCCGCGGCCGCCTGCAGGTTGGACACGGGGATGACGCGCAGCCGCGCGGCGAAGGCGAGGCCCTGGGCCACGGACAGGGCGAGCCGGACACCCGTGAAGGCGCCGGGCCCACGGCCACAGGCGATGGCATCCATCTGCCCCAGATCCAGGGCCGCGTCCGCGAGGCACTGCTCGATGAGCACGAGCAGCTGCTCGCTGTGGTGGCCGCCGCTCGCCGCGGCGCGGGCGAGCACCGCGCCCTCCTGCCAGACGACGACGGACGAACTGCTGCCGGCCGAGTCGAACGCCAGCAGCCTCACGCCGGCAACTCCGCGGCCTGGCGCCGCAGCCGGCCGATCGCCTCCTCGCGATCACGCGTGACCGGCATCGGCGGCAGGCAGGCGAGCAGACTGCGACCATAGCCGCGGCTCACGAGCCTCGGGTCGCAGATCACGACCACGCCATGATCGTCCTCGCTGCGGATCAGGCGCCCGACGCCCTGCTTGAGTGCCAGCGCCGCCTCGGGCAACTGGTAGTCGCGGAACGGCTGGCCGCCGCTCGCCTTCAGATGCTGCACGCGGGCGCGCACGATCGGGTCGTCGGGCGAGGCGAACGGCAGCTTGTCGATCACCACCAGGCGCAACGCGCTGCCCTGCACATCCACGCCCTCCCAGAAGCTCGCGGTACCGAGCAGCACCGCGCGCCCGGACGCGCGGAAGCGCGCGAGCAGCTGCTCGCGCGGCGCTGCGCCCTGCACCAGCAGTGGCCAGTCCGCACTCAGCGCGCCGCGCAACCGCCCGGCCGCTTCGGCGAGCGCCCGGTGACTCGTGAACAGCAGGAAGGCGCCGCCGCCGGAGGCCTGCACCAGCGGCAGCACGGCATCGAGCGCGACCGCCGTGTAGCTCGACGTCCCCGGCTCGGGCAGGCCGGTGGGCAGGTACAGCAACGCCTGGCGCTGGTAGTCGAAGGGGCTCTCCACCAGCAGCGTCGCGGCCGCTTCCAGGCCGAGCCGCCGGGCGAAGTGCTCGAAGTGCCCGTCGAGCGCCAGCGTCGCCGACGTGAAGATCCACGCGCTCGGGTGCTGCACGGTCAGCGCCTGGAAGCGCGCCGCGATGTCGTAGGGCAGCAGGCTCAACGAAAAACCCCGGGCGCTCACGCTGAGTGCCCGGGCGCCCGCGCCGGGCTCGGCCTCGACGATCTGGCGCAGCCCCGCGCCCAGTGAGCGGGCGCGCTCGGCGCATTGACGTACCTCAGCCCGGTCCACGGCGAGCGCGTCCAGTGCCTCGCCGAAGGCACCGAGCGCTGCCGCGAGGTCGGCGCAACCCGCCTGGACCGCCGCCTCCAGATCCAGCCAGTCCACGCGCCGCTCGCCGCGACCGAACAGGCCCTGCGCGGCCCGCAAGGTCTGCTCGAGCGCAGCGGCCACACGCTGCGCCGTGGCGATGGGGACGGCCGCCTGCAGCAGCTCGCGCCGCGCATCCTGCAGCAGCAGCTCCACCTGCCGCGCACTCGCGTGCTGGCCGAACGCCTCGGCGGCGAGATCGGGCAGCTGATGCGCCTCGTCGAGGATGAAGGCATCGACGCCGGGCAACAACTCGCCGAAGCCC
>Ga0138256_10006481_pt1 | contig 12369 bp, 11 predicted proteins | sample KNB2016incub_MG_FD_105486 | JGI IMG/M metagenome (GOLD analysis project Ga0138256, IMG submission 105486) | Active sludge microbial communities from wastewater in Klosterneuburg, Austria - KNB2014incub_MG | ecosystem: Engineered > WWTP > Activated sludge > Unclassified | place: Austria... | reverse complement strand
CAGCTGTTTTTGCTTTTCACGTGTGATAACTTCAGGTGACGCCTTACTTATGAAGTTTTCGTTGGATAACTTCTTATCAAGTCCGCTTAGATATTTTTTTAGATTTTCAATATCTTTTTTTAATTTTTCAATCTGTTTTTCCGAGTTTTCCAATTTTTCTATCTCAAGAAAAACTTCCAAATTACCGACTATTGTTTTAGCAAATGTTTTTTCTTCGACTGGTATGCTTTTTACAGATTCTAATTTTTCAAGATTACATAATTTAATGATATATCTGTTAAAATCAGATAAAAGTTTTTCTGACTCTCCTGAAGAAATTACAAAAACTCCGCATTTGACTGAAGCTGGAATATTATTGATTGCTTTTAAATTTCTTATTGCTGCAGAAATTTCTTTCACTTTTTCAAATCTTCCCTCATGCTGTGCATCAATTTTATCGTAATTAATTTCCGGCAAAAATTCGACTGAAATGCTTTTTTCCTCTCTTCCTTCTTTAAGTATATGCCAGAGCTCTTCCGTTGCATAAGGTATCACAGGATGAAGTATCTTTAATATGCTTTCATAATAATTAATTGCATCGGATATTATCCTCATTGCATGTCCGGGGTATTCACTAACTTTGACTTTCATAAGTTCAATATACCAGTCACAATAATCACTCCATACAAAATTGTATAATGTCTTTGTATACTCATCTATTCTGTATTCATTCAAAAATCTTTCTGCATTTTTAAGTGCTGAATTGTATCTGCTTTCAAGCCATTTATCTATCAGATCGTTTTCGTAATTAGTTTCCTGTTTATCTCCTGAGGTTTCTATTTTATCTTTCATCATCAATAAAAATCTGCCTGCATTCCAGAGCTTGGTAATAAAATTCCTTCCTATCTGAGTTTTTTCTTCATCAAACAAAACATCATTTCCAAGAGGTGCTAGATATACAATTGTAAATCTTAAAGAGTCAGTTCCGTATTTATCCATTAATTCGATAGCATCCGAAAAATTACCAAGTGTCTTTGACATCTTTACGCCTTTTCCATCCCTTAGTGTAGAGTGAAAATAAACTTCTGAAAAAGGAATATCTTTCATATATTCCATTCCCGCCATGATCATTCTTGCTACCCATAAAAAAATAATTTCAGGTGCAGTCGAAAGAAAATCTGTAGGATAATAATATTTCAGGTCTTCATTGGAGCTGTCATTCTCATTGTTCTCCCAGCCAAATACACTTAAAGGCCAAAGCCATGATGAAAACCAAGTGTCTAGTACATCTTCATCCTGTTTCCAGTTTTCAATATCCGCCGGCGGATCAATTTCACAATATATCTCATTAGTATCTTTATGATACCATATCGGAATCTGATGTCCCCACCAAAGCTGACGTGAGATACACCAGTCTCTTATGTTTTCCATCCAATGATAATACACTTTTGTATATCTTTCGGGAAAAAATTTTATTTTTCCGGATCTGACAACTTCCAGAGCAGGTATTGCAAGTTCTTTCATTGAAACAAACCATTGTTCTGATAAATAAGGCTCTATTACAGCTTTGGTCCTGTCTGAAAAAGAGACATTATGAACGTAATCCTCTGTCTTAACAAGAAGATTCATTTCCTCAAGTCTTTTAACAATCTTTTTTCTTGCTTCCGTAATTTCAAGTCCGTTGAACTCACCGGTAAGTTCATTCAATTTAGAATCTTTTGAAAGAACAATTACGGATTCCAGATCATGTCTTTTTCCAATTTCAAAATCATTTACATCATGCGCCGGAGTGACTTTCAATGCCCCTGTTCCGAATTCTTTATCTACATATTCATCATGGATTACCGGTATAAGTTTTTTTAAAAACGGAAGCATAACTTTCTTATTTTTATACTTCTTATACCTCTCATCATCAGGATTAACTGCTACGGCTGTATCTCCAAACATCGTTTCGGGGCGTGTCGTCGCTACGGTCACATATTCATCAGAATTCTCAAGTTTATATTTTATAAAATAAAGCTTATCATTTCTTTCTTCATAGAAAATCTCATCATCACTCACGGCAGTCTGTGAAACAGGATCCCAGTTGACAATTCTGTATCCTCTGTATATCAGACCTTTTTTATAAAGATCTACAAATACTTTCCGGACATTATCGGAAAGTCCTTCGTCAAGAGTAAACCTTTCTCTTGACCAGTCTACAGATGCTCCAAGCTTTCTTAGCTGTTTTAAGATGACTCCCCCGTTCTTTTCTTTCCAATCCCAGACCAGTTCTATGAATTTATCTCTGCCAAGATCATGTTTCGTTTTTCCGCTTTTTGCAAGATCTTTTTCAACCATTACCTGTGTTGCGATTCCGGCATGATCCATTCCGGGGACCCAGCAAACTTCATATCCCTGCATCCTTTTCCACCTGCAATAAATATCCTGAATAGTATTATTAAGCATATGACCAAAGTGAAGAATTCCGGTTACATTTGGCGGAGGAATCACAACTGAATATTTTTTCTTTCCGGGTTCCGGTTTTGATTCATATAGTTTATTTTCATCCCAGAACTTCTGCCAGTATAATTCTGATGTTTTGAAATCAAATATTTTAGGGATCTCTTTCATATAATTTAAATTAATTCCTTTTCAGTTTTTTTGTTATTCTGTAATATTTCATTTGCAAGATTCAGATATGCCACTGCGCCTTCTGAGTCGATCTTATAAAGACAAAGAGGCTTTCCGTAGAATGTCGATTCATTCAGCAAATTTGTATTTGGAATAAATGTGTTTAATAAATACTTGCTGTATTTAATTTTTAATTCTCTTTCTGATATTTTAGTAACTTTGGAATCTTTCTCATACATTGTCAAAATAATCCCTTCAATGCTCAGATCCGGATTTGCAATTTCCTTAAGCCAGTCAAAATAATTGAATAATCTATCCACTGCCTCCAGTGAAAAATGTCCGGATTTAATCGGAATCAATATAGAATCCGATGCGACAAGAGCATTGGTTGAAATTCCTTTCAGCAAAGGCGGACAGTCAATAATTACATACTCATAATAATTCTCGATCTCTTTAATTGCATTCTTAAGTATCAGCCTGTTTTCAGTAAATTTTAAGAATTTATCATGTGTACTGATCGAATAAATATTGGAAGGTACAAAATCCAGATACTCAAGGTCTGTCTGATGAATTGCTGATTTCAATGAATGAGTAAATGCAAATACTTCTGCAAGACTGGCATTAATTTTATCTGAAGTAAATCCTAACGCAATAGCCGAAGCTCCATAGGGATCTACATCAATAAGTAATGTCTTCTTTTCAGCAACAGCAAGAGATGCAGCAAGATTAACCGCTGTCGTTGTTTTACCGACTCCCCCTTTTGGAATGCATACTGAAATTACTTTGCTCATAAATTATAATTTTGTAAAATAGATTTGATCATTATTAATTATACAATAAGGCTTGCACTGAACTTCAAATCCATCAAATGGAGTATTCCTGCTTTTTGATCTGAATCTAGATGTATCAATCTTCCATTTAGCATTTCTATCCATAACTGTAAAGTTAGCCTTCTCACCTTCACATATTTTAACTTCTTCTAATCTCAGGATATTCCGGGGATTAATTGACATTTTTTCAATTAACTGTTCAAATGAAATTATTCCGGTTTTCACAAGATACGTATATGCCAGTCCAAGCGCAGTTTCAAGACCGACTATGCCAAATGGAGAATCATTGAAACCCTGATTTTTTTCATACTCTGTATGAGGCGCATGGTCAGTACAAATTACATCAATTGTATTATCTTTCAATCCTTCGAGAATCTGTTCGACATCGGTTGCTGTTCTAAGCGGCGGATTCATTTTCGCGTTAGTATTGAAATTACTGCATTCTATATCAGTTAATATAAAATGATGCGGACAAACTTCGCCGGTTACATTTATTTTTTCATTCTTTGCATTTCTCAAAAGTTCAACACTCCTGCCGCACGAAATATGCTGTATATGATATCTCGAATTACTGACAAATTTGGTCAGCAAAATATCCCGTGCAATAATAGCAGTTTCACTTACTTCCGGAATTCCTCCTAGGCCGGTCATTGTCGACACCAATCCTTCATTCATTACACCATTATTACTAAGCTCCATGATCTCACAATGCTGAATAACAACAGAGTCGATCTGGGACGTATATTCAAGTACTCTTCGCATCATCTCCGGATTTGCTATCGGACTTCCGTCATCTGTGAATGCAATGGCACCTGATTCATATAAAGACAAAATAGGTGAAAGCTTTTTCCCAAGTCTTTCAGACGTTGCACATGCAGCAATATCTATATCTATAATATTATATTTTGACCTGCTTAAAAGATCTCTTACGATCAAAGGAGAATCCAGTGGCGGTGCTGTATTCGGCATACACATTACACCTGTAAAACCTCCGTTTGCCGCAGCTTCAGAACCGGTTTTAAGATCTTCCTTATGAGTCTGACCCGGATCACGAAAATGAACATGCATGTCATACAATCCAGGCACAACTGTTTTCTTTTTAAAATTTATTTCCTTAGTATCTTTTTTATAACGCGTAACGTTTCCGATTTTCTGAATTATGCCGTCCGAAATTAAAATATCAGCTGTTATATCTAATCCGTCACCGGGAGAAAATATTTCGGCATTTTTTAATAAAACATCCATCTGATATTATTATAATTATCTTTGATTGTCATTCATTAATTTTAAGACAGCGCATTTCACAGCCAAACCGTTTGTAACCTGACGGAATATATAGGAATTATCTGAAACCGACAGGTCATGATCTATTTCTACATTTATGTTCATAGGTCCGGGATGCAGAATTTTTAATTTCTTATTAATTTTAAAAATGCTTTCTTTTAATCCGTAATGTCTGGAATATTCATTCAGCGAGGGAATTAAGCTTCCCGCATTTCTTTCGAGCTGAACTCTGAGAACATTCATTACATCATTTTTCTTTACGGCTTCTTCAAGATCATTATATACATTCACTCCGAGCCCTTCTATGTTTTTAGGAATAAAAGAAACAGGTCCGCAGACTGAAACATTTACATTGTACTTTTTCAGTCCATAGATATTTGAAAGAGCCACTCTGCTGTGAGAAATGTCTCCGACTATGCAGACATTTAATCCATTTATATCTCCGTAAATTTCTTTTAGTGTAAAAATATCCAGAAGACCCTGTGTAGGATGTTCATTTTTTCCGTCACCCGCATTTATAATTTTTGAATCTGAAAATTTTTGAAGCAGAGAAGGAATTCCAGGAGCTGAATGTCTAACAACTATATAATCAAATTTCATTGCATCAATGTTCTTTACAGTATCAAGAAGACTTTCCCCTTTGCTGATTGAAGACCCAACTGAAGAAAAATTAACAGAATTCATTCCTAACATTTTTTCAGATAATTCAAAAGAAGTTAGTGTCCGTGTAGAATCCTCAAAGAAAAGATTAATTACGGATTTGGATTTAAGTTCTTCTTTTACCGGTTTCTTTTCGGTGATTAATTTTTTATAATATTTTGTAAGTTCAAAGATCTCATCAAAATATCTTAATTCAAGATCTCTCAATCCGGTAAGATGATATGGGAAATTCATATTTTTAATTACATTCCTATCAGGAAATTCCATAATACATAATCAAGTATAAGTATAGATGCTGCTGCAATAACAAACGCTTTAATGGTAGCTAAACCGACACCTTCTGCTCCGCCGCTTGTCTGAAAACCTATAAAACATCCTATGGATGAAATTGAAACTCCAAAAAATAATGCTTTTATTGTACCGGCTAATATATCTTTTGCTTCAAAGGATTTTTTAAATGCACTGAGGAATGTTTCACTGGGCACATCAAGGAAAACCGTTGCAACTGCATAAGATCCGAAAATAGCAATTGAGCTAGCATAGATCACAAGTATAGGAAGCATACAGGTAGTAGCAACAATTCTCGGCATTGCAAGATATCTAACCGGACTTATTGCCATAGCTTCAAGAGCATCGATCTGCTCTGTCACTTTCATTGTACCTAACTCCGCTGCCATAGAAGCCCCTACCCTTCCTGCTAAGACAATAGCAGCAAGTACAGGACCTAATTCTATAATTATAGCTTTTGTAGTAGCTGATCCAAGATAGCTGTACGAAATAAGACCTTTTATCTGATAAGCTGCCTGCCAGCAGGAAACAGCGCCCGTGAAAATCCCGATGATGGTTACAAGTGGAAGCGAGTTTACACCCACATGCATCATTTGCTCCAGTATTAATTTCCTGTCCCTGAATACTCTTGGTAAGTTCTTAACTACTCCGATCATCAACTTTGAAAATTGACCAAGTTCAGTAAAAAACTGGATAACCTTTCTCCCAATAAATGAAATCAAACAGTTATATATAAGTTGTTAATAAAAAAAATAAAAAAATTCTAATAATTTTTCAGCTTCTGTACTTTTACCTGAAGAAGTCTGATTCCTGATTTTTGCATAATGGTCATAACTAATCCTTTATAATCTATTCTTTCATAAATATCCGGAACATGTCCTGTTACTTTTTGAAGAAATCCGCTTAAGGTCTGATATTCATCAGGCTCCACTGGAATATCCGCATTCAGTAATTTGTTAAATTCTTCTATAGTAATATTAGGATTCAACAAATAAATACCCTTTCTGTCGGCTTTAATATTTTTTCCTTCAGAATCTGTGTCATATTCATCATCAATTTCTCCAAAAATTTCTTCAATTATATCTTCAAGAGTAACCAATCCTTCAACTCCTCCATGTTCGTTTACAACTATACCAAGATGAATATTATTCTTCTGAAATTCCTTCAAAATTTCACCAATATGTTTTGTCTCAGGTATAAAATAAACAGGTCTGATAATATCATGAAGAACAATTACTTCTTTATGCTCAGCAGCGCTTATAATATCCTTTGAATAAATTATTCCTATAATATTGTCAATTGTGTCTTTATATACAGGTACTCTCGAATAACCTTCATCTATCATATTTTCAATTATCTTATCCCGGTTGTCCTCGATATTGATTGAAAACATTTTGTTCCGGGGAATCATGACATCCTCGGCAGTCTTATCATTGAATCCGAAAACTTTCTGTATGATTGCCTGTTCTGTCTCATCAATTTCTCCGGATTTCGTACCTTCTGCAATCAGCATTCTGATCTCCTCTTCCGAATGAGACCTTTCAGATTCACTTACAGGTTCAATCCCGACTAATTTCAATAACTTGTTAGCTGCTCCATTCAAAATGATAATTGGTAATTTGAATATCAGATAAAATATATTCAGTGGCCAGGCAATAAATAATGTCGTTTGTTTAGGATGTCTGATAGCAAGTGATTTTGGCGCAAGTTCACCTATAATGATATGAAGAAAAGTAATTATTATAAAACCAACCGTAAGTGAAACAGTATGTATGGTTTTAGGATTATCTATGCTAAACCATTGAAACAGAGGCTCAAGCATTCTTGCTGTAACAGGTTCGCCAATCCATCCGAGTCCTAATGATGAAATAGTTATTCCAAACTGAGTAGCTGCCAGAGACTGATCAAGATTAGTTATCAGACGAAGAGCGAGCTTAGCTTTACCGTCTTTACTGATTTCTTCAGGAGCTAATTGTGTTTTCCTGACTTTTACCAAAGCAAATTCCGCTGCTACAAATAGTGCATTCAGTAAGACAAACATTATAAGTAAAAATAGGTCAAAAAATATAGACTTAAAATACTCCATAGTTATATTCGCAAATTAATTAATTCAATACCTATCTTCAATTTAAAAGATGCTGAAAAAAAATCAGAAATGTATTCCTGGAAGATTTTAATAATCAAAGAAAATTTATTTTGTGAATATCATTTTCTTGATATCGGAAGTGTAATTCGTTTCTAGCTTATAAAAATAAATTCCGCTGGATAATTCATTGTATTTACTTGCATTAAATTCGATGCTGTAAGAACCGGGTGATTGATAAGTATCTAACAACTCATCTACATATTGTCCTGTAAGACTGAAAACACTTAATTTCACCTTTGTGGGAATTAAAACCTGATAAGTTATAATTGTAGTTGGATTAAAAGGATTTGGACTGTTTTGATTCAGTTTAATTTCCGGTACACCGGATATTCCCATTTTGATTTCTTCTGAAGCTACAACCTTATTAAATATATCTAACACACTTAGTTTATAAAAATATACACCATTTTCCTTCGGATTGTCTGAATAAGTATAAAAATAAGATGATAATGAATCACTAATTTCCTTTTTTCTGAAATTAGAAAAAACAATCTCAGTCAAAGAACCATAAATCTCATTTCCTGATTTCTTACTTTCAATTTTATATTTATTCAAATTTGCAGGATCATCTATTCTCCAATTCAACTCAACTTCACCTTTATTAATTTTTGCCGTAAATGATCCTATTTTATTTTTGGAAATATCTGCACAAGTCGCTGATACTGAATTTGATAAAAATATAATAATTAATATTAAAGTGATTAAATTCTTCATGATCTGTCCTTATCGGTATTCCTGTAAAAAATCCAGACGTTTTTTAAGCTTTTCTTTAGGCACAAGTAATTTATCCTTTCCATAAACCGCCTCTTCCTGACTGCTGAAAACCAGTTCATATTCCTCACTCATCACTATTGCTTCCTCCGGACATACTTCTTCACAAAATCCGCAGAATATGCATCGAACCATATTAATTTCAAACTTTTCCGGATATCTTTCTTTATCCTTTTCCGTTTCTCCGGCCTGAACTTCAATTGCTAGCGCCGGACAAACTCTTGAGCATAGTGCGCAGGCTACACATCTTTCTGAACCGTCATCTTCCTGAACAAGCACAGGTCTTCCTCTGTAAGATGCCGGCGGAATCCATTTTTCTTCAGGATATTGTCTTGTAAATTTTGGCTGGAACATTTGCATGAAAGTTTGCCCAAGTCCCTTTATTATCTGAGGTATATATGTTTGCTCTAATAAGTTTAAATCTTTTTTCTTGATTATTGGCATATATGTAAATTCATTTTAGTAAATATAACAGAAAGTTTAATAAATATTAAGGTATTATTCGATTAAATTTTTCGTTTAAAATATTGAGTATCAGTTTTAAATATTGCTTATTCCAAATAAAAACAGAAAATATAACCCTGTTAATGCAAAAGCAATATGAATGAATAAAATAATTTTTGGATATCTTTTACCTGATAAAGTTGTCGCAATCATGCCTCCGCCAAAGAAGAATGCAGTCAGCAAAAAGAAAAATGCATACACCGGTGATTCACCTTTCTGAAAAGATATATACCCGATTAAGAATGCAAGCCCTAAAAGTCCTAAAGAACCGTGAATAATCCCTGTTAATAATTTCGGAGGTTCAGAAGAAAAAATTTTTATAACTAAATAAACTCCTAAAAATGCAACAGAAATATATAAAACAAGTATGAAATTTAACATTCAATATTTTTCATTAAAATATTAATTATAAAATCAAATTTTAATGTACAGATTAGGGTATTTTAAATTTTTATTATCTGATAAAACTTAACTGCAATTATTGTTTAATTTAAAAAATTAATAGTATTTTATTAGTCGCAATAAAAATTTATTTTTGCACTTATGTTAATACAAAAGCCAAAAGGCACTTACGATCTACTACCGGAAAAAGCATTTCAAAGAACCTTTCTTGAAAATAAAATCAGGGAAATATTTTATGATTTCAATTACAATGAGATAAGAACTCCGGCATTTGAGAAAACAGCTTTGTTTAAAAGAGGAATTGGTGAAGAAACTGATATTGTTTCAAAGGAAATGTATTCATTTAATGAAAATGAATTTACTTTAAAACCTGAAATGACTGCACCCGTTGTAAGAGCTTATCTGGAAAACAGTCTATACAATGATTCACCGTTGCAAAAATTGTTTTATATTACGAATATGTTCAGAAGAGAAAGACCGCAGGCAGGCAGATTCCGTGAGTTCTCCCAGTTCGGTGCAGAATTAATCGGCAGCTCGGATTATCTTTCCGATGTGGAAATGATCCTTCTTGCAAATTCCCTTCTTAAAAAATTCGGGATCAGTAATGTTGAAATAAAGATAAACACGATCGGAACTTTAGCGGAAAGAAATATCTATTTAGAAGATCTTAAAAAATATCTTCAAAAACATTTGCATGATCTTTCGGCAGACTCGCAGCGAAGATTTGAAAAGAATCCATTGCGAATACTCGACACAAAATCTGATAAAGATTTGGAAATATTAGCGGAAGCCCCTGTTTTATATGATTATCTGATTGATTCCACCAAAGAAAATTTTGAAAATATTCTCTCCTCTTTGAAAAGGCTGGAAATAAATTATAAGACAGATTATAAACTTGTGAGAGGTTTTGACTATTACACTTCTACGACGTTTGAATTTATCTCTGACTCCTTAGGTGCTCAGAATTCTTTACTTGGTGGAGGAAGATATGATCTTTTAATTGATCAGCTTGGAGGAAAACCAACACCTGCAATCGGTTTTGCTGCCGGTTTTGAAAGACTGATCATGGTTCTTGAAAATTCCGAATTTATTTTTCCTCAAGCTAAAAAAATTAAATTGTTTATCGTAACTATGGGTGAAGAATCTAGGATTCTTGCAGTCAGATTAATCTCTGATTTAAGGTCTGAAAATATCAGATGTGATACAGATTATCTTAACAGAAGCGTAAAATCGCAAATGAAAGAAGCTAACAGACAAAATGCAGAGTATGTTATTGTCTTGGGAGAAGAGGAGATCAGAACAAATTCCTTTAAATTAAAAAAGATGTCTGATGGTACAGAAAAACAAATTTCGGATCTGTCGGAAATAAATTCAAGATTATTAGTATAATGTTGAAAATTTTCGAATCTTAATATTAAACTAAAATAAATTTTCCAATATGAGAACCCGAGCAGTTAGACCTGATAAACTTGACTTTGAATATGAACTTAATATATCAAGATCATATGATAATATTTTAGAAAAAGATTATATCCTGTTTGAATTCCGAACAAAAAAGGTGTTTGAAAATTTTGAATACCGTATGAATATTATTCCAAAAATAAATCCTGAAAAGAAAGAGCTTGAATTCAACATAGAAGGATTATCAGCCCCCCGGCTGGATATTTCTAAAGCAGGTCATGCTGTTTTTGAATATAAATTTTTCGAATTTAAAAATCTGGAGTATGACCTGATACTCAAAAAATACAATAAAAGCAAAACACTTTTCAAATTCAAAATTAACCCAAAAAATATAAAACTTACTCTTGACCCCACAAAAAAATTCATTAAAGTTTATACGGAAGGAAATTAATGTATCCCAAATTATTTGAGATTGGACCGGTTCCTGTATACAGTTACGGATTAATGCTTGGAATTACCTTTCTGGTGGCCAGTTCTTTATTCAACCGGGAACTTAAGCGCAATGGAATGGATGAAAATATAAGCGTAACAATAACTTTTCTCTGTCTTATTGGAGGAATAGTCGGATCCAAATTATTTTATGTAATAGAAGAATGGAATTTTGGAGGGGGTTTACCTTTATCTTCTTATCTTACTAAAGACGTATTACTCTCCCCTTCCGGCTTAACATTCTATGGCGGATTGATATTTGCAATTGTGCTCGTATTAATTTATTGCAGATCCAAAAAATTATCTGTATTAAAGATATTTGATCTTATGGCACCGGGAGCAGCAATTGGTTATGGATTTGCAAGGATAGGATGTCATCTATCGGGGGACGGAGATTACGGTATACCAGTAAACGGGACAATGTGGGAGTTTTTAGGATACAGTTATCTAAATGGAACTGTTCCTACAAAACCCGGAGTACTCGTTCATCCGACTTCCATTTACGAATTCATTGCTGCGATTTTTATATTTCTGTTTCTATGGAAAAGTAGAGATAAATATAAAACAAGCGGTATCATATTTGCTTATTATCTCATACTCTCGGGCATTGAAAGGTTAATAATAGAAGTGATAAGATTAAATCCACGGATTGTAATGGGACTGAGTCAGGCTCAGATAATTTCTTTGGTCATGATATTGATAGGTGTTTTTCTGTTATATATAAAACTCAATGATGAAAAAAAGTTAATAACAAAATCTGTTCAGACACATTGAATAGTTTAGTAATGTTTACAAAACCCGGTTGTCATTTGTGCGAAGAAATGAAGAAAGACATTCAAATTTTACGGAATGAATTTAATTTTAATTTTTCCGAGGTCGATATAAACAGTGATGAACTGTTATTTGATAAATACAAAGATAAAATTCCCGTACTTGAAATAAACGGAAGAATGTTTGCAAAATTTAAGATTGACGAAAACAAACTAAGATCAATACTTTCTT
>Ga0138256_10006479_pt1 | contig 12370 bp, 11 predicted proteins | sample KNB2016incub_MG_FD_105486 | JGI IMG/M metagenome (GOLD analysis project Ga0138256, IMG submission 105486) | Active sludge microbial communities from wastewater in Klosterneuburg, Austria - KNB2014incub_MG | ecosystem: Engineered > WWTP > Activated sludge > Unclassified | place: Austria... | reverse complement strand
GTGGTTTGGTCGTTAATTTTAGGTTAATGTGCTGTCAGATGGAACAAAATATATAATTTTACACGTTATAATCAACGACAAAAAGTATTAAAATACATGATCAAATCAATCTACGTACCGGTCTTTTTCATTTTGATTTATAATCTCGCTTATTCTCAGGCAGATACAGTAAGGTTACGTAATCCAAGTTTTGAAGATACACCAAAACAAGGTGGTCCAGGATTTACCGGAATCGCAAGTTGGTTTGATTGCGGGAAGATCAATTTCCCCGAAGAAACACCGCCTGATATCCACCCTAACGGTTATTGGGAAAACAATCTTCCTGCTTCAGATAAAAAAACTTATCTTGGTATGGTCGTTAGAGACAATAATACTTATGAATCTGTTTCCCAAAGACTTGACACTATGCTGGAAGCAGATAAGTGTTATAAATTTTCGCTTCATCTCGCGAAAGCAGAAAGATATATAAGTCAAACCAGAACAACGGGCGAAAAAGCCAATTATACCACACCTATCGTATTGAGAATATGGGGAGGATCAGGTTTTTGTAATGCTAAAGAATTACTGGGTGAATCAGATCCTGTAAATAACACAAGCTGGCAAATCAATACTTTTGAGTTCAGACCTAAATCCAATATAAGATCCATAACTTTTGAAGCTTATTACAAAACACCAACTTTCGTGCCGTATAATGGTAATATTTTGGTAGACGGTGGATCAGAATTGATTAGAGTAGCCTGTCCCGGCGAACCTCCATTGGCAGTAGCTAAAAGTAAACTGCCTCCTCACAAACGTAAAAAAGAAAACACCAACAATCAATCATCTTCAGATGCCAGAAGTAAAGTTTATGCAAATGAAGTACCAAAATCATTCAAACCAAAAATCCTTCAGGAACTGAACAGAAACATTATAAAAGAAGGTCAGACCATTGAGATCAGAAACTTACTGTTCAAGGCTGATTCAGCGACAATTGATAGAACATCTTATGAAGTCCTGGATGATGTTTACGGGTTTCTGATGACAAATGATGATGTAATAATAGAAATAGGGGGACACACAAATGGAGTACCTAATGATGAATATTGTGATCGATTAAGTACTTCGAGAGCAAAATCAGTAGCAGAATATCTCGTTAACAAAGGTGTAAATCCTTCAAAAGTGCAATTTAAAGGTTATGGTAAGAAAAAACCTATTGCCGACAATAAAACCAAATTCGGCAGAGACAAAAATCAAAGAGTTGAGATTAAAATTCTGAGTCTGAATAGTTAATTTTCATACTTTTTTTGTCAGACCTGTTTAAATATCAATTCGAATCTCGATTAGCTTCACTTATCTAAAAAGGTAAAAATTCGGCTTCCTTTTGTGTACCTTTGCGCAAGATTATTTGAAATATTATGATAGCTGCCCGAAATATTAAAAAATCTTATGATGAGATTACCGTCCTTGATGGAATAGATATTGATATACCTCAGGGAGAAATTGTTAGTATCATCGGAAAATCAGGGGCAGGAAAAAGTACTTTACTTCATATACTTGGAACACTTGACAAACCTGATGTCGGACATCTGGAAATTTGTGATCAAAATATTACTACCCTTAATGAAAAGCAACTGGCGTTGTTCAGAAATAAAAATATAGGATTTGTGTTTCAGTTTCACCACCTGCTTCAGGAATTTACGGCTTTAGAAAACGTATGTATACCTGCATTTATAGGTGGAAAAAATGAAACTGAATCTGTAATGAAAGCTAAAAGACTTTTAGATTATATGGAGCTTGGCTCGCGAATGCATCATAAACCCAATCAAATGTCGGGTGGCGAAGCCCAAAGAGTAGCGGTAGCAAGAGCACTGATAAATAATCCATCGGTCGTATTTGCAGATGAGCCAACCGGCAATCTCGACAAAGCAAGCTCCGAAAATCTGCATTCATTATTTCTACAGCTTCGAAAAGATTTTAATCATACCTTTGTAATTGTAACCCATAATACCGAGCTGGCCAAATTGAGCGACAGAACGATAACGCTCGAAGACGGCAAAATCAAAAAGTAATAGATTTCCTTTTATTAGCAAATCTATGTTCCTGTTAAAGTTGAATGGGAAAAGAATTTAATATTACAATTTATCTTCATATATTTGCTTCGTAAAAAAATATATTTCCTGATCAATGGACATTAACAACCTGCACAACGCCACATCGTACGACAGCGAAGGGCTGATTACCCTGAATGGCATGTACAAGGAATATTTTCTGGATTACGCATCATATGTCATACTTGAAAGAGCAGTACCTGACATTGATGACGGACTTAAACCTGTCCAAAGACGTATTCTGCATGCCATGAAGGAAATGGATGACGGGAGATACCACAAAGTTGCCAATATCATAGGACAAACTATGCAATATCATCCCCACGGAGATGCAGCCATTGGTGATGCACTGGTCAATATGGGCCAGAAAGATTTGCTCATCGACTGTCAGGGAAACTGGGGAGATGTACGTACCGGAGACTCAGCAGCCGCTGCAAGATACATAGAAGCCCGGTTGACAAAATTTGCACTGGAAGTGCTTTTTAATCCTCAGACCACTGAATGGCAACTTACGTACGACGGACGAAAAAAAGAGCCTATCACCTTGCCCGTAAAATTTCCGTTGGTACTTTCTCAAGGCGTCGAAGGGATAGCAGTAGGTTTATCCACCAAAATACTTCCCCATAATTTTATCGAACTGATCAAAGCTTCCATTAAAATTCTCGAAGGTAAAAAAGTTATGGTCTATCCTGATTTCCAAACCGGTGGTATGATTGATGTAGGCGAGTACAATAACGGGCATCGAGGAGGTAGAGTAAAAATACGTGCCAAAATACAACAGGTAGATAAAAATACTCTTAATATAGTAGAGTTACCATTTGCGGTGACTACAAATTCGCTGATTGACTCGATTCTAAAGGCCAACGATAAAGGCCAGATAAAAATCAAAAAAGTCAATGATAATACGGCCAAAAATGTAGAAATACAACTCGAGCTAATGCCAGGTGTCTCCCCAGATGTGACGATTGATGCATTATATGCCTTTACAGAATGTGAGGTGTCCTATTCGCCCAATGCATGTGTGATTGTGGATAATAAACCTCAATTTCTATCAGTACCGGAGATATTGCATATATCTACTATGCAGACCAAAGAATTGCTACGTCGCGAGTTAGAGATAAAGAAAGGCGAACTGGAAGAAAAATGGCACCACGCCAGTCTTGAAAAGATATTTATAGAAAACCGCATATATCGGGACATCGAGGAGTGTGAAAGTTTTGAAGAAGTCATTACAGCCATAGATCTGGGCCTGAGAAAATATGTTGCTACTCCTTCTGATATTTTAAAAGAAAGAGACACCAGACTGACAATGATGCGGGATATAACCGAGGACGACATCATCCGTCTGACGGAGATAAAAATCAAACGCATCTCCAAATACAATAAGTTTAAGGCAGATGAGATGATGTCTCAGCTGCTTGCAGACCTCGAACAAGTAAAATACGATCTGGAACACCTGACAGAGTTTTCCATAGCCTATTTTGAGCGGTTGCTCGAGAAATACAGCAAAGGAAGGGAAAGGAAGACCGTTATCACTTCATTTGAAACTATAGAAATTAAAGAAGTAGTAGCCAATAATGCCAAACTCTATGTGGACCGTAAAGAGGGATTCATTGGTATGGGTATGAAAAAAGATGAGTTTGTTTGTGACTGTTCTGACATCGCCGACATTATTGCGTTCACGCGTGATGGCAAATTTAAAGTGGTCCGGATCGCTGATAAAGTATTTGTTGGTAAAGATATAATACATACTGCAGTCTGGCTTAAATCTGATGATCGTAGCACCTATAATATGGTGTATCTTGATGGGAAAAGTGGAAAATCCTATGCCAAAAGATTTAACGTAACTGCCATCACACGGGACAAAGAGTATGATCTGACTCAAGGCACTAAAGGGTCCAAAATATTGTATTTTACAACCAACCCTAACGGTGAGTCAGAAATTGTCAACGTACAATTGTCTCAGGGTTCAACAGCCAAAAAGAAAGTCTTTGACTTTGATTTTGCTGAATTGGCCATTAAAGGCAGGGCATCTCAGGGCAATGTGGTCACCAAATATCCTGTGCGCAAGATTATTCAAATATCTGTTGGTAAATCTTCACTCGGTGCTATGCAAATATATATGGACGAAGTCAGTGGTAAACTCAATCAGGATGAACGTGGCAAATATCTGGGACCATTCGATACCGGAAGTAAACTGCTTAGTATTTACAAAGACGGCAGCTACGAAGTCAATGAACTGGATTTGAATAAAAAGTACGATGTTAATAATATAGTTGAAATTGGGAATTATACAGAAGATACAGTAATCTCTGCAGTATATTTTGAGGGCGAGAAGGGCTGGACTATGGTCAAGCGGTTTAAAATTGAAACAAGTACCTATGACCAGAAATTTGTATTCATACCTGAGACTTCCGGGACAAAACTATATTTTGCATCCATGAACAAATTTCCTGCTATAAAGTACAGCTATAATGCAGGCAAAACAAAAGAAGAAAAGGAAGTAAATCTGGCAGAATTTATAGATGTCAAGGGTTGGAAAGCATTGGGTAATAAGCTAATAGAATTTAAATTACTCAAAGTAGAAAAATTAATTTTTGAGCTACAGGATAATGAAAGTATTGAAGATGATGTTTCTGATGATGACGATGTTGTCATAGACAATGATTCAAAGGAACCTAATCCCCCGATAAATGTAGTTGCGGAATTAAAACTTCCTTCAGAAAGTGAAAAAGCAACAGCCAAAAAGGATATACCTGACGAGAACTATAAAGATAAATCAGGATATAAGCCGGGGGATACGATTGAGTTTGAGTTTTAGCGTTTGTTTTTGTCTTTTTTTATATTCTTTGGAACCGGATCATGACCGTGTCCTGCCCAGGGATGACATCTTCCTATCCTTTTCAGACCAATCCAGATACCTTTCATAGGTCCCCACTCGTTGATGGCTTCTATCATATACTGTGAACAGGTGGGCTGATACCGACAATTAGATCCAAGTAAGGGCGACAGCAAGTATTGATATGCTCGGACCGGAAGAATAAATATTTTGTTTAGAATTTTCATGAGTAGAAAATAAGCAGTATAGTTTTGCAGCTTTGATCATAAAATGTTGGTTTCATTAGTTTTATATCTAAAACACAAGCTGGGTTCAAATTATAAAAACAGAATATTATTTAAAACGAAATTATTGTACACAAGTTTAATTTTTTATCAGATAAACCATTCTGTAATTATAACATATTATCCATAAATAGTTCAATCTCAATGGACAAAATTCAATATCTGAATGCAACTATATACACTTTACCCTGCTACAAAGCAAATTTCTCAAATCTTATCCCGGTCCATTTAACATATCAAGTTCTTTATCAAAATTTAATTGTGGATGCAATTTTTGTATCTGTTGTATCTGTAAAATCAGCTCTCTTATAAATTTTTGATGTTGTTCAGAACTAAAATTAAATGGTTTGTGGCTACATGATTGCAGGATTTTTGAAATAACGTCTGTTAAAGCCGATGTTTCAGCCGAAAAGTAGTGATTCCTAAACTTATCCCAAATATAGTCAATGGCCTGTTCATTGGGATGTACGAGATCTGAGCCATAAAATCTATAATCCCGGAGATCATCCATCATCCATTCATACGCCGGAAAATAAGTAATTTGCTTATAGTTTTCTTCCAGCATTTCGACTATTTTGATTAACGTGGCCTTACTTCGGGAATTTTCTATAATTCCATCTTTGATATGTCGGACAGGGCTGACTGTAAAAACTATATGTATATCAGGATTTAGGTCTATTAAAAAATCAATTGCTTCGGATAATGCATTGTATCCTTCTTCTGTCTTGATCGATATTTTTGAAAATGCTGAAGGATGGATTTTATGACAGTTAGACACTATTGTTTGGTCCGAAATCTGTTTGTAAGCTGTAACAGTACCTAAAGTGATGAATAAAAAAGTAGATTCTACCAAAAGATTATGTACTGTTAGAATAGTTTTATTTATGTCTTGAAGTACTTTATCCTTTTCTATGTCACCAAAAGAACTATGAAAATCAGGATGTACCCAAACTCCCTGAGCATTTTGTAATGAATCTGTACCGAAAGTCTTCTTATCGCAGGCATATTGTATCAATTTTGAAATAGAAACCGGATTGAATACTGTACCAAAAGGATTGGATATACATTTAAATTTATATTTTTGCAATCGCTCGCCGATATTTTGCGAAAAACAGGAACCTAACAGAAGAATGATATCATTATGGTTAATTTTTTGTCCGGCAGGTGGTATACACAATTCAGTTCTGAAATTCATTCGGTCTGATATTTATTAAGGAGATGTAAAAATGAGTTTTTTTTCCAAAATATTCAATACACGATCAAAATCAACCGATCCCCAAATACAATTCGGCAGATTTACTGATTCATACAAAACGGATGAAAAGTACCAATGCTGGGATAAATCAATAGAATACTTTGAAACAGAAAAATATCTGAATAGCTATGCGATGTTTTTTGATTTTCTGACAATTGATGGCCGGAATAATGTACAATACACAAAAAGTCAGGGAAAAATAAATTTTACAATTTACCAAGGATCAAAAATTATCATGGGTCATGCTGATTTTGCCAGATTCAAAGCTGAAGCAAGGATTGTAAAATCCCTTAATCCTCACCTTGGACTTATGCGATTGCTTCTGGAAGCAAATTTTGAACTTAAATATACTAGATATGCTATTGACAATGAGAATTGCATTTGTCTAAAATTTGATACCTATGTGGAAGATGGTTCACCACACAAAATTTACCAGGCTCTGAAAGAACTGGCAACCCAGGCTGATCGTAAAGATGATGTATTAATGCATTCCTTTTCAAATCTTATTCCAATCAACTTTAACCACACCAGACAAATTTCACTTCATGAAAAAAAAGTAAAATATTATTTTTTTATTGAAAACATAAATAAAGTAATTAACGAAACAGATCATGGCAAACTCAATACTTACCTGTATCCGGGAGGTATGTCATTTTTGCTGCTTGATTTTCTATACAGAATCGACTTTCTGATAAAGCCTGAAGGCAACATGATGGAAATAGTCAGAGAGTGTCATGAACTTTATTTTACAGATACTATCACCAGTGTACATGAAAAAAATAAAGAGATCATAAGAAAAGTAAGACATCTGCAGAAAACCGGATTTGATGACTTCGAAAAAGAACTGTACGAAGTCAATTCCACTTTTGGTATGTCTATGCCGGAGGGCCATCAAAGACTCGCTGAGATCATTGAAGCACAAATGAACGATTTTGACTGGTATTATGAAAATAACTATTACGCGTATGCCAGTGCAATATGTGGTTATGTTGTAGGCTACTCATTGTTTTCATATTCATTACCGGAACCATCCAAAGATATGCTGAAGTTATTTTACAGAATTACAGAAAATGACTTTTTTCAGCAACTTGGATATATGGAAATGTATAAAAATGGAGATATAATAAACAGAAAAAAGGTAAATTTAGCTATAAGCTCCATCGTAGCACAATATAGTGAAAAATATCCCGGCCTGAAAATAAATTCCAGAATGCTTCAGTACGAAGACGTACATCTTTTTTCAAAAAGTTATCTTATGATGATCAGACACATCATTTACCCTGAAGATTAAGTGATGGATACAAAAGAAATTATACCCTTGTACGAAGAAGTTATCATCCAGATAGCAACGCCTTACAGTACCGGAACAGGATTCTATCTTAAGTCTGCAGATCTTATTGTGACAAATGAGCATGTGGTTAGAGGAAATAAGTATTGTGTCATAGCTGGCAAAAATTTTGAAAAACAGATTGCTGATGTATTGTATATTGACACAAAATATGATCTGGCATTTATTAAATCCCCTTCTGGACAGGATATGCCCGGTATAATCACGGGAAATACTGAAACCATTGATGAAGGAGAAAAAGTTATCGCGATCGGACATCCTTTTGATCTGAAATATACAGCAACACAGGGTATTATTTCTAGCTTGTTGCATCATGAAGAAGATGTCAGCTATATTCAGCATGATGCTGCTTTGAATCCCGGAAACAGTGGTGGACCATTGGTAGATACCAACGGTCATGTCATTGGCATAAATACCTTTATATTCCAAAACGGAAACAGCATTGGATTTTCATTGCCCATCTCTTACCTCAATAAATGTATAGATGAGTTTAAAAAAGGAAATGGCGTCAGAGGAGTAAGATGTCCTTCATGCAGACATGTAAGCTTTGAAAATGAAGAATCAGATTCAAAATATTGTCCGTTTTGTGGAGCGGGCATTGTTATGATTTCAAAAATTGAGGATTATGAACCGTACGGAGTCACCAATACAGTAGAAGAAATAATAACCAAAATGGGTTATCCTGTGGCTCTGACCCGAAAAGGTCCCAATACCTGGTCTATCAAAAATGGAAGTGCCAATGTAAATATTTCATACTACGAAAAAACCGGACTTTTGGTGGGTGATGTATATCTTTGTACACTTCCCGAAAATAAGATTTCTGATTTGTATTATTATCTTTTGAAGGAAAATTATATTCTCGAGGGTTTAACTCTCTCCATCCGCGAACAGGACATTATATTATCATTGCTTATTTATGATCAGTATATCAATGCCGAAACCATGTACAGGCTTTTCAGGAACCTACTCAGTACAGCCGACAGATATGATAATATATTGGTGGAGTCTTTTGGTGGAAACTGGAAAAACACGCATGATTAATTTTTTTCTTAAAAAACATATTTTTATTTTTTTTGGTACAATTAATGCAGTTATTAAAAAAAGTGCATATTTTTAACCTTCCTTTACAATAAAAATACGGCTTAAAAGCGCTTTAAATAAATATTTTATTTAGTTATGAACAAATTTGTTTCAAAAATCGGTGGAATTATATTTGTACTGTCGACAGTCGCTGCCACAGCACAGGACATACATTTTACTCAGTTTTACATGTCACCACTCAACCTCAATCCGGCTATGACCGGGGTGATGAACTGTAAGACAAGAATGATAGCAAACTATCGAAATCAATGGGCAGCAGTATTGGCTGCAAATGCATATAATACTTACTCCGTGTCTTATGATCAGAAAGTGCCTGTAGGCAGAGAAGATTATTTTGGAATAGGAGGATCACTATGGGGAGATGTAGCAGGTGAGTCCAGATTCGGAACAACCCAAGGCAGGGTATCATTGTCATACAGTAAAAAGATGGCTGGTTACAGGAAAAAAGCCAGTTACCTCGTGATAGGGGCTGATGCAGCATTGTCATCAAGAAGTGTCAGCAGCACCGATCTAAGATGGCCTACTCAGATAACATCCACCGGTTTTGATCCGTCATTGCCATTTAACGAACCAAATTTTCAGGATACTGATTTTTTATATGCAGATCTGGCTGCCGGTTTACTTTGGTTCAGCATTATTGACAATAATACTAACTGGTATGTAGGCGCTGCTCTTCATCACCTCAACAGACCAAATGTATCTTTCCTCGGTGAAAATGTAAACCTTTACAGTAAATATACAATACACGCAGGACTTCAGTTTGAAATGCAACGTAAAATCTCCATGTTGCCTTTTGCAGTATTTATGTCTCAGGGGCCTCACCGATCTCTTAATGCAGGTACTAATTTTCGTTTTGCATTAGGACCTTCAAAGTCTACTAATCAATCCTGGGAAATAGGTGCATGGTATCGGGTTGGAAATAAAGTGCCTTCAGGTTTACATTCTGATGCGGTGATTCTGTCATCAAGATTTAATTACGAAAATTTTGGTATTGGTTTTAGTTATGACATCAACATATCTGGTTTACGCCAGGCATCACCTGCAAATGGTGCTTTTGAGTTTTCATTGATATACAACATATGCGGGCCTGAAAGTCGTGGTGTATATTGCCCTCGGTTTTAAATCCTTAAGATAAGAAATATAACAAGTTGTTTGACTTGTGACCCATTGTAGGTTTTTTTAAACCGACATAACAACATATCATCCCCCTTAATTTATTAATTTTGTTGTGAAGTAATCGCAACATCTAAAACAGTAAAGTTATGTTTGGCAGTAAAGGCGAAAAGCAAAATACATCAAATGGTGTACAGACTTCAACTAATGTAAGTAACAGTATAGTAGAAGGAACAATTATTAACGGAAATATTACAGCTCCCAATGATATCAGGATAGATGGGGAGTTAATAGGGAAGTTGGATTGTAAAGGTAGGGTTATCATCGGACCACAAGGAAAAATAGAAGGTGAAATAAATTGTATAAATGCCATTATAGAAGGCACATTCAGTGGAAATATTAATGTAAAAGAATTACTGAGTATAAAAGAAACAGGAATCATAACCGGAGATATTATCACTGACAAACTCATGGTTCAGACCGGTGCTGTATTTAATGTTTCATGTAGTATGGGAGGTCAAAAACTTAAATCTCTTGTCCAAAAAGATCAGGTCCAAAAAGTAGCCACTTGATTTGATATTCTGTATGATGAAATCTGATCTGAAACCTCAGGAAAAAAAAAGTAATGCATACCTTAGGTATTCAGGATTAGCATTTCAGCTTGCAGCTCTGGTATTAGTAGCCTTTTATTCTGGTAGATGGATTGATGCTGCATTGCATCTGAGCATACCAATCTTCACTATGGGGTTGATTATATTGCTGTTCAGTATATTTATGTATAAATTGTATATGGATCTCAACAAAGACAGATGAGTCATTTTATTTACTTCATTACACGTCTATGTCTGGTAATCATAATACTAATTCCTATTTTGGTCTATATACACAGTTTTGCATCTCAAAAAAATTATACCGCAGTCAGTTATTACAGCGTCTCTATGTTTGCATTTCTAAGTATAATTTTATATTTCTTGCTATACAATTCCGTAAAAAGCCCAAACAAACAATTATTTATATCCATTACCCTGGCCAATATGCTTATCAAAATGGTTTGCTCCATTGTATTACTGCTGATTTATCGTGCGGTTCATCATCCTGCCGATGGCAAATTTATTGTTCCTTTTTTAATAATATACTTAATTTTCACTATTTTTGAAACCTATTTTATGATAAGACTTGCTGATAAAAAACACTGATACGAATGAACATATATAATGAAAACCATCAAACTACTTTTGATACAGGTATTTCCGGTTCTTTTAGCGAAGATGATTTAATTTCAAAAGATATCAGAATCATATCGCGACAAGGAAATAATGTAAAATTGCTCTGCAATAATAAAGCTTATGAAGCTGTGATTAAGGAATTTAATCCGGAAACAAAATATGCTCTTATAAATGTATCCGGGTATAATTTCAAAATAAACATCAGTGAACCACTGGATAAATTAATCCATGAACTGGGTTTTCTTAAAGCAGGTAAACACTCCGTAAAGGAAATAAAATCGCCAATGCCGGGTTTGGTTGTTAATCTTTATGTAATGGAGGGAGATAATGTATATGAAGGGGATAAATTACTAAGTCTTGAAGCAATGAAAATGGAGAATATCATCAAATCACCAGGAGAAGGAATAATAAAAACCATTACTGTAACTAAAGGACAATCTGTAGAAAAAAACCAGATATTAATTGAGTTTGCTTAATATAGTCAAAGTAGAGTTATGAATCAGATTTACGGCTGATATATAAAAAGGCTACACAGCAAAACTCTCTCCACAGCCACATGTACGCGCTGCATTTGGATTATTAAAGTAAAAACCTTTACCATTTAGTCCACCTGAAAATTCGAGTGTTGTGTTGCATAAATATAGAAAACTCTTAAGATCTGTGACTACTCTGACACCATTATCATCAAATATCTGATCATTTGGACGATTTTCATTGTCAAAATCCATTTGATAACTCAGACCTGAGCAACCACCACTTGTCACACTTACCCTCACAAAATAATTATCTTCAAGGTGTTTTGTCCTGATGATTTCATGTATTCTCTCCTTGGCGCTGTCAGCAACAAACAACATACTTTTCTAAATCAATTTGAATAAAAAATACTAAGCATTAACTTCTGCGAGTACATTCTTTTTTTTGTAATCGGCAATGGCACTTTTTATAGCATCTTCGGCGAGTACGGAACAGTGAATTTTAACAGGGGGCAACGCCAGCTCCTCAACTATAGCCATATTATCAATTGTCAGTGCTTCATCGATTGTTTTTCCTTTTAACCACTCTGTGGCCAGTGATGAAGAGGCAATAGCAGAGCCGCAACCAAATGTCTTAAATTTGG
>Ga0138256_10006478_pt1 | contig 12371 bp, 14 predicted proteins | sample KNB2016incub_MG_FD_105486 | JGI IMG/M metagenome (GOLD analysis project Ga0138256, IMG submission 105486) | Active sludge microbial communities from wastewater in Klosterneuburg, Austria - KNB2014incub_MG | ecosystem: Engineered > WWTP > Activated sludge > Unclassified | place: Austria... | reverse complement strand
TCAAACGCTTACGTGATCAAAACAATGACGCGATTACCGTGCGGCGTGACCTGGAAGACAAGAATCTGCAAATGGAAGGCGAACTGGCCGACGCGGGCAGCCGCGAAGCGCAGTTCCTGAAGGAAATCACCCGTTTGAACGACTTGTGCCGCCTGAATAAAATCGATCCGCGTGATCCTGTCATCGGCCCAATTCCAAAGTACGTTGAAAAGGTCGATGGCGTGGTGGAAGGTGCCCTGAAGAATGCTTCAAATAGTGCGGAACACGTTCAGATTGCCGTCGGCACAGACGACGGTGTCTTCAAGAAGATGCGAATGACCGCCTATCGCGGCTCAAAGTTTTTGGCCACCATCGAGATTACTGAGGTCTACCCGGACAAGGCTGTTGGCCGGGTCATTGAAGAGACACGCAACGGAACAATTGAACGAGGCGACAATGTCACAACAAAGTTCTGATCCAACAATTTATGATGGCTTGATGTTCGTGTCGCTCGGCGCTGTCATCGTAGGAATCATCTTCCTCATCATGGCGCTGGATGGCTACGGCTGGTCCGCGTAGATCGGTTCTGCGCGCACACAGTGCCATGACCAAATCAGCCGAAGCGCTAGCTCAATGGCACTCACTTTCACATAGTAGACCTCACTCTCTGAGTGAGGCAGGCCGCAAAACACGGCCTTTGGCATTCGTCACTCAGAGAGTGACGGCTACTTTAGCCGCAAAGTGAGTGGCATTGATCGCTAGCTCCCGGATTTCAATGAACCGCACGCCAGCGCGTCCCGGCTGATAAGACAATAATCTGCAGCCAGAACCTTACTTCGCTGCTGGCCCGGAAAATACGTGCCCGATCGATTCCATCGGCACTGCGTACAGAGATTTTCGAGCGGTCACGAAGAGCGTTCTGTGGTCAGTGCCGCCGAACGTCACATTGGCTGGCTGCTCGGGAATCTCGATGATGCCGACAATTTTTCCATCCGGGCTCACGACCTGAATTCCCAGTGCTGACGTGATGTAGAGATTTCCCTTGGTGTCAATTGTGAGTCCATCACCGCCCCCGTTGTCCTGTCCGGGTCGCTGCTGCAGTTCACAAAGCACTTTGCCAGCTCCGATCTTCCCTGGAGCCTCGACCGGGTAAGCCCACATCTGCTTTTCCATGCTGGGAATGACATACAGCGTCGATTCATCGGGGGAAAGGATAACGCCGTTTGGCGCTTTGCGGTCATCAAGGAGACGCATCACAGTTCCGTCAGCGGCACGGTAGTAAACGGCTTCTTTACCCTGTGGCAATTTTTCCGGTGCCCGGAATCGTGGATCGGTAAAGTAGATCCCGCCCGTTCGATCAATCACCAGATCATTCGGCGCGTTAAATCGTTTGCCTTCGAACTGTTCCGCCAGCGTCGTCTGTTCGGCGTCTGCCAGCCGGTACTCCTTGAGCTTTCCGTTCATTTCGCAGGCAAGCAGGCGATCACCGACAACCATCAGTCCGTTGCTGTAACCGGAGTTCTCTGCAAACACGGACAGCTGATTCTGTGAATCCAGCTTGTGAATTCGCTGATTCGGAATGTCAGTAAAATAGAGATTGCCTGCGGCGTCAGCAGTCGGCCCTTCAGTGAATTCAAAGCCGGTATGCAGCTTTGTTACGTCACCAACCGGACCGATTCCTGGTATTTGTTCGGCGGACAGACACGCTCCGCCCGCAAGCAGCACTGCGATGAGACATCGAACGATCATGGGAACCCCAAACTTTCTTGAGCGTGGATTACATGCTGCCTCGATGCTGACGTTTTCGCTCGTTCTCTTTGAGCAGCACCTTCCGCAAACGAATGATCTGTGGCGTGATTTCGACGTACTCGTCCCATTCGATGTATTCGAGAGCGGACTCCAGCGTCAACTCACGCTTTGGACGCAGCAAGACGGCATCTTCCGCACCCGCCGATCGAATGTTAGTCAGCTTCTTTTCACGGATTGGATTGACAACCATGTCGTTGTCACGAGCATTTTCGCCAACAATCATGCCTTCGTAAACGTCTTCGCCACCGTGGCAGAACAAGTCCGCTCGATCCTGAAGTTTCCACAGAGCATAAGTCACGGTACGGCCTGTATCCTGAGAGATCAGCACTCCGTTCTGTCGATGCGGGATCTCACCTTCGATCGGGCGGTAGTCTTCGAATCGATGATGCATGATGGCTTCGCCGCGGGTTGCGTTGAGCATCCTGGTCCGCATGCCGATCAGTCCTCGGGCTGGAATACTGAACTCCACATGTGTCATGCCTGTCGTTGTGGTTGTCATTGTCTTGGCCTGACCGCGGCGTGATCCGACCAATTCCATCACTGGACCAACGTCCACGCTGGGCACATCAACTTCCAGCAACTCGTAAGGTTCACATCTCTTGCCGTTGATTTCGCGAACGATCACCTCGGGCTTTCCAACGGACAGCTCAAATCCCTCCCGACGCATCGTTTCGATCAGTACCGCCAGATGCAGAACGCCGCGTCCGGAGACTATGAAAGACTCCTTGTCTTCTGTCTCTTCAACTCGCAGAGCCACATTCGACTGGAGTTCGCGATATAGGCGATCGCGAAGATTGCGACTGGTGACGAACTTGCCATGCTGACCGGCAAATGGCGAGCTGTTAATCGTGAATTTCATCGATAGCGTGGGCTCATCGACGGCGATGCGTTCCAGGGCGACGGGGTTGAGCGGATCGGCGATTGTATCGCCAATTTCCGGATCCGGCAGACCAATCACGGCCACAATATCGCCAGCGCAGGCTTCTTCGGCATCGGATCGCCCGAGATTATCAAACAGCTGGATCTGGTCAACCTTGGCGAGTTTCTTTGAACCGTCTGCACGCATCAACGCGATCTGTTGCCCCGTGCGAATTCGTCCGGCGGCAATTCGCCCCGTCGCCACACGACCAACATAGCGTGACCATTCGAGCGACGTCACCATCAGTTGCAGTGAATCATCGGGACGCACAATCGGGCCCGGAATTCTTTCCAGCACCAATTCCAGCAACGGACGCACATCGCCCCCCTTTTGCTGCGGATCGTGGGTCGCGTAGCCTTCGCGGGCGCTGGTGAAGATGTACGGAAAGTCCAGAGTCCTGTCATCTGCGCCCAATTCGACGAGCAGGTCGAATGTATGCGACAACACTTCGTCCGGGCGACAATCGGCGCGGTCGATCTTATTGATAACAACCATCAGGGACAGGCCACATTCCAGAGCCTTTTGCAGGACAAATCTGGTTTGGGGACGAGGCCCCTCAAAAGCATCGACGACCAGCAGCGCGCCGTCGGCCATCTTAAGGACTCGCTCAACTTCTCCGCCAAAGTCCGCGTGCCCTGGGGTGTCGATGATATTGATGCGAACACCATTCCACATCATCGCGATGTTTTTTGCCAGGATTGTGATCCCGCGTTCACGTTCCAGATCGTTGGAATCCAGAATGCAGGTTCCCATCTGTTGGTTTTCCCGGAACATGCCGCTTTGGCGAATCAGACAATCGACCAGAGATGTTTTGCCATGGTCAACGTGAGCGATAATGGCAATATTGCGAATGTCGGTGCGGCGCAGGACACCCTGGTCATCAACCACAGGCAGAGAAACAACGGCAGACATGAAAAATACCCTGGGAGTTCGATCGATTGCGAATGCGGTGACCACGGAGTGCGTCGAGGACCGACGCGACTGGAATCCGGGAAAGAATGCGACCGAAAAGCCCCGGAATCATACCGGTTTCGTTTGCTTTCACGAAGATATCCTTATCGAATTCACTGCGGATTCTTCGTTACTGGATCAATAGCGGCGGGAGGTTTGTGCCTTTGATTGGCGTTTGGGCGGATGTCGCCATGCAGCCCGCCGTTTCACTCCTTAATGAGAAGCCTCTGCGAATCTCTGTAACAGTTTCCGTTCTGGTGTTGAACGTTGATTTCCAAGTCGATATGCTGCCCCGTTTGCGAAAAACCGGGCTTCAGCCGCGCCGCAATAAGCTGCAAGCCACCACTTTTGTTGTGGTGGACGCCATTCGGTGGCATGCCAGATCCAGGTGTTTGATGATTCATGTCAGAATTTCCCGGTCACTCACGGTTGTGGTGATTTGATACGTTTTTGCGAGTTTTGTTCAGGGTGTTTCCAAAGATGTCTGAAGATCTTCTGTTGAAGGCAGAACGCCGTGCCAAAGTCGGCTCCGTTGATACCAATCGCCTGCGGGCAAAAGGCCGAGTGCCTGCCAATATTTATGGACTCGGCAAGCCCGGAGTTTCTGCCTCTGTTTGTGGCGAAACTGTGGTGAAACTTGTGGCCACATTGTCGAGTGTCGTTGATGTTGAGCTGGATGGTGCCGTTGATAAGGCTGTCGTTCAGGAGTTGCAATGGGACGTCTTTAGTAAAAAAGTGCTGCATGTGGATTTGCGGCGTGTTGATCCGAGTGGCCGCGCGACGGTCGATGTGCCTCTGGAGCTCCGGGGTGACGCGGTGGGTTTGAAAGATGGCGGAGCCATTCGTCAGTTGGCGAAGGCGGTGACCATCGATTGCCCGGACTTTCGAATTCCGAAGTCGATCACAGTTCGCGTGGGTGCGTTGCAGATCGGAGACACGGTTAAAGCCAGCGATCTTCAACTGCCCCCACATGCAAGCCTTGTCACTCCTGGCGACAACGTTATTGTAGAGTTGTATGACGCTCGAAAGATCGTCGAGTGAATTCTGAACCAATGCCGGATTCGTGGCGATGAAACTGGTCGTTGGGCTTGGAAATCCAGGTTTGCAGTACGCCGGGACTCGCCACAACGCGGGTTTTGATGTAATTAAGGAACTTGCCCGGCGTTTGCAATCGGGCAAGTCGATGGCAAAGTTCTCGTCGGAAATCTGGGAGGTCTTTACCGAAAAGGGTAAGGTCTTCCTGGCGACCCCGACAACATTTATGAATCGAAGCGGCGAAGCTGTTCAACAGATTGCTCGCTTTTATCAGGTGTTGCCCGAGAACCTGGTGATTGTTTGTGATGATATTAATTTGCCGTTGGGTCGGATTCGCTGGCGTGCCAGTGGGTCCGCAGGTGGGCAAAAAGGACTGGCCGATATTACTCAGCGGCTCGGGACGGATAAAATCCCCCGGCTGCGGCTTGGTGTCGGGCGTCCTCCGGGGCAGATGGACGCTGCAGACTTTGTGTTGGCGCGGTTTCGTGCCGACGAGCGTGAAGAAGCAGAAATGATGACAAGGATCGCCGCAGATTCTGTGGAAGCATGGATTGCGGAGGGGATTGTGAGTGCGATGAACCGATTTAATCGTTCGTCGGAATAATAGTGTTTTGTCCGCCAATTTTCGGCATCTAGTTCAGTTGAAGTGATTCGGTTTCCACCGTTAAGGATCCTTCACTTGGTAATTGTTTTTTCAGGAGCAGTCGGTCTGTGTCAGCTGTAGCGGAAAACCCAGTGCGTCAGCACTATTACGAAGGCATGTTCCTTGTCGACAGTGGCAAATTTGCAACTGACACAGACGGCGTGACCAACGAAATTATGACGATTCTTGCTAAGTGCGGTGCGACTGTGGTTGCTCATCGTCCGTGGCAGGATGGCAAGCTCGCCTATGAAATCAAAGGCATGAAGAAAGGCCTGCACTACATTGTGTGTTTCACAATGCGTGGGGCTGGAATGAAAACCCTGGTGCGCCAGTGTCAGTTGAATGAGACCATCATTCGTCAAATGGTGATCTCGCATCCGCAAAATATCTTTGATGCGACGGTGGCAGCCCTCACGGGCGCCGGGGAATCGCATGAAGAAGAAACGGTCGCAGGTGACCGTGACCGTCCGGTACGAGGGCGCAATGAGCGTCCTGTGGATGACGATACTTCTGACGACGATACTTCTGATAACGAATAGGATTCACGAACTGACCAGACTTCGTCGATCGATCCGGCAGTCTTTCAGGAACGGAGCTTCTCAATGGCCTCTTTCAACAAAGTGATTCTGGTCGGCAATCTGACCCGCGACCCTGAGGTACGGTACATTCCGAGTGGAACAGCCGTCTGTGACGTGGGCTTGGCTGTCAACAGCCAATGGACTGATCGCAAGACCAACGAGCGGAAGGAAGAGGTCACGTTTATCGATGTGACCTTGTGGGGACGTACGGCGGAAATTGCGGGTGAGTATCTCGCCAAAGGTCGTCCGGTACTCATCGAAGGACGGTTGCATCTGGATTCATGGGAAGATAAGGAGTCCGGACAGAAACGTTCGAAATTGAAAGTCATTGGCGAATCTCTGCAGATGCTGGGAAGTCGCGACGGGGGCGGTTCTGGTGGAAGCGGCTCTGGCGGTGGAAGTGCCGCTGCAGGTGGTGGTGCGGCACGAGGGCCTTCTCGACCGGCCGCTGCTCCGTCTCGGCCCGCAGCGAATCGAGGAACCGACAATCGCGTGAACGAGAGTGGCGGGAATGATCGTGACGCGGAAGCGGATTCGTATCGAACGCCTGATCAGGCATTTTATGACGATATGCCCTCTGGTGGGGGCGACGAGGTTCCTTTTTAGGATCTCGTGGTGATGGGCGCATTTTGAATTCTGATGATCGAATGGCGACTTTCGGTGAACGAAGTCGGATCGATCGAAAACGGTGAAAAAGGATTTGGTTTCCGATGACTCGCATAGTTCAATCCTCTGCTTCACGCAATGTGGAAGTGCTGTTGGTGCATGACGTTGACAATCTTGGTCAGCGTGGTGAAATTGTCCGCGTGAAGCCGGGTTACGCACGCAACTACCTTTTGCCCCAGGGCAAAGCGACCGTTGCGACACTACACAACAAGCGAATGGTCGAAAAGCACAAGGTGCGTCTGATCGCGATCGAAACTGGCCGCGTCAAGCAGCTGCAGCGGATTGCGGATGCGGTCAGCAAGTACAGTGCAACCATCGAAGCGCACGCTACTGCGGACAATCATCTCTATGGTTCCGTGGTCGCTCGTGACATCAGCGAAGCACTGAAGGCCGCAGGACATCCGGTCGAGGCCGAAAATGTTCGACTCGACGGACCGATCAAGGAACTGGGCATGTACACTGTGAAGCTCAAATTCCACGACAAGGTCCAGAGCGAAGTCAAGGTCTGGGTTGTGCCGTCCGCAACCAGCGGCTGATACCCGCCGCGAATCACAGCGAACGCCAAAGCAGGGTGAATTCCCTGCCTGACAAATGAGAATCCTCAGGCATTGAATTGTCTGAGGATTTTTTCTGGATAGTTCGGCGCAGCTTAGTGCGCCTTAAACGGAGCGAAGACAACAACGATGGCAGACGACGCGCTCAGACTTCCTCCGCAGAATCTGGATGCCGAACGCGGTGTGCTGGGCAGTATTCTGCTGATGAATGAAGCCATCGACGAAGTGGGCGAGTCGCTCAAGGCCGATCATTTCTACAGCGACGCGCATCAGAAAATGTATTCCGCGATTCAGCAGCTGTACGAAAAGGGTATCCGCGGGATTGATGCCATCACTCTCGCGGAGGAACTGGTTCGTCGCGGTGATTTTGAAGACATCGGCGGCTCGGCCTATCTGGCTCAGATTCTTGAAGCCGTTCCACATGCCGCCCACGTGCGATACTATGCCACGATCGTCCGCGAAAAATGGATGCAGCGAAGTTTGATTTATGCCTGTACCGAAATCCTCGGCGACAGCTACGACGCCAGCGACGATGTCGAAGGATTGCTGCAGAATGCCGAGCGACGGATTTTTGCGATCTTGGAATCACAGGGCGACACGGCAAGTTTTGCGATCGGCGATATTCTGCTCGAAGCCTTTAGTCGCATTGAGGAACGATTGCAGAAAGCTGGTGACGTCACCGGGATCACCAGCGGATTTTCTGATCTGGATCATCAGACGACAGGTTTTCAGCCGACCGAACTGATCATCCTGGCCGCTCGGCCCAGCATGGGAAAGACGGCACTGGTCTGCAATATTGCGGAGGCTGTCGCGCGAAAATCCAACAAGGGAGTACTGCTGTTTAGTTTGGAGCAGTCAAATCTTGAGCTGGCTGAGCGATTTCTGTCCATCACGGCTCGCATTGACAGTCATGCGCTGCGAGCCGGAACACTGACCGACGCGCAACACGATCTGCTTGTACGGGCATCGGATGATCTGTCGCGACTCCCATTATTCATTGATGACAAACCCGGTCGCACGATGACTCAGGTCGCGGCCATCTCTCGCAGACAGCATCGCAAATCACCACTGGGGATCATCATTATTGACTATCTGCAGCTGATAGAACCCGACGAAAAAGGGGCTCCCCGAGAGCAGCAGATTGCCCAAATCTCGCGTCGTCTGAAGTTTCTGGCGAAGGAACTCAAAGTCCCGGTGATTGCCCTGGCACAGCTAAATCGTGGCGTGGAACTGCGAGACGACAAGCGTCCGCGACTGGCTGACCTGCGCGAAAGCGGCGCGATTGAACAGGATGCGGACATGGTGATGTTTCTGCACCGGCCAGATGCGTATGATCCTGAAGATCGCCCGGGGGAGGCCGAAATCATTGTCGCCAAGCATCGCAGCGGGCCCACGGGTCTGATCCGTCTGACGTGGCGCAAGGAGTACATGCGGTTTGAGAATTATAGTCCTATGGCTGACAATGATTTCAATCTGTAGAGTGCCGTGAAATGAGTTCCTCTGGTTCCCTGCCTCAGATTTCGAACGCCTCCTGCGGGACGGGCGGTGCCCCGGTTCCGGTGTTCACCTGCATCGTGATTCTGTCGCCTGATGCAGTGACGGGGCGAATATTCGCACGAGTCGCCAACCTTCCGGAAATGACTGCTGAAGGAAATGCGGAACGGGAACTGCTCATGCTGCTGACAAAGCGGTTCAAGACCTTTGTTCAGGACTGTCTTCAGAACAATCGCCCGATTCCGTGGGGCGATCCGCCGACAGCACTGCTGCCTGGCGAGCAACAACGCTTTATTCCCGTGCATCTTTAGTGGAATGGAAAGTGTCGCCGTGCGACTAAGGAGTTGGATATGTCGGTAGCCACTGTTCCAGGAGTGCCGCAGCGTCAAAAGCTGGTGAAGACAAGAGTCATCGCGACGGTGGGTCCGGCCAGTGAGTCGATGCAGATGCTGCGGGAACTGGTCATCAGCGGTGTTGATATTTTTCGACTGAACTTTGCGCACGGAGATTATACCTGGTTGTCCGAAATTGTGCGCAGAATCCGTCAGGTCTCGGCGGAGTTGGATTGCCCTGTTGGAATTCTCGGCGATCTCTCCGGTCCAAAAATTCGTCTTGGAGAGATCCCCGGTGGCGAAGTGTTCTGTTCGGAAGGTGCGTCGTTTCGATTTGTTCGCGGAATAATCTCTGACGAGCCAACGAATCTGACCTGTACATACGAACCATTGATCGATGATGTGAAACCGGGTGACAGGATTTTGCTCGCTGACGGCACGGTCGCGATGGTCGTCCTGGAAAAAGATTCCGCGTGCGCGTGGGTCAGGTGTCAGGTGATTCAGGCGGGCCGGATTCGCAGTCGCCAGGGGGTCAACCTGCCCGGCGTCGCGCTCAGTACACCCAGCGTCACGGAAAAGGATCGAAAGGATTTGGTTTGGGCGCTCCAAAATCAACTGGATTTCGTCGGTCTGAGTTTCGTGCGGCAGGCGGAAGATATTATCGAATTAAAAAGGCTGATCGAAGCGAACCATCCCAAGGTAACGCCGCTAATCGTTGCGAAGATTGAAAAGACGGAGGCCATCGCAGATCTCGACAATATTCTCGATGTGACCGATGCGGTGATGGTCGCGCGCGGCGATCTCGGCGTGGAGGCTGACATTAGCCGCGTTCCGATACTGCAGAAGCAGATCATTCGTCGCTGCAATGAATTGCGCATTCCTGTCATCACGGCGACGCAAATGCTCGACAGCATGCAGACAAATGAATTGCCCACGCGGGCTGAAGTGACGGACGTAGCCAACGCAGTAATTGACGGAACCGATGCGGTGATGCTCTCGGGAGAAACAGCCATCGGAAGTCATCCTGTCCAGTGTGTGCGGATGATGGAACGCATTGCCGCTGAAGCGGAGCCCCTTGTTCACGCCGCCAATTTGAACGATCTCCGTGATGATGAATCTCGTCGCGCCAGGCCAATTACAGAAGCCGTCACACGCGGGGCGATCGCGGCATCCGAATACCTGAAGGCCGATCTAATTGTCGTGGCCACGGTAACAGGGCGCACAGCACTCGCGCTGTCACGTCTGCGCGGACATGTTCCCGTGCTGGCTTTCACAGATCGCGAAGAGGTCGCGCGGCGAATGACGTTGTACTGGGGAGTAACTCCGATTTTCAGTCGCGTCGTACAGCAATCCGCAGACGCGCTTTTGGCGTTCGTGGTCAAGTGGGGGGGACGGCATCAGTTGCTCGGCTCCGGCAGTAAAGTCATTATCGTCGGCCACACAAACTGGCTCGGTGAAACACATGACCTGATTATGGTCCATGTCATTCCGTGACCAGCGACGATCCTTTCCCCTCTGCTCAGCGAGATTACTGGGAAACCCTTGATTCGATCGAAGTGCCATTTGAAGCTTTTGCCCACTGGAAAGCCACCATGCATTCTTTTTTTCGTTTGACATTCATCGGGCTGCTCATCGGCTGCCAGCATGATTTTTTTTGCCCGAGTTCTGCGACAGCACTTGCCGTCGATGATACCAATCATGCTGCCGCAGCTGCTCCGAATGTGGAATCGAATCGCGTGCATCTGCGGGGCAGCCTGCTCAACTGTCTGCACCGATTTGAGCACGACAAAGAGGGCCATGTTGTTTTTTTGGGTGGTTCAATTACCGAGATGGCTGGCTATCGTCCCCGCGTCGAAGCCTGGCTCACAGCCCGTTTTCCCGAGACCAAATTCACTTTCACAAATGCCGGCATTTCATCGACGTGTTCTCACACCGGAGCCTTTCGCCTCGATCGTGATGTCTTGAGCAAAGGCCCCGTGGATTTGCTGCTCGTTGAATTCGCCGTCAACGACGATCAGGACGCGCACCATTCAGCGGACGACTGTATCCGCGGCATGGAAGGAATCATCAGGCACGTCAGTCGGCACAATTCGAAGTCGGACATCGTGATGATTCACTTCGTCAATCCGGAAATGCTGGCGACAGCACAGTCCGGATCGATGCATCTGAGCGCCGCTCAGCATGAAGCGGTGGCGAAACACTACAACGTGAGTTCCATAGATCTGCCGGGAGAAGTCTCTGATCGCATCGCCGCTGGAACTCTGACCTGGGAACAATTCGGCGGGACGCATCCCGGGCCGATCGGAAATCAACTGGCGACCGATCTTGTGGCAGAGCTTCTGACCGCTGGCTGGAAGGCGGCACCAGCAGATGCGGCACCCCGGCACAGCTTGACGCCGCTGCTGAAATCAAGCTTCGAGCATGGTCAGTTTCTTTCGCACGATGCTGTCACAATCGGCGACGGATGGACTCGCGGTATTCCGGACTGGAAATCCATTGCCGGCAGTCAGCGTGAGCGATTCAATCAGGAAGAAATGATCTTCAGCACTCAACCGGGTGCCGCACTGACGCTCAAATTCACTGGGACAGCCGTTGGTGCCTTCGTGCTGGCCGGACCGGATGCCGGACAATTGATGGTTCAGATTGATGGAGGCGACTGGAAAACTGTCGAGCTGTATCACAGCTACAGCGCCGGACTCCACTATCCTCGCACGGTGATGTTTGCGAGTGATTTGCCGGACGGACCTCACGAAGTTCGCGTGCAGGTCAGCCAGGAGCATCACGCGAAAAGCAAAGACCACGCGGCGCGAGTCCTGGCGTTTGTTGCGAGTTTCTAAACCACGTTCAGAATGAGAACAGGAGTTTTCAGGTGGCCGAGATTATGCCCACTCTCCTGCACAACGTTGTCTCTCTGCTCTCGAAAGTTTATCCACATACCAGCTAATTCATGAGGCCGCTCGCAATGCCGATCTATCAAGGAAACGGGCCATTTCCCATCACCGTAGCTGAGCGGTCTTAATAATTGAGTTTTGTACTTCGCTCGACCCGTCCGACATGGGGGCTCAACGCAGGGCAATATTTGTCGTGCAATGGCATAACTAATAGGGCTTTGACTTTGCGGTCACGTAAGAATGGCGCGGAGTAAGTATCGGGGTTGAGCGTAGTTGGCGAGAGGCGATGAGAGCCCGTCGAGCCGAAGTTCGTCGATCCTTGGATCGCGGCATTTGTTCAAGAAGCCCGCTGGTTGAACGCCGCCCGGTGGCGTATGGGAAAAGCAATTGCAGGAGGCTGCGTTTCGGCGATTTCTGTAGGTCTTTTCTGCCGGAAAGGACTTCGCAGCCCCGCTGCGACTTGCGACCAGATGAGTTTCCACTTCAAAATCATGTCGCCGGAGATCACGGCACCGCGTTT
>Ga0138256_10006477_pt1 | contig 12371 bp, 16 predicted proteins | sample KNB2016incub_MG_FD_105486 | JGI IMG/M metagenome (GOLD analysis project Ga0138256, IMG submission 105486) | Active sludge microbial communities from wastewater in Klosterneuburg, Austria - KNB2014incub_MG | ecosystem: Engineered > WWTP > Activated sludge > Unclassified | place: Austria... | reverse complement strand
TAATACGCGCGGCGTTGCACAGACGTGCTGCCGAGCGGGGTATATTTGTAGCCGGTCTCTAGCTGACCCTTGCCGCAGCCGATCGCTGTCACAAACAGCATGCTCAGTACGCTCGATAAAATCAGCGCTCGCCTCATGTCGAAAATCGTATCGCAACTCGCATGATGTGTCGAACGAATGGACACCTCACGCACGCAACTTCGAGAACGCATCGCGCGGAAGTACGCGTTGACCGAAGAGACGATTCGAATCGGATCTCACGAACTGAGTTTCACCCGCGCTGCGGATCCCGATGCTGTGCTGGATGCGATTTGTCTTGAAGAAGAGCAACGCCGCGCGAATCCTCCAGTCAATCTTGAACCACAACTTGAACCATTGCGCATGCCGTACTGGGCTGCGGTTTGGGAAAGCGCGAACGCGCTCGGAGAGTTTGCGCTATCGATGGATCGAAGCTGGCGCGACGCACGCGTTCTCGATCTCGGTTGCGGAATGGGCAACGCGGGGATGATTCTGGCAGCTGCCGGCGCGAACGTGACGCTCGTCGACATCGATCGGGATGCTTTGTTGTTTGCAGAATTAAACATCCACCCGTGGCGCGAATCGTGTTCAGTGAAACGAATTGATTGGAACGTCGATCGATTATCCGATCGATACGAACTCATTTTGGGATCGGATGTTCTCTACGAGCGCGAGCAGTGGGATGGTTTCGAAGCGTTCATCAAAATCCATCTGGATGAAAATGGAATCGTATTGATCGGCGAACCGGGACGCGCGCAGGCTGAAGCGTTTCCCGATTGGATCAGGGCTCGCGGGTGGTCGATCGAGATGACGAAACGGAGCGTTGAAGGTCGGGCTATTCCGATCAATCTTTTTACACTTCGTCGTTCCAGATAAATCGATTCTCGTTATGCTTTGTTCATGTCCACACAATTGAGCGACCTGCTTTTCGGCGATGTTTCACTGGATCAATGGCCGGCGCAGGTCAACGCGTCAATCAAAGAGGTCGAGCCGTGGCGATCATTTATCGAAGCGCGCGAAAAACTGAAATCGGGCGACAAGGCGCGGGCGATCGCGCTCTGGAAGCGTGTAGCGGGGATGAACGATGTTGAATCGCGCCAGACGCTGCAGGCTTGGCATTTCCTCCGCGAAAATGGGGAGAATGTTCCGGAGGATCAGCACAAAAATCTTCTCGGCATGGTGATCGAAGTGCCGGTTGAGACGGGAGTGGATTTTTTGGCGGCGTATCCGGACGGCAACGCGCGGTACATCAACTTCACCGGCAAGACGGTGCTGTGGGAACATCCCAATGATTCGCTCGACGCGGAGATCGGCCAGCTGCTCGCGGCGGGGCAGAACATTCTGAATCGGATCGGGCCGTGGGACAAACCGCGTCTGGGCGCGCCGCCGATGGGTCACATTCGCATCAGCATGCTCAGCCCCGCGGGTCTGCATTTCGGTCAAGGGCCGTATGACGTTCTCTCAAAGGATGCGATGGCGATGCCGGCGATCGATGCGGGCATTGCGCTGATGCACAAGTTGACTCAGCTTGGGTGAGATCTTCAATGATGAATTTTCATCAAGTGAGGATGAATTTTCATCGCGCGATTTTTTTCGAGATCATCGCGATCAGAAACAATCCAAACATCGCCAGCACCATCGCAGGGCCAACGGGAATCGCGGACTTCATTTCATGAGCGATGAATCCGCTGGCTGCGCCGATGAGCGCGATCGAAATCGAAATCAGGATCGCCATCGGCAGTTTCCGGCTCAGCAGCATCGCGCTCGCGCCGGGCAGAACGAGCAGCGCCGTCACGAGCAGCGAGCCGACGATCTGCAGACCGACGATCGTCGTCAGCGCCATCAACACAATCAGCAGGTGATGAATCAATCCAACGCGCACCCCGCTCGTCTCCGCCAGCAACGGATCAACGCAATACGCAATGATCTCCTTGCGCAGCGAAACAAGCGTGATGACAACAAACATCGCAATGCACACGCAAACCATCGCGTAGCTGGTGCTGATCATCTCCGGTTTGCCGAACAGAATCGTGTCGAAACCCGCAGGCTCGGTGTGGCGCTTGTCGATGTAAATTTGTCGCCCGATGAATCCCCACGCAACCGTGGCGACGAGAAAGATGCCGATGGATGCATCCATGCTGAGCCAATTTTTGCGGCTCAAAATGCCCATGCACATCGCAGCGGTGAGCGCACCGAGCACGATGAAAATCTCGGTGATCCAGTTTTGATTCACGAGCGCGGGGAACATCGCCATCAAGATCCAGGCAGTACCCGCCCCGCCAAGCCCGCTGTGGCCGATGCCTTCGCTGATGAATGCCCACTTGCGATTCACGACGACGAGCGAGAGCAGCGCACACGCCAGCGCGACCGACCCGAACGCAAGCAGAGCGATCATCGCGGCCTCGAACTTTCGCTCTGCGCGGGTTGAAGCTCGACGATGTTCAGCGCGTTTTGATTTGCGTTTGGTTTCAACGCGTGATCGGTGTGGCCATCACAATTTGGATCTTCGCAAACTGGCAGGCCGCCCTGGATGCCGACCGTTGCTAGATCGCACGCGAACAATTTGTACATGAGGTCAGCGGGCATTCGCTGCGGGATGTCGTGGTAGTGAATCGTCCGCGCGACGCACGCGATTCGGTCGCTTAAACTGGCGACCACGCGCAGCTCGTGGCTCACGAAAATCACGGTGAGATTGAGTTCAGCACGCAGTTTTTGAATCAGCGTGACGAACTCTTCCTGCCCCCGTCGATCAATTCCCACGATCGGCTCATCCAGCACAAGCAGCTTCGGACGCGCTGCCAGCGCCCGCGCGATAAGCGCTCGCTGAAGCTGTCCGCCCGATAGCGCTTCGATCTGCTGATGCGCGAGATCCTTCAATCCGATTTCATCGATCAATCGGTCAACGAACGCGTGATCATCCTTCGAAACAGATCGAAACAATCCGGTTCGGCCGGCCAATCCCGTGAGAATCAAAGTGCGCACATCGATTGGCAGATTGCGATCAATCGACAACGTCTGCGGCAGATAGCCAATGATTTCGCCGCGTGAACGAGCGAGTCGAACATCGACACCGTTGAGCTGAATCGTTCCGCTAGTCGGTTCGAGCAATCCAAGAATCAGTTTGACGAGAGTTGTTTTGCCCGCGCCGTTCGGTCCGATGATTCCAAGAATCGCGCCGACCTGTACCGATAGATCGACGTTCTCAAGAACGACCTTGTCTCGAAACGCGAAGCCGAGGTTGTGGATTTCGAGGAGGTTCATCGATCAACCTTCGCTGCGCTAAACTCTGAGTGGCACGGTCGGTACGCCCGTGGCGCTGTAGCGTAAATCGCACATCTGCGCCACGGGCGGAGTACCGACCGTGCCACCCGTACATTCTGCAATTCGATTCTATCCAATCCATCAAAACAACAAGGCGACACAGCACCGCTGCATCGCCTTGCGAAAAATCTGAACTGAATCGAACAGCTTCTTATTGGGCTGCCGAAACGTACGGAACCAAACCCATGTACCGGGCGCGCTTGATCGCCTGGACGACGATGCGCTGTTCGAGCGCGCTCGCGCCCGTGCGCTTGCGGCTCAGCACCTTGCCGTTGGCTGCGGTCAGCTTGCGCAGGGTTTCGGTTTCCTTGTAATCCATGTACGGCTTGGCGAGCGAGTTGTATCGCGCGACACGCGTGAGTGGTGCGGGTGGGGCTTCTTTGGTTCGTGATCGGCGTTCGGCCATTGTTTTCTCCTAAAGATCGATGGAAACGCTCGAGAATGACCTCGCGCTGAATTCCATCAATCGGGTTGGAAAGCATACAGAAAGTCCCCATCAATTTCAAATCCGGTTGTTTCGATGGGAAGCGAACGGTGAATTCCCTCCGCCAGACATAAGCGACTAGTTGTCACACCACCAGTCGCTAATCGCCAGTCGCTCGTAACTTGTTCCCCGTGGCCTGTCCATATATCTTCAACGGACTATGGCTTTCCGATGCACTGTCGTCACGCCTGAAGAGCAGATTTTCGACGAGCAGGTCTCGCAGGCGATCGTGCCCGCGGTCGACGGGCAGATTGGATTTCTGACCGGCCACGCACCCGCGCTGGTTCGACTCGGCGCGGGCATGATGCGCCTTGAAGGCAGCGGACGTGCGTTCACGAAGTTCGTGGACGGGGGCGTGGCTCAGTTCAAAGACAATGTACTGACGGTGCTGGCCGATCGCGCGATCGATCCGAACTCGATCGACAAAGCTGCAGTCCAAAAACAACTTGATGACGCGCTCGCTGCCGGCGTGGGCAAGAACGAAGCTCACATCGCGCTGCGTAAGCGTGAGATTGATCGGTATCGCGCGCTGTTGCGCGTGGAAGCGGTTTGATTACTCATACGGTGGCACGGAAATCGTGGCATTGATTGGTCACGGATGATTCACCGTTTCACGCTCGTAGACCGACAAGAAAACTTTTGAACCCGCCACGCTCTCGAACTCAGTGGGTCGAGCGCCGCCCGAATCGGCGGAGGCAATCGTCATCACGTTGCCTTCAATTTTGTAAATGCCGATGTTCACCTTGTTCTCGCGATCCGTTAGGTCGAACCATTTCGGCGTTTGGGATGCATCAATTTCGATCGTCGCAACATCATCCGGCTGATCTTCAGAAAGGAGCTGATCACCGTCGATTTTCAGCCACACTCCGGTAATACCTTTCTTGTGTTGTCCGTCAAACGCTATTTCCGTCAATCTCCATCGCCCCTGCAACTCCGCCAAAGCGTCAGGAATTACCGGAGGCTCAGCGCGAAGCACGCACACAACCAGCAACAACAGCACCGAGATTAACTTCAATCGCATCGTTCTCCCTGTCTTGGATTACTCAACCTCTACACGCACTTTGCGAGTCGCCACGATCAACGTCGCCGACGAACCCGCCGGCGAGGCAAACTCACGCGGGCGCTCCGATTTCTCCGCAGCCATGCAGAGCGTCAGCGTGTCCCCGTCGATTTTGTAAATTCCCTTTTGCACAATCTGATCGCCGTCGGTGATGTCGAACCACCCCGGCTCTTTCGACGCATCGACACTGATAATGGCGGTGTTTCCCGGATCGAGATCAGAAACAAGTTCGTGACCACGAATCGTAAGCTGCTTGCCGACTGCATCGTTCTGCACACCGCCGCCTTTGGTCAGCGTTTGGATGATCCACGCATCCGACAATTCCGGCGGCGCGTTCACCGGCTCGGCGCGAATGAGAATCGCCATCAACAAAACAGTGAGCGCGGTGACTTTGAATTTCATAGTCGAACTCCAATTTACATTGCCTTCCAGCCATCAGAGTTTACGCTCGATCGCTCGATCGTCTCGTAAGGGATTCCCGGTATGCCGCCACGAAACAGCATTTGCCCACTCACCGGCAACCCGCTCAAACGGCGTAAAGCCGACGCACTTTCGGATTCCGTAAAGGATTCGCTGCCAAAAGGCCTCGCGCGACCGGCGCTGCGAGCGCTCGCGAATGCCGGAATTACTGATATGAAAACGCTTGCGAAACTTGGCGAGCGCGAGCTGTTGGCGTTGCATGGGATGGGGCCGAAAGCGATGAAGACGATTCGGGATGCGCTGGCGATGAATGACAAACGATGCAAATAGACATGGGCTAGACATGGGTTATTTCAAGCAACCAATCCGACGAAGCACCGCCCGCGATGAAAAACTCGCGTGGCTCGAACCCACGCGTACGATCAAACTCGATGACTGGCAGCGATGTGGCAAAACATTCAAACCGAAACCCAAAACATTTCTTCGCTTCGTGGTGGAGATGCCTGAAGGTGGTCAGATCGGACTCTTCAGGGGTGGCGAATTGATCGATGATCCAGAAATCCTATCCGACTCGCTACTCTCGGAAATGAACGATACGTTTCGATGGTTCAATAAGAATTTGAAAGTGCCAAGACGCCTGCCCAAAACTGCGGCCTGCTGGTTTCGGGCCGATGCACAAGAATCCATTTCAAAGCTGCGCACACTCATTGAAATTTATCGCGAAGCGGGCCATCACGTTTGGATGCACGCGTCGCTCGCTCCGGGCCGAATCGTGTATCAGGACGACCTGCAAATCGCGGCCGTGCCATTTCGAGATCTGCGCAAAACGTCCACTCCCGTTTGACTAACTTCGCCATGCAACTCGCCCTCGCCGACGCAACTTCCCTGCCGTTCATCATGGCGATGAAAAATGATTGCATCGCCGAGATGCGTGCTCGCGGAATCGAACAGTGGGATGATGTGTACCCATCTCGCGAAATTTTTGAGACGGATATCGCTGCGAAGAATCTGTTCGTGTTGATGGATGATTCGAACACGATCATCGGCAGCGCGACGTTCGATGAGAAACAATCGGATGAATACAAAACGATCGATTGGAAATTTCGTTCCAGCCGCATCGGCGTGGTGCATCGGTTAATGATCGCGCCAAATCACGCCGGCAAAGGCCGCGCGAAAACGCTCATGATGGCGATCGAAAGCGAGGCCGTGCGTCGTGGGTACGAAGTGATTCGACTCGATGCGTTCCAGACCAACCCGCCCGCACTTCGGCTTTACGAATCAATCGGCTACAGACGCACGGGTCAGGTGTTTTTTCGTAAGGGCGTGTTTGTCTGTTTCGAGAAGCGATTGATCAATCTGACATGAACTCGCGGGTCGATTAAGTTGCGTGGGATGCCGACCGTCGATCAAGACCAACCGCGACTCTTTGCCGGCGCGATGAGCGGGACGAGTGCGGACGGCGTTGATGTTGTCATCGCGTCGATCAGGGGGCGTGGACTTTCGATGTCGGCGAAGATTGTTGCGTTTGAATCGGTGGCGTATCCCGACGAACTGCGTCGAACAATTCTGGAAGCGCGTTCGAGCGGATCGATTCGATTTGATGAACTCGCACAACTCGGTCGATCGATCACGCTGCTTTACGCCGATGCGGTTCGACGCGCGATGCAATCCGCCTCGATTTCATCGAACGGTCTGACCGCGCTCGGCGCGCACGGCCAGACGCTCTTTCACGATCCGCCGAACACAATTCAATGGCTCGATCCAAGTTTGCTCGCGAACGAAATCGGCTGTGCGGTCGTCAGTGATTTCCGCCGAGCCGATCTCGCCGCCGGTGGCCAGGGCGCGCCGCTCGTGCCGTTTGCTGACTTCATTTTGTTCCGCAGTGCGACGCATGAAGTTGTGACGATCAACATCGGCGGAATTTCAAACGTCACCTGGCTGCGTTGCAACGGGTCGATCGATGATGTGATTGCGTTTGATTGTGGTCCCGGAAATTGCGTCAGTGATTGGCTGTGCCGAACGTTTGATCCGGGTGGGGTTGGATTTGATGTCGATGGACAAATCGCGCTGTCGGGCACACCGATCGCCACCGTCGTCGGCGCGTGTCTCGGCGATCCTTATTTCGGTAAGCCTCCGCCTAAATCCACCGACGGCCCTGCAATGATTTCAATCTTCGAGCGCGCATGGAAATCGATGGCTCCGCAGGCCACCTTGCCGGACTTGCTCGCATCGAGCACGCAAATCACCGCATGGACGATTCTCAAAGCGATGATGCTGATGCCCGCATTTCAGTTCAAAGTGCATCCGCGAAAATTCATCGGAGCTGGCGGGGGATTTTCGAATCGTGCGATTGTTCGAGAGCTTCGCGCGCGCACGGATCCGCTTGGAATCGAGGCGTGCATGACCGATGAATTAAACATCCACCCCATGGCCCGCGAGGCCCTCGCGTTCGCGCTGTTGACCGCTGCGACGATCGATGGCGAAACGTCGAATGTGCCCAGCGCCACCGGCGCGTCGCGACGCGTGATTCTCGGTTCGATCACGCCTGCACAATCTCAGATTTGAAATTTGCAATCTGCAGTGGGCCCTCACCCTGCCCTCTCCCACGAGTACGCGGGAGAGGGTGAAGAGTCAGATTCCGGACACACGAATCGCTTCCTTCAAAACTTCCGCGCTGCGTCTCAACCCGGATTTTTCGTTCTCGTTCATCGGCACATCCAACGTCACCTCCGCGCCTTTCGCGCCGACGATTGTTGGAAGACTCAGGCAGACATCATCGATCCCATCACGATCTCGAACCAATGTCGACACCGGAAACACCCGCTTTTCATCATTGAAAATCCCCTGCAAAGGCTCCGCGCTCGCAAGGCCGATCGCGTAGTTGGTCGCGCCTTTTCCCTCGATGATCTTCGCTGCTGAATCCTTTACGCCGATGAAAATTTCTGTTCGATCGCGCACAGTAAGTTTGCCGTGACCCATCACCGCCCATTCGTGCAGCGGAACCGAACTCACGCTCGCGCTGCTCCACAGCGGTACGCAACTCTCACCATGCTCGCCGACAATCATCGCCTGCACATCGCGCACTGCTACTCGCAATCGTTGCGCGATCAGCCATCGAAAGCGCGATGAATCAAGCATCGTTCCCGTACCGATCACGCGCTCGCGCGGCAAGCCGGTGATTTTCAGAAACGCGAACGTCAGCACATCAACCGGATTGCTCACGATGACGAAGATCGCGCTCGGAGATTGCTCAACAAGTTTCGGGGCGAGGGATCGAAGCATGGCGACGTTGTTCGATGCGAGTTGCAGACGTGTTTGTCCTGGCTTCTGCTTCACGCCGGCGGTCATCACGATCACATCGGCATCCTTGACGATTGAAGGATCATCCGAGCTTTCGATCGATATTTTCGGAACAAACTGAACGCCGTGTGCGAGATCGAGCGCCTGGGCTTGCGCTTTTCTCCGATCGATATCGTAAAGCACGATTCGCCGCGCCACGCCACGAATCATCGCTGCGTAGGCGATCGTTGCGCCGACCGAACCGGCACCGATGATCGCAAGCGTTTTCGTATTGGCGCTCAAGTGATCACGCTCCTCGCGCGATCTTCAGCGTCGCGCCGTGATGAGCGAGATAGCCCGGACGATCTTCCTTCGTGAAGTATTTGTTCAAACCTTCATGCACCATGTCAACGACGATCAGGCCGTCGACGCAATCGCCGAAATCCGGATCGACATTGAACGCCAGCAGCTTCGCGCCCATCTTCAAGTACTGCCTGAGCAAAACCGGAATCCCCTTTTGATCAGGCTCGAGATCGGCGACGAGATTGGTGAGATCGTCCGACTGAAACAACGCGTATCCATCCGCAGCATTCATGCGCCGAATTTTTCGTGACGGCTTGAACGGATTGCGCGGTTCGACGAGATCGGCGAGCGCATCCGGCGTGTGATGTTGACGCAGGAACTGAATCATCAGCGCCTTGCTCACGGTTTGATACGTGTTGCTGATGCTTACCGGTCCGTACAAATATCGATACTTCGGAAACCGCGCGGTGTACGTACAGATGCCGCGCCAAAGCATGAGCAGCGGCGCGAAAGTTCGCTGATACTCTTCGCGCACAAAGCTGCGTCCCATTTCCAACGCGGGTTGAATGCGTCGAAGCAGATTCTCGTCGTACCTGAAGAGCGTGGTGGTGTAGAGGCCTTCCAGCCCCTTTTTTGCGATGATTTCGTCGGTTCGCCCCATGCGATAACTGGCGACGACTTCGCGGCGCTCGGGATTCCAGACCACCAGATGATGGTAGTATTGATCGTACTGATCGAGATCGATGCTCTTGCCCGTGCCTTCGCCCGTCGCGCGAAAAGTCAGCTCGCGCAGGCGACCGATTTCGCGCAACACGGACGGCAACTGCGCCGCCTCCGCCCAATACACTTTCATCGAATCATTCGACGTCAACAGCTGCGCGTGCGGAAGCGATGCGATGTCGCGTGCGAGCAATTCCGGGGCAACTGCATCGACGATTCGTTCAGGCCGGCGCGCCTGCGCGCGACGACGAAGTGTCGAAAGCGGAATGCGAATGAACCGACGACGCTTGCGCCGGCGCTTGCGCGATTTGATCGGGGGACGATGCTTGAGCAGGTACGTTCGATGCCGAAGAAACTCGATCATCTTTTCATCTGTCTCAAACTCCGCGAGCCGTCGCGCGGGGATGACCGAACCGACCCGCAATCCAATTCGCTGGCCCGATCGCGCGATCATCTCGCGCGCCAGCCAGGCCGTACGCAGGCTTGGATGTATCAACCCCAGCGCCTGGAACAACAAAGTATTTCGACCTTCAAAAAACACCGGTAACACCGGAGCGTTTGTCATTCGAGCCAGTCGCGCCACGATTGGGTTCCACGCCGGATCGGTGATGCGTTTGGTCTTCCAACTGAAGCTCGACACCTCTCCCGACGGAAAAATCCCGAGAGCTCCACCGTCCTTCAAATGACGAATCGATTGCTTCATCCCCGTCAGACTGCCTGCAGTTCCCTTCGTTCCACCGAACGGATCGACGAACAGAAAAATATCGCGCAGGTTCGGAATCAATCCGAGCAGATAATTCACCATCAACTTCGCATCAGGGCGAACGCGCAGCAGCAAGCTCGCCAGCACCATCCCTTCCAAAGCGCCCAGAGGATGATTGGCCACGATGATGAGCGGGCCGGTTTTCGGAATGCGCGCGATCTCCTGAGGCGAGACCGACCAGCGCACACGAAACACATCGAACACGCGCTGCATGTAGTCCTGCGGATCGGGCGCGAGGCCGCAGTATTCCTGATGACGATTGAGCAGCTCAAGACCGAGGAAGTGTTGGATCACCGGCGCGAACGCGCGCACCGCGCGGGCTTTGATCGATGTGCCCGGTAGATCGATTTTGAAAATGTCAGTCGATTTGCGACGCGGCATCGGCCTGTGATTGTATTCGACCGCCGCCGCTGGCCAAATCCCAATCGATCACAACCGTCAGAGCCTCAAGAGCCCGCAAAATACTGAGTGAATTTGCGCCGCGAACAACTTCATCGGTGAATCAGTCAAAGAAGTGGTCCAGGTTCGCAGAAACACAATCCATTCTAAAGTCCAAGTATTTTGGTGTTCTGAAATTAACCTCAGACGTCTTTGCGTGTCTGGCATGTGTCACATCTTGGAACACAAGGAAAATCGCATGAGACGAGTTATCTATGCAGCTCGATTGGGATTCATCGGCGTGCTTGGAATCAGCACGCTGGGATTCGCCATCGGAATCGCACCGGCTTCGATTCCCAAAATTCAAAATCCCGCTCCCGTCAAAGGAGCAGTGGAGGGAACGGTCCTGGATCCCAACGGAAATCCAGCCGCGTCCATAGTCGTCAAGTTCACAGTGAAGAAGGGCGCTCAAGTCGGCAACGGAAATCTATCGATTTGCCCCGGCAATCAAACTCCCCTGCCGATGGGCCCTCGCAGCGATCGCACTGTTGGTACGACCAGGACCGACGCCAACGGGCGATACACTTATGCGATCGATCCCGGCAACTACAAGCTCATCGTCGCGCGCAAGGAAGAGACAGGCGAGGCGTATGTGTTCGTCGAATCCAATAAGGTGTTGACGATGAACAATCAAATGCGGAAGCGATAATGCAATCACCGCTTTGAGGCGCCGCGATGATGTTCAACTGATGTGTTTGAATTTTGTAGTGCGGCCAGCCGTGTGCCGCTGATGATCTTCCCGTTATGCCTTGACCGCGTCTTTGAAGATCTGTTCGATGAGTTTTGTGACGGGGTTGCTGGTGTCGGCCTGGAGAAGGAATTCTTCGCCATCGATGTGGACGTGATAGATGCGTACGGTTTGGGCGTCCTGGGTGCTTTCTTCGAGATGGACTCGCCAGAGATTCCCCCCGCCGCTGCCTACGCCGTAGGCGACTTCAATCTTCGAGATGCGATTGACGTTGAGGAGCAACTCCCGCTTATCCTGGTAAACGCGGATGAACATCGGGGCATGGTACTCGAAATCGAATCGGTTCATCGAGGACCGGCGCTTTGCCGGGTGCGACTGACGGTGTTCCGACAGTTCAGTTCAATTCATCATTGAGACCAACGAAATGTTGGATGAGTGCCGATCGAACGCAAAGGGCTGAGGCGCTAACGTCGGTGGCACGGGCCATCACGATCAGACCGTGACCGTCGCTGACGCGTTCGGCTCGTACTCGTCATGCCGTCCTGCGCATTCGATCACTCGATGCTCCGAATGCAATTCGAGACATCGACGTGGAGTCGATGTCACCCGCGCGAAGAATCGTTGTTGCCAAAGCGATTTGCGATATCGTTAGTCGTCATGGCCAAGAACGAATCTTCAGAGTCAGCATCCAATCTTCCCGTTTCTCGAGAGACCGCGGGCGCTGTGGGCGGCGCGGTTGTCGGCGGGATCGTGGGCGGTCCGGTTGGAGCGGTGATCGGTGGCGTCGCGGGTGCGATCATGGGGAATCGATCCGCTGCGGGTAAGTCCGCTGTGCCCGAAGAGGTGGTTGAAGGTGCGAAAACAGCGGTGAAGAAAG
>Ga0138256_10006476_pt1 | contig 12373 bp, 7 predicted proteins | sample KNB2016incub_MG_FD_105486 | JGI IMG/M metagenome (GOLD analysis project Ga0138256, IMG submission 105486) | Active sludge microbial communities from wastewater in Klosterneuburg, Austria - KNB2014incub_MG | ecosystem: Engineered > WWTP > Activated sludge > Unclassified | place: Austria... | reverse complement strand
CTGTTGGACAAACTGCGGTTGCGCAGCGTGCCTGCATTCTTCCTCTTGGATGGCCCCCAACTGAAACATGCGCCAGCGAAATCACCAAGCGCAGGCATCGCTGCTGACTTCCACCGGATCGCTGCCAGCGTGCCACAGGAAGGTGGGCGAAGGGTGTGGGACGATTGACCGCTTCCTACTCCGCCAACAGCGTCCGCATATCCGCTATCAGCTTGTCCACGTCGGTGGTCTTGGTGCCGTCGTAAAAGCCCCTCAAGCGGCCAAGCGAATCGGCGAGCACGAAATTCTCCGTATGCACGAAATCATCTGGTCCACCGTCCCCGTCTTCCAACGCCGCGAACCAGCTCTTGCGCGCCAGTCGGTAGATCTGTCGTCTGTCGCCGGTCATCAGATGCCAACGGCGCGGATCGGCACCATACAGCTCGGCGTATGCGGCCAAGGCCGGTACACTGTCCACCTCCGGTGTGACCGAATGTGACAGCAGGATCACGCGGTCATCGTCCTTGAAGGCCTCCTGCACACGTGTCATGTTCACAGTCATCTTGGGGCAGATGCTCGTGCAGGTGGTGAAGAAGAAATCCGCGACACGGATCTTCCCCCGCGTATCGGCAAGGGTTATCGTTTTTCCCTGTTGGTCCATCAAACTGAAATCCAAGATGTGGTGCTCGCCCTTGGTACGCTGTGACTGACGATCGACGAGTTCAGGCTTCAGGTCCGAAGGGTGGTAGATCGGCAACTCTCCAGTGGGCTTGAGGATGGAGTAAACGATGGCCATACAGATCGCGCCGATCAAGGCGAACACAGCGAACCGTAGAAGCATGGGTTTGTTCTTCATCGCCGCCAGTAGTATTCGTATGCGAGTGAAATGATCGTACGGTAAAGCGGTGCTTTCACACCGATCTCCCGGTCATGCCTCAACACGATATCGAGCGTGTGGTCCTTGCCCATGTCCCATTGAGCCCCGATATCATAGCGCACTCCCACGAAGTAATTGCCTTTATACCAAAGGCCGGTGAAGGTTTCGAGGCTGACGGACGGATCAAGCGGGAATTTCTTCGTGCGCCATGTAATGGAGAAACGGTTACGCCACACATCGCGCAATCGATAAGGTGCAATGAACTCATGCTGGAAAGTGGTCCGGTATGCCCCTTCGAACCGCTTCACCTCGCCTTGGAAGGTCGCGGAGCCATCAAGGCGGTAGCTGTTGCTGCTATAACGATCGCGGATGTTGTATCGGTGCTCCATGCCCAGCCTCAGCCACTTGGTCAGGCGATACTTCAAGGCGAGATTCGCATACACCGCTTTGCCATTCCCCAAATTCTCGTTGCTCCGGTAGCCCATTTCCAAGGCTGTCCGGAATTTCTTCCGGAAGCCGAACTCGCCCGGACGATCTGTAAGGCTGAACGGTCGCGTTTCAAGGGCAATGCTGGTCCAGAGTTCGAGGTCACGTTCGGGCTTCAGGCGGGGTTCGCTCTGGGCGTGCGCCATCAATGCCGCACATCCAGCCCAAACGATAACCGCTGTTCGCCGGAGCCGTTTCACCACTTCTCTACTTCAAACGTGCCGACGTCCAGTATCTCCTTGTTGTCCCCGACTTCCACGGTCTTGCTGAACACCTCGACCTCACCCGGACATGTGGGACACTCGCTGTACGTGAAGAGCCGGTATGTGCCTTTGCGTAGCCAACTATATACGAAAAGCCCGTTCGGGTCCGTGTCGACGTCATCGTCGAAATAATCGTTGTCGCCGTATACGATGTACACTTTGTGATCACCAACGAAATAGCCGGGACCCGCTGGCTGGTTCGTATTGTCATCCCACGGGGTTTCGAAAACATGCCCTCTGATCTCGGCCTTTCCGCCGACACCGGGCTCCTTCTTGCACGCCCCCATCAATATCACTGCACCGCCGATCAACCAGTGTGAAGCCTTCATGATGCCAGTATTAGTGCGGCGAATGTAGATGGCGGTGCGCGGCGGGCCCGCCCAAGGACATGCTACGGTGGAAGTCGAACGCGCGAACTCGCGCGTCCGGGGCACTTCGCTGTACGCTCCGCCTACATTCGCGCGCCTTTTCCGGAGATCAGACCGGAGCATTCCGGGCATTCAACCATGAACTACCTCTCTGTCGAACGTGTGGGCAAACGCTTCGGGCCGCGCCAACTGTTCGAGGACATAAGCTTCGGCCTGGAACGCGGACAGAAAATGGGCCTGCTCGCGCGCAACGGGGCAGGCAAGAGCACTCTCCTGAAGTGTATCGCGGGGTTGGACAAGCCCGACACCGGCATCATCACCTTCCGCAAGGACATACGCGTGGCCTATCTGCAACAGGACGTGCACTTGTCATCGGCCGCCAGTTTGGTGGACGAGGTGTTGGACAACAACGACCCGGTGAGTGTTGCGATCCGTGCATACGAGCATGCGCTGGCGAAGCATTCCGATGATCTGCAGCAAGCCATCGATCGTATGGAAGAGGTCCACGCTTGGGATCATGAGGCGCGCATCAAGGGCATCCTCCACCTCTTCGGCTTGGAAGACCTGGAACAACCGGTGAACACCTTGAGCGGTGGGCAACAGAAGCGCTTGGCTTTGGCCAAGACCCTGGTGACCAAGCCGGATCTGGTGATCCTGGACGAACCTACCAACCACCTCGACATGGACATGATCGAGATGCTGGAAGACGAACTGTCGGCACCGGGGATGACCTTGCTTCTGGTTACCCACGACCGCTATTTCCTGGACCGGGTGTGCGACGAGATCGTTGAACTTGAAAGTGGTGAGTTGCACCGGTTCAAGGGCAACTACAGTTACTATGTGGAAAAACGTGCGGCCCTGGACGAAGTGCGTGATGCCACGCAGGACAAGCTGCGCAGTCTCGTGCGGCATGAATTGGAATGGATCCGGAAGATGCCCCGGGCGCGGGGCACCAAGAGCAAGAGCCGCGTCGATGCCTTCTACGACATGAAGGAGGAGGCTTCAAAGAAGTTCGACAAGGAGGATGTGTCGCTGGAGATCATCGGCAACCGCCTCGGGGGCAAGGTGATCGAGGCGCGCAACTTGACGAAGAGCTACGGCGAAAAGAAGATCGTCTCGAAATTCAACTACTCCTTCAAAGCCGGTGATCGTTTCGGTATCGTCGGCAGCAATGGCATCGGCAAGAGCACGTTCGTCGACCTGCTCATCGGCAGGGTGCAACCCGATGCGGGCACCACGAGCATGGGCGATACGGTGGTCCTTGGTTACTTTGACCAGAAAGGATTGCAGTTGAAGGAGGACCGGCGCGTCCTCGATGTAGTGCGGGACATCGCCGAGATCATCCCCATGAGCAAGGGGCGGAAGATCACGTCCAGCCAACTGCTCGAACGCTTCCTCTTCAGCAAGGAACAGCAGCAACACTGGGCCAGTACCTTGAGCGGTGGTGAGCGTCGGCGCCTGCACCTGTGCACGGTGCTGATGAAGAACCCCAATGTCCTCATCCTTGATGAGCCCACGAACGATCTTGACATCCCAACACTGAACGCGCTGGAGGACTTCCTCGCCGAGCTGAACGTGTGCCTGCTGGTGATCAGCCACGATCGATTCTTCATGGACAAGATCTGCGGCCGCCTGCTGGTATTCGAAGGCGACGGCCATATCAAGGAATTCGTCGGCAACTACACGGAGCTCCGTGAACGTAAACGGGTCGAGAAATTGCGACTGTCACAGGCGAATGCACAGGCGCGGAACGCAGCGGTTGAAGCGGCCCAGCAAGAGAAGGTCGAAAAGCCGAGGACGAAGAAGTTGACGTACGCCGAACGCCTGGAACTGGAGAAACTCAACACCGACGTTCCAGAGCTGGAGGAGAGGAAGGAAAAGCTCACGGCATCCTTTGCTGAAGCGGGTATCGGCCATGAAGAATTGCTCAAGCGCGGCGCTGAGCTGGAAGCCCTCATAAAGGAGCTGGAATCGAAAAGCGAACGCTGGCTTGCTCTGACCGAAAAGGCTGAAGGTGAGTGAGAGGGCGCCGCTCAGAACTTGGCGCACGGCACAACACGCCGCTTCTCAATACTCTTCTTCTTGCGCTTATCGGCCAACTCGTATACCAAGGTCAGTTCGTGCGCACCACCACTGCGGCCGGCCAGTTTGCTGATGGTGATATCGTAGCTGTATCCGATCCGCAGCCCGTTCACTGATGCTCCCAGCACGACCGCGATCGCATCGCTGTTGCCATAGCCCGGTTCATAGGCTTTGAACAACGGAATGCCACGGTACCACAGGCCCATGAAGAAGGGTTCGCGTTCGAAATAAGCACCGAGGTCCAGTTGGTCGTACTTCCCTTGGCTCTTGTAGTTGAACGCTGCGATGATGTAGTTCTGCTTATGCCGGATGACAGGTGTACGGATGCGCATGCGACGACCACCATGCACACTCACCTTACCGGGGACAGCACTTTCACCAAGCAGCAACGATTGGTTCGGCTTGTTCATGTGCAACCATGAAACACCCAGCCAGGTCTTCGGCGTGAAATACAAGAGACCGCTGCCCACATCGGTCCAGTGCGCACTCCGACCCTCAAGACTCTCATAGGTCCCCACATCGCCGCCACGGGCAAGTTGGTCACCGAAAACGAGCTGTCCCCAGTCGACGCTGTGCTGCACATATCCGAACTGCAAAGCCGGACGCAGGAACACTTTCCGCTTCAACTGGAACTCATAGGCGTATTGCGCATTGACACCGGTGTAGCGCAATGCACCACTGCCAGCACGATCATGCACCACGCTCACGCCAATGCCGCTGTTGATCTCGCGCAAGTAGTGATCGAAGCTCGCATGCACCGTGGTGAACGTTCCCGGTATGGACGGCCACTGATCCCTGTACGCCAAGGCGAATCTGCTCTGGACACCCGTACCCGCGAAGGCTGGGCTCAAATACGTGGGACTGGCATAGAACTGCGTGAAATGCGCATCCTGACCCAACGACGCATAGGCCGAGAGACACAGGATCACAAGCAGCGCCTTCCTACTTCCCATTGCTGCTTGAATTGGCCTGCGCCACCGGACGTGTCATACGGATATCGAGCAGCATTTCGCGTTCGCCGTGTGCCGAGCTGGGGTCGAACTCGCCGGTGTAAGCCACACAGCCTTCGCTCTCCACCAGCATGCGATAGCGACGGCCGGGTTCCACCACCATCAGATAGCGGCCCGTGTTGCCATTGGTGTTGTACACACCATGCGTTTCCCCTTGCGTCAGGTCGATCAACGTGATCTTCGCTCGAAGTGGTTCATCCATGGCATCGGTCACAACGCCCAGTACCGCTACGAAGTCCAACTGATTGGTGGGGAACGTCACCTGGTAGATATCCTGCGCACCGGACCCACCGGCGCGTTCACTGCTGAAGAATCCGGTGGTGCCATCATCGCTCAAGCAGAAGTAGATATCGTCGTTGACGGTATTCAGGGGATAACCCATGTTCTGGGCCACCGTCCATGCATTGCCTTCGGGTTCGAGCAGGGCGCTCTTGAAGATGTCGTAGCCCCCCATCGTACTATGGCCATTGCTGCTGAAGAACAATGTCTTACCGTCAGCATGCATGAAGGGCGCATCCTCGTCGAACATGGTGTTCACCGACGGACCGAGGTTCTGCGGTTCGCTCCATGCACCGGTGGGCAATCGTTTCACGCACCAGATATCCCGCCCACCTTGTCCGCCTTCGCGATCGCTGGTGAAGTAGATGGACGTGCCACCGGGACCAAGACTCGCACTGGGCTCATGGCTGCCGCTGTTCACTTTCTCCGTCAACATCTCCGGTTGGCTCCACCCGTTCCCGGTGCGGTGCGTCATGAACAGATCGCCTCCGTTGAGGTCCGCATCGCTACGGTAGATCAGCAACGTGTCGCCGGTAGGGCTTATGCCCACCGTGGCGTCCATGACGGACGTATTGAGAGGTTTGCCAGCATTCTGTGCTGGCATCCAGGTGCCGTTCATGCAACTCGATGTCCAGATATCCTCATACCACTGACCGTTCTGGTCCCGTTCGGAGCCAGTTGTGCCTTCCCTTCGGCTGGTGAAGAACATCCTTGACCTGTCCGCCGTGACCAAGGGCGAATAATCGTGCGCCTTGCTGTTCACGGCCGTGCCCATGTTCACGATGCGCTGATCTTCCGGAAGCCGGGTAAGGGCCTTCGCCGTAGTGCACATGGCCATGCGACGATCCACTTCCTCATTGTCAACCGCTCGGTAATAGTGCAGTTTGTACATGGTGAACAATTGCAGGGCTTCATCGAAGCGTTGCTGGCGATGGCGGCATAAGGCCAGCATGTAGTGCGCCTCCGTGTTGTTGCTCTGTACGGCCTTGGCGAAGTGCGGTGCGCTGTTCTCCCATCGGCCGGGCAGATTCCATTCGCACAGGCCAAGGTTGTAGCTCACCTCGGCGAACCCTGTATCCTCGGGCACCAAACGACGGTAGATCTTGGCCGCCTCGGCGTACTCGTGGCCCTGCATCAGCAGTTCGGCCTCGTCGAGCATCTTGTTCTGTGTGCGTTTGAACCCGCTTTGCGCGTGAGCGCTGGCGAACAGGAACAAGGCGATGACAGGGAACAGGTGTTTCATGCGGATCATCATCGGATCAGTGTTACATCACCGCTTTGTATGGTCTCCCGACCATCACTGAAGCGTGCGAAAGCCTTCCAAGCGTAAACATCCTGCTTCGCTGGTCGATCACGGTACCAACCATCCCAGCCCTTGGTCACATCGGTGGTCTCGAAGATCAATTCACCCCACCGGTTGAAGACCTGCAGGCGATACTCCTGCACACCTTCGTGAATAGGGAAGAAGAAATCGTTGCTGAAACTCAGCGGATCATAGGTGCCATCGGTTGGGCCACCACTACCGGGTGTGAAGGCATTGGGGAACTCGAGCGATCCGTTCGCAATGCCGATCGCCGCAGCGGCCAACAGGAACGTATCAGGACAGTTCCATTGGTTGTTGGCGACCAGCATCACATCGAACGTATCGGCATAGGTGTAGTAGTGCAGCGGGTTGGTTTCGGTGCTGGTGGTCCCGTCGCCGAAGTCCCACCAATAAGTATCGGCATTACCGCTGAGATTGTACGTGAAGACTGCTTGGGTGGGGACGACCACCTCGTTCGGCTGCAGTACGAAGAAGGCCTGGGCGCGGGGATGCACCACCACAATGTTCTGTTGGGTGGCGGTATTCACCGTACCCCCGACACCATAGGCCGTAAGGGTCACGGTATAGGTGCCCGGCAGATTGTATGTGTATATCGGGTGCTCAGCAGCACTGGTGCCACCGTCCCCGAAATTCCATTGGTAACTGACGCCCTGAAGACTTGTGTTGGTGAATTGCACCGTCAACGGTGCGCACCCATTTCCTCCGCCGGTGAAGCTGGCTGTCGGTACCGGCGGCGTGACTTCCACCAATTGCGTTGCCGTGTCGCTACAGGTAATGCTGCTCACCACAAGCATCACCGTGAACTGGCCCCAAGTTCCGTAGGTATGATCGGCCGGGAACTGATCGGGGCTTGTGGCGCCATCGCCAAAATCCCACGCGTAGGTCCAGATGCCGGCCCCACTGGTGTTAGAGAAGCTCACCGTACTGGCCGGGAATTGCTGCGTGAAAGGCGTCGCCGCGAAAGCAGCACTAGGCACTGGGTGGACGGTGACCACCTGTGTCGTGGTATCGCTGCACCCCAAAGCCGACGCAGCGATCATCGTGATCGTCCACTGTTGGTCGGCGGTTGTCGCGTTCACGTACGAATAGACCGGTGTTGCTCCGGTGAGGATGGTGCCATCACCCATATCCCACAGGTAGCTCACAGCACCCGTACTGGTGTTATTGATCGCCAGCGCAAGTGGTGAACAACCACTCGCCGGCGTGCTGAAGTCGGCAATGATGTCAGGATAGAGTTGCACCTGTGTGACGGCCGTATCGGTACAGCCCAGTGCGGTGCTGGCGATCATCATCACATCGTATGTCGTGATGGCTACGCCCGGATTGCTGTAGGTATGTTGGGCATCGCCGGGAGGTTGGGTCAGGAAGGTGAAGTCGCCGAAGTCCCATGCGTTGCTCACGCTACCAATGGTGAGGTCGTTGAACGTCACCGGCAACGGGCCACAGCCTGAAAGCGTGCTGGGGACGAACTGGGCTACGGGAGCGGGGTGAACGAGGATGGAGCTCACAGCAGTATCGGTGCAGCCGAACGCACTTGTCGCAACAAGCATCGGTGAGAACACGATATCGGCAAGTGTTTGGTTCACGTAGGTGTGCGCCGGGCTCGGTGCATTGCTGAACGTTCCATCGCCGAAGTCCCAGAAATAGCTCACCGCGTTCTGGCTGACGTTCACGAAGTCGGCATCGATCGGGGAACAACCGATGGAGTCGTTGACAAATGACGCTGTCACCGCAGGGAATACCTGCACTTGCGCGCTTGCTGCGGTGCTGCATCCGTTGTTGCGTTCTGCAGTAAGCGTCACGGTGAACGTTGTCGCACCCGGGCCAGCATAGTTGTACCATGTATAGTCGTGGGAGGTCGCTGCCGTATCGCCGAAGTTGCCGTCGCCGTAATCCCAACTGTAGCTGTCGGCACCTGTGCTCGAGTTCACGAGCGCAGTAGTGAACGCATGGCACCCGTCCACGTCGGCCACCAGCAGTTGTGCCACCGGCGCCCCGAACACCGTTACCGTGCTGAAGGCGGTATCGGTACAACCGAAGGCGTTCGCAGCTACAAGTGTTACGATGAACTGCAGATCGGTGGATCCGGGATTCAAGTACGTGTGCGATGGGGCCGGCCCTTGGCCTGTGGTCCCATCCCCGAAATCCCAATCGTAGCTCACGGCTCCCACTACCGCAGGGAACGTCACGGTGAGCGGACTGCAACCGCTATCAGGCAGGCTCACAAAGCTGAAGTCGGCGGTGGGATAGACCATGACGGTGGTCGTCGCCGTATCGCTGCATCCTGCGGAGGATGTAGCGACCAGCGTAACGGTGTGGATCGCCAGGAAGAAGGTCGTGTTGACGTACTGGTGGCTCGGGTTGATGGCAGTGGTCGTCGGCGTTCCATCACCGAAGTCCCAGACGAAAGCGTTCGCACCCGTGCTCAAGTTCGTAAAGTCGACATCGATCGGCGCGCAACCGGGCATGCCGTTGTCCGTGAATTGGGCAATGGCCGCTGGCGCTATTGTGATCGGCACCACCGTTGTATCGCTGCACCCGAAGGCGGTACTGGCGATCAGCGTCGCAGTGTAAATGGTATCGGCCGGACCTGCATTGAAGTACGTGTGAGTTGGGGCCAAGGTGCTATCCACCGCTCCATCACCGAACGACCAAGCGTAGTTGACCGCGCCGGTACTTCCGTTGGCGAAACTCACTTGCATGGGCGAACAACCCAATACCGCGCTCGGCGTGAAGGCTGCCGTCGGCTTGGCTTCCACCGTTACCATTTGCACACCGGTGTTGCCGCAGTATGGCGTGGTGGCGGTGAGCGTTACCAAGTAGTTGCCTGCGGTGGCGTACAAATGCACGGGGTCTTGCACGCTATCGATCGAACCATCGCCGAAGTCCCACACCCAATCGATGACGGGATTGCCCACCGCGGTCACGCTGTTATCAGTGAATTGCGCCACGTTGCCCACACACACGTTCTGCGCACCGATGCCGATGACCGGGGGTGCATAAACATGGACGATGATGCTCATCGCGTTCGTGCAACCATCCGCGTTGGTGCATGTAAGCGTGATGGTGTAGTCACCAACAGTGGCGTATGTATGTGGTGGTGGTGTGACGCTATTGTCGAACGTCCCATCGCCAAAGTCCCAGACCTGGCTCACTGCATTGATGCTGGTGTTGGTGAACGTGACCGTGAGGCTGTTGCACGCCGCGGTATTGTCCACCGAGAACAAAGCGGTTGGTGCGGGCAGGACAACGATGGGCACACTGGCTGTATCGGCGCAGCCGGCGGTGGCGCCTTGTATGCTGGCGGCATAGCTGGCGGTGTAGTTGCCCGCTGTCGGATAGGTGTGGGCCTGGTTACCGGCGCCGGTATTCTGCCAACCCGTGCCGTCGCCGAAGTTCCATTCGTGGTAGTTGGCGCCACCGCTATTGCTCTGGGTGAAGAACACCGTTTCACCCGCACAGATCGTATCCGGGTTGCTCGTCAACGTTACGCTCGGCGGCGGTACGATCTGTATGGTGATATACGCCGTGTCGATGCCGCAGTAGTTGCTGTCGAGCATCATCACTTGGTAGGTACCGATACCGGGATAAGCGATGGTGCGCGGGAACGTAGGTGGCCAAGGGTTCCAATCGATGATGCTGTCGGTGCCCTGCCCCCAATAGTCGCCGAAATTCCAGTACTCGAAACGCTGGTAGATGTTACCCTGCATCAAGCAGTTGCGCTGGGTCGTGTTCAAGAAAGTGACAATGGTGTCCGGGTAACAAAGCAGCGTTGCGCTCGGTGTGATGCGCGCACTGTCAAGGTCCCACACGCGGATCGGGTTGAAGGTGGCGAAGCTGGCACCGCCTTGCAGTGTGTTGCAGTAGTTCTCCGCCTCCAGCCGCACCGTTGTTTCGCAGCTTACCGTTCCTTGCAGATACGTATGAGAAAGCACTTGACCGAGGTTGGTGTAGTCGTACACCTCCAGTGGACTTCCGTCACCGAAATCCCATGTGAAGACCGTGTTCGGGGAAACGTTCGTGCTACTATTGATGAAGTCGACCGCTTGCGGGGCACACACTTGGGTAAGCCCACCTATCGGTATTTGGATGCTGGCACTACTGCTCTCCTCCATCACCACCACACCCTGCACCGAACATCCCGTAAGCAGTTCGGTGAATACCACCACGAAGGTGTCCACCGTGCTCGGGTAAACATGGTTGACGCTTTGGGGTGGCACCAAGGACACACCGTTCGTTTGTGGTGAACCATCGCCCCAGTCGATCGTGTACGTCCCGATGCTGCTCGGCGAGGCGATGAGCAACGTGAAGTTGGCACCCGAACAACTGAACCAATAGGGCGACGCACTGGGTACACCGTTGTAGTCATAGAGCTCAGGGCATTGAGCTGATGCACCACCAACGATCAGGGCGGTTGACAAGACGGCTATGGAATGGCGCAATTGCACGAACACTTCGGTTTCGTGCGGCGTCATACGGCGAACCGGGGTGCATGGATACTTATAGCCTCCGACCGGTCGCGTCAGGCCGGCTCCGGAACCATGCACAGGCTTCGCCGTATGAACCGCCGGGCCAATGGTCCATACATCCTTGATGGAACGATACGATCTCTGTGTTATCGGCGGTGGACCTGCGGGCTATGCTGCGGCCATGCGTGCCATCGACCTGGGCTTGCGCACCGTGCTGATCGAAAAGGACCGGATAGGCGGCACAGGGATATACAACGGCGCCCTCACCAGCAAAACACTTTGGGAACTCGCCCAGCGCGTAGCCAGCGCCAACGAGGTAATAAGGGCGCGTGGACGCGAACCTTTCCGCTTGGGGTGGGACGAGATCGGCAAAACACTGAACGAGGCTGTCTTCGAGCGCAAGTACCTCTATGCCTGCCACATGCAGTTGCTGGAGAACGCCGGCGACAAATTCAAACACGAGCGTGGCAAAGCCACCTTCCTAGGACCCAACACGATCGAGGTGATCCGCGGCGAACACCGCTGCGTGATCGAGGCCGGCCATTTCATCGTGGCCACAGGCAGCCGTCCGCGCGGTCTGCCGGATATCGTTGCCGATGAAAAGAACATCCTCACCAGCGACGGCATCTTCAACATCGATGACCTGCCGGAGAGCATCGTGATCATCGGTGCAGGTGTGATCGGCTGCGAGTTCGCGACCATCTTCACCAACTTCGGTCGCACCAAAGTGCACATCATCGATCGCGCGGCGCGCGTGCTGCCGTTCGAGGACCCGGACATCAGCCACTTGATCAGTCATAGCCTGGAGCGCAAAGGCGCAGTGATCCACCGCAACAGCAAGTTGGAACGCATCGCCATAGTCGGTGGCAAAGTGGAGTACGAACTGACCAATGCCGACGGACACCGCGAAACAGTACGTGTTGACAAAGCGCTGATCTCCGTGGGCCGCATCCCCAACATCGATGGCCTCGGCTTGACCACAGCAGGTGTGGCGTTGGACCCGCAGACGGGTCTTGCGCAGATCACCGATACCCGCACCAGCCAACCGCACATCCACATTGTGGGCGATGCCACCGGCAGCAACATGCTCGTGAACTTGGGTGAACTCGAAGGCCGCCATGCCGTGGAACTCATCTCGGGCATCCGCAATGCGCCACTGGCCTATGGCAACGTCAGCACCATCATGTTCCTGGATCCCGAAGTGGCCGGCATCGGCGCCAACGAACAGGAGCTGCG
>Ga0138256_10006475_pt1 | contig 12373 bp, 5 predicted proteins | sample KNB2016incub_MG_FD_105486 | JGI IMG/M metagenome (GOLD analysis project Ga0138256, IMG submission 105486) | Active sludge microbial communities from wastewater in Klosterneuburg, Austria - KNB2014incub_MG | ecosystem: Engineered > WWTP > Activated sludge > Unclassified | place: Austria... | reverse complement strand
GCGTAGCGTTCGACCAGGATCACGTCGAGGCCCAGATCCGCACCGCGGAAGGCGGCGGTGTAGCCGCCGGGGCCGGCGCCGAGGACCAGGAGCTGGCAGGAGAGGTCAGTTGCGGGCGAAGCGGTCGGGACCGGGGACCCGGGACCCGGGACCCGGGGAGAAGCTTCTGGCGAGGTCGGGGGTGCGGGCGCCGCTCCCGTCGGTGCCGGCACCGCTGCTTTGACGGGTCCCGGGTCCCGGGTCCCCGGTCCCGATGCTTCTCCCGCCTCCAGCACCGCCACCACCATCCCCTCCGACACCGCGTCGCCCACCTTCACCTTGAGCTCGATCACGGTGCCGGCGTCGCTGGACGGCACTTCCATGGTCGCCTTGTCCGATTCCAGCGTCAGCAGGCCCTGGTCCTTGCGGATCACGTCGCCCGGCTTGACCAGCAGTTCGATGACCGGAATGTCCTTGTAGCTGCCGATATCCGGTACCTTGATCTCGATCCTGGCCATTGCGCTCTCCCGATTTGTCCGGGGTGAGCATAGCGGCAGCTTTCGCCATGCGCCCGCAGACGTTTCGGTCCTCCCGGCCGGGCGGGGTGCAGAGTGCGTTCCCGCCCGGGCGCGCCGGGTGGCCGGCGACGATCGAATCCGTTACGCCAAAGCGGTTACACTGCGTAACCGCCGTCCAGGGTCCGTCATGTCTTCACTGCTGCGTGTCGCGTGGATCCTCATGCTGCTGGCGGTGGCCCGTCTGGCCGATGCGCAGGCTTTCAGCGGCTCCAACCAGGGCCCGATCCCCGATGGCGCGGGCGCCGGCCCGGCCAATTACGGCGCGCCGCGCGACATCCGCTTTGACGTGAGTGGCACAGTCGGCACCGTGCGCGAGGTGCAAGTGGCGTTCAGCGCCGCGCACCCCTTTGTCGGCGATCTCAAGGTCACCCTGATCTCACCTCAGGGCATCGAGCACCTGCTGTTCGAGCGCACTGGCGCGACCACGACGATGGCGGCCGGCTCGCCAGCGAACCTGGTCGGCACGTCAACCTATACATTTTCCGACGTTCCGGGCAATCCCGATTGGTGGACCGCGGCTGGCAACGCCGACGCCGACATCCCTGGCGTTTGGGCGCGCAGCGTTGTGGCCGGCCCGGTCGCCGCGCCGCCGCCAGCGGTCACCGTGATCAACGACAGCTTCCTCAATCGCCCCGCCAGCGGCACCTGGATCCTGCGTTTCGAGGATGGCCGGCAGGGTGATGTCGGCAACGCCACCGGCGCGACGCTGTTTCTGACCATGGGCGGTATCGACCGCGTGGTGACCAAGGCGGCGGACACCGATGACAGCGTCTGCGACGCCGATTGCTCGCTGCGCGAGGCGATCGCGGCGGCGTTGCCCGGGGATCTCGTCCGCTTTGGCTCACCAGTGTTCGATTCGCCGCGGATCATCTTCCTGACCAGCGCACAGCCGATCGCGATCAGCAAGCACCTGGCGATCGTCGGGCCCGGTGCGCATCGGCTCACGATCAGCGGAGCGCGGCGCACGCTGGTGCTCAGTCTGGCCCGGACCGCCTTCGATATTGCCAGTGCCGTCACCTTGAGCGGCGTGCGCGTGGCCGATGGCATCCCGGGCATCGAGTCGCTCGGCACCGCGCTGGTGCTGCATCGCGTGGAGCTCAGCGACAACGCCGGCGCCCTGGTTGGCGGCCTCTTCATGGGCACCAGCACGCCGGCCGGGAGCCTGCTGCTGCACGAGTCGAGCGTGATCGGGAACCGCGCCGATGCCGCCGACGTTTCGGGTGGCGGTGGCCTGGTCCTCACTGGCCCGACGCGGATCATCCGCTCCACCATCAGCGGCAATTCCTTGCGCGCCACGGCCACGTTCTTGTTTCCAGGTGGCGCCGGCGTCAGCGCATCCGATACCTTGCAAGTGATCGACAGCACGATCGCCGGCAACGTGGCCCGCGGAGGGGGTTCCCTGGCCGCCGCTGGAATCAGCGTCGATTCCCTCGCCAAGCTCGCGCTCCGCAACAGCGTCGTCGCCGCCAACGTCGGCACGGGGAACGATATCTACTCGCAGGGAAGTGTGGTCTCGGCGGGTCACAACCTGATCGGCGACGTCGGCGCGCTCGCCGCAGTCTTCGTGCAGGCGGGCGACCAGTCCGGTACCGCCGCCAATCCGCTCGATCCGGTCCTGAGCCCGCTCAGCTACCACGGTGGGACCGTACCCGTGCAGGTGCCGCTGCCGGGAAGCCCCCTGCTCGACAAGGGCAAGAGCTGGCGCGTCGATCCCCGCGGCGCCGCGCGCGTGGACCTGGCTATCCCGCCCGCCACCGGTGGCAACGATGCCGACATCGGCGCGGCGGAACTCTCACCGTTGACGGTCAACAACTTGAACGATGCCGGCGCCGGCTCCTTGCGCCAGGCCCTGCTCGATGCGCCCGCTGCCCCGGCGGTGACCGACATCCTGTTCGATCCGGCGCTGACCGGGATGCCCGCGACGCTGACGCTGACCAGCGGTCAGCTCAGCATCGACCGCAACCTGTCGATCCACGGCCCTGGCGCGCAGCGGCTGACCATCAGCGCGAACCGCCAGTCGCGCGTGCTGGCGGTCCAGGCGAACCGGCTGGCGAGCGTCAGTCGATTGACGCTGGCGGACGGCAATGGCGCGGGCACCCCGAACAGCGGCGACGGCGGCGTGACCCTGAATGCGGAAGGCTCGCACTTCAGCGTGGTCGACAGTTTGCTGAGCACCACCGCGGGCAGTTCCTTCTGGGGCGCGGCGATGAGCAGTGGCAGCGGCGCCACGCTGTGGATGCAGGGCAGCACGGTCGCGAACAGTCGCCAGGCCGCCATGGACGGCTACGCCATCGTTTCGCGGGGCACCTTTTTCCTTCGCACCACCACGTTGAGCGGCAATCGCCAATGGGGTCTGCTCAACATGGGCGTGGGAACCGTGCTGGACTCGACGCTGCAAGGCAGACCGACGAGCAGCGATCCGGTGCTCTGGAACGCAGGCGGCATCGTCCTGGTCTCTGGCAGCATCGTTGCCAGCATTGGCGCCAGCGGGTTCAGCCAGGTGATCTCCGGCGGCTTCAATCTGGTCAGTTATTCGAGCGGTTGGCTTGTTATCTTCGACCGCGAGGGAGATCAGGTCGGCATTGTCGACCTGCGCCTCAGTCCGCTGGCCGTCTATTCCGGCCAGGTGCCGGTGCACCTGCCGCTGGCCGACAGCCGGGCGCTCGACAAGGGCTTGGGGCGCATCGTCGACCAACGTGGCGCACGCGTGTCCGACCTTGCCAGCGTGGCACCCGCCAGCGGCGGCGACGACAGCGACATCGGCGCGGTGGAAGCGCAGGTGCTGCTGGTCGGCAACCTCGATGATGCCGGTGCCGGCAGCCTGCGCCAGGCGATGCTGGATGCGAATGCCAACGGCTCCGCGGTGGACGACATCCTGTTCGCGGCCGGCCTGACCGGCACCATCGGCCTCGACAGCAAGCTGCCGATGCCGACCAGCCACCTGAATCTGGTCGGCCCCGGCGCCAACGTCCTCAATGTCCGTCGCAGCGACGTCGCGCCGCGCTTTGGCCTGCTGGATGCCTTCAATCCTTTCCAGCTCGGCATCAGCGGCCTCACCTTGAGCCACGGCTGGGACGATGGCAGCAATGGCGGCGACAGCTTTGGCGGTGGCATTGATGCCTCTACCGCGGAACTGCACCTGACGCAGGTCGAAATCTCGGGCAACCAGGCGGGCATCGGCGCGGGCGTATCGCTGACGAACGCGAACGGCGTGATCACCAACAGCACCCTCGCGCAGAACACCGCCGCGAGCGCGGGCGGCGGGCTCAATTTCCAGGGCGACGATCAGCGCCTGCGTATCGAGCAATCGACCTTCAGCGGCAATCTCGCCAACGGCGGCGGCAGCGGTGGCGCGATCAACGCGGGGGCCTTTGATTCCGGCGCCACACGGGCGCGCATCGACGTGCTCTCCTGCACCATCGCGAACAACAGCGGCACCGGTGGCGGCGGCATCCGTACTGCCTCGCTATCCGCACAGGGGACCACCACCACCACGCTGCGCAACACCCTGTTGTCCGGCAACAGCGGAGGCAACCTGGTGCTGAGCACCGCCACCGGCCCCGGCAGCGTGATCTCACAGGGCTTCAACCTGAGTGACACCGCCGAACCGCTGCTGAACCAGGCCAGCGACCGCACCAATGCCGACGCCGCACTCGGCCCGCTGGCCAACAACGGCGGCAGTGTGCGCACGCACCAGTTACTCGCCGGCAGCGCAGCGATCGATGCCGGTCTCAGCGCCCGTTTCATCACCGACGCGCGCGGCCAGTCGCGCCCGCGCGACTTCGTGAGCATTGCCAATGCCGCCGGCGGCGATGGCAGCGACATTGGAGCGGTGGAACTGGAGACCGAACCGCCGTTCGGTCCGGACATCTTCGCGAATGGCTTCGAGTAGCTCGGGCGGCACCGGGGCTGCGCCCGCCGGCTACGCTCGATCGCCATCCTGCCGACCGACGGGCCTCAGCCAAACAAGAAGGGCAGGCTCGCGCCTGCCCCTCGATTCAGCGTTGCCGATCGAAAATGCTTACTTCGGCGCGCCCACGGTCGGCGGCGCGGCGGCCGCGGCGCAGGCGTTGTAGGCCTCTTCCAGACGCGGTCCGAAGCCGCGGGCAATTTCGCCGGCCTGCTTCATGGTTTCCTGACCCTGCGCCTGCGTCGCCTGCATCTTCTCCATCACTTCCGGCATGCGGTCGAGCATCTTCACGCCGGTGGCGGAGGCGAAGAACTTGGTCATCTCTTCGAGTTCGGCCTGGGTGAATACCTCGGTGTAGACCACGGCAACGTCATGGCGCACCTTGCCGATCTGCTCGTCGTTGAACTTGACCGCGCTCATCGCCTTGGCGAATTCGTCGAGCACCGGCTTGGCCGATTCGCAGCCCTGGAACTGGGAAACCGTGGATTGCACCATCGGTTCGGTCGGGTTCTTCATCTGCTCGAACATCTGATCGGTGCGCGAGGCTTTGATCAGATCGAGCGCCGCCTTCACATGGGCACTGTCGGCCGGAGCGGCCGTCGGGGAAGCGGAAAGGCTGGCGGCCAACAACAAGGCGGAAAGCATCGAGAAACTCCTGAACACGAAGAGGCACCCGCCATTTGGCGGGAAGGGGCGGGCAATATAGCGCGCCGTGGGGCAAAGACCGTCAGGAACGGCAAAGGTTCCCCGGGCAGTGCCGATGCTAAACTGCCCCGATCGACCTTGTGGCGACACCCGATCGTGGCGATCCCGGACATTCCCGGCTACCAGCTTCTGCGCCAGATAGGCTCCGGCGGCATGGCCACGGTGTTCCTGGCCGTACAGGTGTCGCTGGATCGCAAGGTGGCGATCAAGGTGCTGCGCACCAGCGGCGCCGACGATGACCCGGAGCGTACCGAGAAGCGCTTCCCGCGCGAGGGCCGCACGCTCGCCAAGATCACGCACAAGAACGTCTGCGGCATCTACGACATTGCCAAGGTCGGCGATATTGCCTACATCGCCATGGAATACCTGGATGGCGGCACGCTGGTCGACAAGCTCAAGCACGGCGTGTCGGTCGGCGAGTCGATCTCCATCGTGGTCCAGGTCGCCTCGGCGCTGGAGGAGGCGCACAAGCTCGGCATCATCCATCGCGACCTGAAGCCGGCGAATGTGATGCTGCGTGGTGGCCGGGTGCCGGTGCTGACCGATTTCGGCATCGCCCGCGAGCTCACCGCCAGCCAGACGCGCATCACCGCCGAGAACATGATTGTCGGCACGCCGATCTACATGAGTCCGGAACAGGTGTCCGGCGGTGAGGTCGACGGGCGTTCCGATCTTTACGCGCTGGGCATCATGTTCTTCGAGCTGATGACCGGCCAGCCGCCGTACAAGGGCGATACGCCGATCGCGGTATGCATGCAGCATCTGACCGCGCCGCTGCCGACGCTGCCGCCGGATCTGGCCGACCTGCAGCCGGTGATGGACCGCATGCTGGCGAAGAAGCGCGAAGATCGCTACGCCTCGATGAGCGAGTTCACGCATTCGCTGCGCGACGTGTTCGTGGCGTCCGATTCGATGCGCCATGTCGCCATGTTGAGTCCGGACTCACCGTGGTCGGAGCAATTGCGCGAGCTCGGGTTCTCCTTCGATACGCTGCGCGACGCCGATTTCAAGGCTGCGCTGGAGGCGCAGCGACGCCGATCAGGCGGCAAGACAGCCAAGCCGGCTGCGCCGCCACCGCCGCCGGCAAACGGGCGCAATGCGGTTGCGCCGCGCGCGACCGGCAAGCGCCGCTGGCCGCTGTGGGCGGCACTGGCTGGCGTGCTGCTGGCCGTTGGCGCCGGTGGCTGGTGGTTGCAGCAGGGCAAAGCGCCAACGCCGCCGACCGAGAACGAGCGCTACATCCTGCTCGGTATGCGTGGCGATTTCACCAAGCGCGTGGTCGACGGCAAGCTGTTTGCCCCCGCCGGCGACAGCGCAATGGATTTCGTCGACAAGATGCGGGAAATCCATGCCAGCGCGGAGGAAACCGTGGTGTCGCAGGATGCCTTGCGCGTCGCGGCGGTCGAGCGTGCGCGTGCCGCCTTGTCCAGCCGCGATCTGAAGACCCTCGATGAGACGCTGACCGGCATGGCCAAAGGGCTGCCCGACACGCCGGAACTGGCCGATCTGACCCGCGAGCGCGCGGCGCTGGCCACCGAACTGGCCGGCGAAGTGGCCGCGCGCGCGCGCCTGGGCCGGCTGCGGGCACTGGTTGAAGGCGCCACGCCGGCGCCGGACGAATCGGTGCTCGGCCTGTATCTGGAACTGCGGCCCACGTTCGCGGGCGACCCCGAATTCCAGACACTGGAGCCCAGGGCGCAGGCTTCGGTACGGGCCGCCATCGAGGTGGCGATGGCCTCCGGCAACGAAGCCGGGGCGCTGGCCGATGCCAGGGAACTGCTGCGGGTGCTGCCGCAGGACGCGAGTCTTGCGGCTCTGGTGAGCAAGTTGCAGGTCTCGGTGAACGGCGCGCAACTGCGAACTGCTGCGCAGCAGTGGCGCTCCATGCTGGACGAGGCGCCGATCGACAGCGCCCGATTGTCGCGCCTGATTGCCGATCTGGCCAAGCTCGCCGAGCTCGGTCAGCCCCCGGCCGAACACCAGAAGCTGCGTGACCTGCTGGCCAACGCGGTGACCATCGACGCCAGGCAGAGTGCCAAGAAGGGCGAATTCGACGCGGCGCTGACCCTGCTCGGTCAAGCCCGCGCCGGTCTGGGAAATATTGCCGTACTGGAGGAGACCCAGACAGCGGTCAGCGAACAACGCGAAAAGGCGGGTGAGGCCAAACGGGCCGCCGCTGCACTCGCCAGCCAGGGGCAACTGGCGATCAGCGCGGCGCCCTGGGCGCGCATCGACGCGATTGCCGCCGAGGACGGCAAGCTGATGAGCCTGCCCGCGCAAGCCAGCACGCCGTTGCTGCTGACGCTGCCGGAAGGGCGGTACCGGATCACGCTGTCGGCCGGGCAGGGCAGCGGCAAGCAACAGCAGGCGGTGACCGTCGCGCGCGGCCAACTGGTTGCACTGAACTTGCGTTTCGAAGGTTACGGCGCCGATCAGTACCTGCGCGAGGTGGGCTGGTGAGGCGCTGGTTGCTGGCACTGCTGCTGCTTGTGCCGTTCGCCGCGCTGGCGGACTACAAGTCCGACTACCGCGAGGGCATCGCTGCGGCCGAGCGCCAGGAATGGGCCAAGGCGGATGCGCTGATGCGCAAGGCGCTGGCGCAGGAGCCCAATCCGCAACCACGCATCCGCCTGTACGGACAGGTTTTCGTGCCCTATGTGCCACAGTTCTATCTCGGTCTGTCGGCCTGGGCGCGCAAGGACTGCAAGAGTGCGATTGCGCTGCTCGAGGACGTCGGCAGTGTCAGCGCCGTGCGCGGACAGCGCCTGGAGGAGCGCCAGCAGATGATGCTGCGCAGTTGCCGGGCGCAACTGGCCAATGCCGCGTCAGCTCCGACCACAGCCCCCACCGCGCCGGCCACGCTGCCACCGGCGCAGGTGGCGCAGACGCCCGCGCCGCCACCGCGGGCCGCAACGCCCCAACCAGCGCCGGTGGCAAGCCCACCTGCGCCAAAGCCGACGCCGGTCAGCCCACCCAAGGCGACGACCGCCACGGCGCCGCCGGCCAGCACGGTCGCCTTCGACAGTGCCCGGGCGCAGGCCGCTGCGGCCCGGCTGGATCGCATCGATGCCGCGCTGGCCGCCGCCGCGCGGACCCTGGCTGATCCGGCGCTCGCCGCCGTACGCGGCGAATGGCAACGCCAGATGGACGCCTTGACCGCGCAGACCGGGCGCGTGCGCGCCAGCCTGAATGCGGCGAGCGCTGCGCGCAATTCGGCAGCGCTGGTCGCCATAGACGGACAATTGGCGTCCCTGCAACCGGCTGCCGACAAGCTGGTGCAGGGCCTGGATGCCGCCCAGGCGCGCAGCGTGCTGGCTGCGCAGGTGCGCGGCCGCCTGCAGCCGCTCGCCGCGGCCTACCTCGGAGGCGATTTCGCGCGCGCTGCCCAATGGTCCGACGAGCAAGCCTTGCAGGCGGTGCCGCAGGCCCACGCCCAGGCCCTGTTGCTGCGCGCCGCTGCGCGATTCGAACTTTACGTGCTGGGCGGTGAGCGCGATCTTGCCGAATTTGACCGGATCGGCGCCGATATCCGCGCTGCGCGGCAGCTGGACGCGGCTGTCAATCCTCCCGAACGCGCCTTCTCGCCCCGTTTCCGGACACTTTTTGCTAGTACCCGCTGAATAGCCCTGACCCGACGCAGGTCTTTTGGTTACCGAATTCCTCAACCGTCGGGCTAAAATCGACAAGATGGCGCCCGGGCTGCCTATGTCCGTGCGTCACCCCTCACGTTTTCGGGATGAGAATCACTCATGCAGGTTCGTTCGGTACTCGCTATCGCGATCGGGATTTCGACGCTGGCGGCAGTTGCGGCACATGCAGCGGAAAGGTCCCCGCTCGCGGGCAATACGAGTCTGCAGATCAACAGCGCCCCGCGCCTGGATCTGGTGACCTCGGTGCCGATCGACTACCTCAACCGCGCGGTCGCCAACGGCCGCCGCGTCGTGAGTCTGCGCGTCGCCCAGCCGCTGTTGTGCGCTGACTTCGCACCGGCGCCGAGCGCCGCGGTCAATCCGGTTGCTCTGCAGTATCTGGATCCCAACGGCGATTCGTCCGGTCTGCTGTTTGCCGGCATCAGCGGTTTCGACTTCTTCACCAATGGCGCTGCGTCATCGGTGTTCAAGGTGACCGCCGATGCCCAGCTGGCCTGCTGCATCATGCAGCCGGCTTTGAATGCCTCCTGTTTCCAGGGTAGCGCGGGTGGCTCCTCGGGCGATGGCCTGTTCAGCAGCGGCTTCGAGAACGTGGCCGCCGCGGCGCCGGACAGTGTCACGGTTGACCCGGTCGACCTCGCTGTGACCGTCAGCGGCCCGACGACGGCTACGCCCAACGGCAACTTCGACTACACCATCGAAGTCAGCAACCTGGGTGCGAATGCCGTGGGCAACGTGGTCATCCGCGACTGGTACCCGAAGGCCAGCGGCGGCTTCGCTGCGACGCTCAGCGCCGGCTCGTGGACCTGCACGCCCACCGGCGCCGCCGGCTGCTCCGTGAGCAACGGCAGTGGCAACATCGGCCTGACCGCAGTGTCGCTTGGCGCCGGCGCCAAGGTGACGATCGCTGTCTCGCGCACGGTCGTCGGCAGCGCGCCCAACGGCTCGACCTTCTCGGTCAGCGCCGCCGCATTTGCGCCACCGTCGGCGACCGAAACGGCGCTGGCCAACAATCAGGCCGCGCGCACGGCAACCGTCTCGCCGACCAGCTTCAGCATCAGCGATGTCAGCCAGGCCGAAGGCAACTCCGGATCCAGCAACTTCCAGTTCACCGTCACCCGGTCGAATACCGCCGGTGCGGCCAGCGTTCAAGTCAGCACGGCTGACATCAACGCAACCGCGGGCTCGGACTACACGGCGATCGTGGGCCAGACCGTCAACTTCTCGGCGGGCGGCAGCGCTACTGCGGTGGTCAACGTCGCCGTCAATGGCGACAGCGTGCTCGAAGCGAATGAGACTTTCGCGGTCAACCTGTCCAATCCCAGCGGCGGCAGCATCGCCGATGGTCAGGGCATCGGCACGATCAACAACGACGACAGCGCCTCGATCGCGATCAACGACGTCGCCATCACCGAAGGCAACAGCGGCAGCAGCAATGCCAACTTCACGGTGACCCTGACCGGCGCGGTACAAGGTGGCTTCACGCTGCCGGTGTCCAGCAGCAACGGTACGGCGACGGCCGGCTTCGATTACAGCGCGATTGCCGGCGGCACCAACGTGAGCTTCAGCGGTACTGCGGGCGAAACCCGTACGGTCAGTGTCGCCGTCAACGGCGACAACGTCGTCGAGGCCAACGAGACCTTCAATGTGCTTCTGGGCACGCCATCCAATGCCCAGATCGGCGTCAGCGACAATTCCGGCCTCGGTACCATCAACAATGATGATTCCAGTTCGCTGTCGATCAATGATGTCGCCCTCAGTGAAGGCAACAGTGGCAGCGTCAATGCGACCTTTACCATCACCCTGACCAGTGCCGTGCAGGGCGGCTTCAGCGTGCCGGTCTCCAGTGCCAACGGCAGCGCCACCGCCGGTTCGGACTACACCGCGATTCCCGGTGGCACCAACATCAGCTTTGCCGGCGGCGCGGGTGAAGTCCAGAACGTCATTGTGGCGGTCACCGGCGACAGCGTGCTTGAAGCCAACGAGACCTTCCAGGTCAACCTCGGCGCGCCGTCCAACGCTTCGGTTGCGGTTGGCGACGGCAGCGGTATCGGCACCATCAACAATGACGACAACGCGTCCATTTCGATCGCCGATGCGAGCGTCGCCGAAGGCAATAGCGGGACCACTCCGGCCACCTTCACGGTCACCTTGAACGGCAGCGTGCAGGGCGGTTTCAGCGTGCCGGTGGCAAGCCAGTCCGGTACGGCGACCGGCGGGGTCGATTTTGTCGACATCGTCGGCGGCAACCTGAATTTTGCCGGCACCGCGGGCGAAACCCAATCGATCAACGTTCAGATCAACGGCGATACCGTGGTGGAGGGCAACGAGAGCTACTTCGTCAATCTTGGCGTGCCCAGCGTTGGCGCCATCACGCTGACCGACTCGCAGGCGGTCGGCACCATCACCAACGACGACAGTGCTACGCTGGCGATCAACAGCGTTGCCGTCACCGAGGGCAACAGCGGTACCGTCAATGCCACCTTCACGGTGTCCCTGACCGGCGCCGTGCAGGGCAGCTTCCTGGTGCCGGTGAGCAGCGCCGACGGCACTGCCACCGTTGCCAATAACGATTACCTGGCGATCCCGGGCAGCACCAATCTGACCTTTACCGGCGCTCTCAACGAGACGCAGACCATCTCGGTAGTGGTCAATGGCGACACGGCGGTCGAGCCCAATGAGACCTTCCTGGTCAACATCGGCGCGCCCGGCAATGCCGCCATCAGCGTCAGTGCGGGCCAGGGCACCGGTACCATCAACAACGACGACGTGCCGTCCAAGGCCCGCTAGGGACCTAGTCGCAAGCTTTGGCGAGCGCCCCGATTCGGGGCGCTCGCGACGATCCGGCGCGCATTGCTCGCCCCTGTCGGTCCCGGCTGTCACATAATCGGCGGTGATGAAGAACCGCGACCCCGCCCCGACCGAGACCCTGCCCGACTGGCTGGCGCACCACCACCAACTTGGTGCGGCGCTGGCGCAGGGGCTGCTCGACGTGCACCAGCGGCTGCAGGCGCAGGTCCCGTCGCCTGCGCGGGTCGAAGCCGAGCTGGTGCGTACCCTCGACGTGCTGTTCGAACTCAAGGTCGACAACGAAACCCTGCTGGCTGCGGCATGGTTCCCTCTGGTCGAGCATCATTCTGCGCTGACTGCAGAAGCGGTGCGGCTGCATGGAGCCGGCTTCGAACCCCTGTTGCTCGGACAACTGGAAGCCGAGAAAGTCTGGCCGCTGCACGAGCAGAAGGCCGCCAATACCAGTACCGAGGGCCTGCGACGCCTGCTGCTGGTGCTGATCCGCGATCTGCGCGTGGTGTTCATCCTGCTGGCGCGGCAGTTGGTGCGTCTGCGCGGAGCGCAACGCGCCGAACCGGCCGAGCGCCAGCGTCTGGCGCAACTGACGGCCGACATCCATGCCCCGCTGGCCAATCGACTCGGCATCTGGCAGGTCAAGTGGGAGCTGGAAGACCTGGTCTTCCGCTATCTGCAGCCGGACACCTACCGGCGCATCGCCAAGCTGCTCGATGAGCGTCGCGAGGACCGCGAGCGCTACATCG
>Ga0138256_10006473_pt1 | contig 12376 bp, 11 predicted proteins | sample KNB2016incub_MG_FD_105486 | JGI IMG/M metagenome (GOLD analysis project Ga0138256, IMG submission 105486) | Active sludge microbial communities from wastewater in Klosterneuburg, Austria - KNB2014incub_MG | ecosystem: Engineered > WWTP > Activated sludge > Unclassified | place: Austria... | reverse complement strand
TTTTCCATTTTCTTGAATTGGCCTTGCAGCTTGTACATTAAACTCTGATCTAATCTGTGTTAAAGACTTATAAATGGGATTGTACTGTGTAAATGTTTGGGTTTGTGTACATTCATCTTTGAGACAAGAACTCAGTACTAATGACAGTATTGCAAAATAATAGATTAATTTAATTTTCTGTTTCATAATTTTTGTTTTATACCTTATAGACAGGCAAGATCAAGCTAAAGGTTGGGTATAGCTTAAAATTAATTTGCAAATGTGCAAATCTTTGATTTAACAGCTTTGATTTAATTTGTGAATTAAAAATTCATAGTGCAATTAATCGATTTGAAATCTTCGACAATCGATGGTATAGTGAGGTCTATTAATTTGATGTGGGTTTATTCAAATTCGATTAATTTTTGACCTTTTTCCACTTTGTCTAATGCATTTACAAAGACGTTTTTTATTATTCCATCATGTGGGCATTTCATCACATTCTCCATTTTCATAGCTTCCAAAACTAACAGTGGTTCACCTTTAGAAACAGAGGCACCAACAGACACGAGCGTCCTCAGTACCAATCCTGGCATGGGAGCCTGCAGGATATCTTCTGTTTTTTTCTTAGTCTTATTCATCCCAAGTGTAGCGATCTTTTGCTCTAGTTCGGTTTCAATTTTTACAGTATACTTTTTTTGGTTGATGAATACCTCACATTTGCCTCGTTTGATGTCGAGATCTGAAACACAAACATTATAAGAATTGCCTTTATAGATGATATGATATTTATTTTCTCCTAACTTTCTGATATCGTATTCGCTAAGCGATTCTGCTTCTATGTGCTTTACTGTTTTTCCTGAGCTCAGTTGATATGCCATTGATTTTAATTTGTCAAACAAAGATAATTTTAATTGCAATTATTGGCTTGTAATTCAAGTCCTATTTGAATTATTTTTATTTATAAATTTTTCCATTTTCATTTTCAAAAAATTGAATCTGGAGATTTTCGCCATCAAAGACTGCGTAACTTTGGAAACTCAACCAATCCCCAAGATTGATATATCTACTTTTTGTATTTTTTAATAAATAATCAATAGGGAGATGTCTGTGTCCGAAGATTAAATAGTCGAAATATTCAGTTTTAATTTTGTCTTCACAATATTGGACCAGCCATTCTTTTTCTGGACCTAGATAATCTTGAATTAAATCCTGCGAATATCTACTTTTATTTGAAAAAAATTGGGCGATGGATATTCCAATATCTGGATGTATCCACCGGAATGCAAATTGACATAATCGTGAGGTAAATATTTTCTTGATGAATTTATATCCATGATCACCTGGGCCCAAACCATCCCCATGTCCAATCAAAAATTTTTTATGATTGAATTCAAATTTTTGTCCTTCATTGAATATAGGAATCTGGAGTTCTTTTTGAAAATAATCAAACATCCAGAGATCATGATTTCCTTTAAAAAAATATACATGTATATTTCTATCTCTAAGGCTTTGCAACTGAGCAAATATCCTAATAAATCCGCGTGGAATCACTTTCTTATAGTCGAACCAAAAATCAAAAACATCTCCAACTAAAAAAATGCTATGCGCATCTTTAGACATGAATTCTAAGCATCGGCATATTGATTTTTCTCTTTCTTCAGAAGTTTTGAACGCAGGAACGCCAAGATGAAAATCGGATAGAAAATAAACTTTTTTATTGTTCAGTTCTGTCATGAATCTATAAATCGTTTGTCGGCTTCCATGACTGTGCCACATTTTTTACAGGTGCGCATCTCTACAGAGCTATAATATTCTTTGAACCGAGGTAAAAAATCTTTTTCTATATTGGTCAGTGGAAAGTAGCTTTCATGTAATTTTTCATTACAATTATCACAAAACCATAACAGCCCATCTTTTTCCGCAACACTTCTTTTGGCTTCGATGACGAGACCAATGGTACCCTCAGGTCTCATAGGAGAATGAGGAGTTCTTGCAGGAAGTAAAAAGATCTCCCCTTCTTTGATAGGAATATCTACAGGTTTGCCATCTTCTTGAATCCTCACATTGATATCACCTTCTATTTGATAGAACCATTCTTCAGTTTCATTGTAATGATAATCCTTCCTTGCATTTGGACCTGCAACAACCATAACAATAAAGTCTTCGGCTTCAGGCGCTAAATTTCTATTGCCTACTGGTGGTTTTAGCTCTGAACGATGTTCTGCTATCCATTTGTGTATATTGAAAGGTCTCTTTGCTGCCATAAATCATATTTTATTTATGAATAATTTGGATTGAACATGGTTCAAAAAAAAATTAAATCAAAAATTTGATTACCATGATCAATAGTAATTTTGGCTTAAACTTAGTGTAAAATATGGAGAATAAATAATAAAGGGGATAAAAAATAATTTTGATCCCCTTTGATAGTTTAAAAATTAGCTAGATAATATATCAATTTTTATAATATTTGACCATTGCATTGATGTTTTTGTCTAATAGAATATTAGGCAAAATATCTTTTAGAAAATTAATTTGCTTTGAATCTTCTTCTAGTGCTTCACGCAGAATATCCATTGCTTCATCTTCTTCATTCAATATAAATTTATAAGCAGATTTGGTAAATAAAATATCAGCACCAAAAGACTTTTTCTCTGCTCTTTGGATTACTTTCTCTGCTTTTTCTAGATTCCTCTGCTGAAGTAAAAAAGCAATGTATTTAGCCCAATAATAACTCAATTCACAACCACATGACGCAGCTTTGCGATAATGGGTTTCTGATTTTTTAAGTTGGCCCAATTTTTCATAAGCTATAGCAATCCCAAAATGAAATTCTTCTCTATAGTCATCGAGTTCCAATGATTCCAGATAGTATCTCAATGCTTTATCCCAATTTTCTTCTCTTGCATAACACTCCCCTAAATAAAAATATAATTCTTCATTATAAGGCTCAATGTCTATGGCTCTAAGTAAATGGTATTTTGCTTCTTGATGTCTGTCTAGTTTAATAAAGCACTCTGCAATCTGCACAGTAACATCTGGATCGATACCAAATATTTCATTGACATCTAGGAAGCATTGTAACGCTTTATTATAGTCATGCATTTGCATGAATAACTCACCAGCATCGAGATATCCCTGTTCAAATTTGGGATTGATCAGGTATGAATATTCTAAAGCATCAACGGCTTCTTTATATTCACCGATACAAGAATAGGCGTGGCCTAAATTATACCAAGCAAGTGAAGAATATGGATTTTGGTCGATGAGTTCTTTATGAAGTTTGATACTTTCTTCAAATCTTTTTGAAATCTCAACACTGACCCAAATTTGTTCTAGTGCTTCTAAATTGTTTGGATTGATTCTTAGGGCTTCTTGTAGAATAAAAAACATCTTATCATAATCTTTCATGGATCCTTGGATAAAAGCTTCAACTAATAAAATTTCTAATCGTTCGGTTTTATGAGAGAAGTACTTGACCTCATCAATGATTTGCAATGCTTCTAATGATCTTCCGATCAGACAAAATGCTTTAGCTTTGATGAGCTGGATCTCAGTTTCGTAAGGAGCAATCTGATGTGCGGTAAATAATACATCCAAAACTTCATTTGGTTTGCCTAAGGACAATAAAGACTTTGCCTTCAACAAATATAAATCAACTCTATATGGATAATTATGAATAGCTATTTCACTTACTTCAATAGCTTTCTCAAACACTCTGTGTTTTTCATAATATTGAATAAGTTTTACATAAGATTTTTCGGTACGAAGCTGTGGGCTTATATTTCCTAATACCTCAAAGTCGGCTATTAGTTTATTAAGAGTTTGGTCTTGCTTCGTCGTTTTCTTGAGCATTGTTGTTTACGGGACTATTAAATGCGGTTGTAAAAGTACAATTAAAATTCAATTTTGCTCCTGCATACATTAAAAATTATTTTTTCGAATTATGCTATTAATAAATTTTATAATTTGATTAAATATTTGATTTTACATGTTTTACAAATATTGTTTTTATTTCATGTTAATTTATTAAAAATCATAACTATCTAATTGTCATGGTCTAATATAAATTATAAGTTTTTTTTATTTTTTTAGAATTATTTTGTCTTTTAAAGCAGGATTTATTTTTTTGCTGGAATTTTATGATCTTATTTTTATAGTTTTAGAAATAGAACTCAAATTATGCAGGCCAAAATTGAATTATTAATGTAGAGTCATCATCCAATTATTGCAAGGTATTGATTTATTTTACATATAATAAAAAAGGGACTGTAGATCAGTCCCTTTTATAATTTGCAATATAAGTTTCTATTATTCTTTTACAAAACTTAAAGTCTTAGTTCCAGAATCAGTAGATACACGTATATAATATAATCCCGCTACTAGATTTTGAACATCGATTTGCTCTATTTGAGAGTTTACTTTTTTGTAAGGCTGAAATAATAATATTTTTCCATCTTGATTGAATAAGGTAATATTTGCATTGACTTCTTTTTCAAAATTCATTTTGAATCTTAAAACATTTGTCACTGGATTATTCAACAATTCAAGTGAATTTGAAGCAAGTTTTTTAATGTCAATTTTTGTATTGATTTCTATATTCAAACGCAGTAAAGGAACTTCATTACTGTCGAAAAAATCCCAAGCCCCTGTATTATCTATAACTGGCGCCTGTCTCAATTTATTTGGATAAGCTATCGAAGCATTAGATGCATGGAATTTCCATGTATTTGGATCATTTCTGTTGGCTTCAACTGGATGTTTAGCCATGACGATATATCTTGTGCCCTTTTCCAAGGCAACGTTTTTTGTACCTGTTCTTTTATCTGTCAATGAGACATTGATTTCATCGTAATTTCCTTGTGTAGATCCCACAAAATTGGAAGTCGATAACGATTCTGTAGAACTTGAAAGTTCTCCATTAGTTTTATCAAAATTGCTGAAATCTCTCAATACATTTGTGTTTACCTTTAATAGATTTACTTCTACAGGATATCCATTAAGGTTAGCCCCAGGATTAGCAGCTAATGCCATATCAATACTGCTTGCAATGAATTTATCATTGGCGTTCCAACAATCTGAAGTTTCATAAAGTGCTCCAATAGAATAAGACAATCCTGCATTGGCTCTGATTCCACTTGTCGCATCCGACTCTAATGCATATTGAAAACCTGAAACTTCAAAAGAATCCACTGCAAAATTATTACGGGTATTATAATCCGTATTTGAAGAATTGACACTGTAGACGATATAATATTTGCCAATAGCAAGTTGGTTAGGTAGATAATACTTAACTATTTTAATCAATTCATTATCTTGAGTTGTGCCAATATTAGTTGAAGTATAACTGTCTTTATAAATACTATTTGTATTTGAGTTAAATATTTCAACATTAAAGTCAACGTTATTTTGATCCTTAGCACCAAGATTGCTTATTCTTGCTGAGAAAGTTAAAGTATCATTGCATATTTGAGATATAGGCTGCTTATAGGCTCTTAATGGGTAAACAGTAGATTCAATACTTAAATCATAATCTGGCAAACTGATCAAACTCACATCATCTATAAGCCAAAAATAATAGTCCCCATCAAAGACAAATCGAAATTGGACACTGTCATGATTTGCAGCTGATGCTAGTTCGATCAGTTGAAGATCATTGCGAGAAGTGTATTGGTCTGTGGAGAAATTTTCATTTACAGATATTCTATTTCCCCAAGATTGTCCACCATCTGTAGATACATCTATATAACAACGTGCATCATAGTTTCTAAAATATTGATTGAATTTTAAAACTACGGAGCTAAAATTGGAGCAATCAATCATTGGGCTGATTAAAACACCAATATGGGGACCAGGTGCAGAACCGCCTCTTTCATTGCTTTGGCTACCGCCATTGTCTAGGAAATCAGAGTTAAAAATAGCAGCGCCTGTGCTTCCTGTCGGAGAGTTAATCCCTAGACCTGCCCAATATGCACCGCTCTTACCAGTGCCATCAGCACTCCATGTCCACTTTGCATTCTGGCTTGAATCTAGATCAGAAGAATTTAAGCCAAGTGTAGTCCAGCTGCCCAATCCATTAGAAAATGTAGAGTTTGGATCTGTTGGACCACCCCACAATGTAGTTTGAGCATAAGTTACAAATCTTATGCTGATTAAAAGAATGATACTGATTGTATGTTTAAAATTCATATAAAAATTTTGTTTAATATATAAATAGTGATTTTTTGTGAATTGCAAAGATAATAAAACTAGTTATCAAATATTCGAATTCAATAAATCTTAATTATCCAAGTCGTCCAATATATCTTCCCAGGTGATTGATGCCACACCAGGAATCTCACAGACGATGCCTCCAGCAATATTACATATTTCAGCCATTATCGCGGTATCTGTGTGACAGGCAACACAAATAGAAGCAATGCTGATTACAGTATCTCCAGCACCACTGACATCTTTGACCAATCTGGTTTTAGTTGGAAATATTTTGGCTAGTTGTTTGTCACCCAAAATCAAACCTTCAGAAGCAAGTGTAATCATGATCAATTTGCTATCGATTCGTTCAGCTAAAGAATGAAATAAATTCTGAAAATTCTTGGTGCTGAAATTCAAAGCTGTGTTTGCTTCCTTCAAATTGGGCTTGAATAAAGTGACACCTTGAAATTCAAAAAAATTTGACTTTTTAGGGTCGACGCATACTGGAATCTTGTTTTGATTGGCAATGTTGATAATTTTGCCAATCAATTGTTTTGTAAATATCCCTTTGTTATAATCTTGAAGTATTATTGTGGAAAGGCCATTGGAAATTAGATCTTGTAGCTTTGATAGTATAAAATTCTCAGAATCAGAATCGATATCATGTTTGTCTTCTTGGTCCAATCTCAATAATTGTTGATGATCGGAAATGAATCTTGATTTTATCGTAGTGATTCGATTTTTTTCTTTGATGAAGAAATGATTTACTCCGATCTCATTCATTTGATTTTCTATGATCTCTGCATAATGGTCTTGACCTAAAACAGAAATTAAGGAAACATGACAATTTAATTTGATTAAATTTAAAGCAACATTTGATGCCCCTCCTGGAAGATCATTTGTCTTTTGCCAATCCAACACAGGCACTGGTGCTTCAGGAGAAATTCTGTTCACAGTTCCTAAATAATATCGATCTATCATGACATCGCCTATGACCAAAATTTTTAAGTCTTTGGATAGTTTTTGAATTTCTTTAATTTGATTCCTTATTGCTGTCATACAGGAATTAATTTTTGATTTTGCAAATATTCAATTATTTTTTGACTAGCGGCCTTGTTTTCATTTAAATATTTGCCAATTTCAATTTTTATTTCTTCAAGCCTTTTTCCCTTTGCTTGATTTATTATCTTAAGCAAATCTCCTTGCGATTTTACTTCGAAAGCAAATTGATGTTCTATGGCAAAATTTGCTTCATTAAATTTTTGATAATTTGGTCCAAATGCCACTGGTTTTTGATAGGCTAAAGCTTCCAATATATTATGAATTCCCTTTCCAAATCCACCTCCAATGTAAACAAAATCAGCGTAACGATATATTTTCGATAAGATACCTATGCTGTCAATTATTAATACATCATTTAAATTTTGACTACTATCAGAATATCGTAGGCATAAATTTGGCAATTGAGATTCTATTTTTTGAATTGAATCAGCATCTATTTTGTGTGGTGCAATAATTATTTTCCAGGATTGAGAGATACAATTTAGTAAATCTTGTTTTATGACCATAAGGTCTTCCTCCCATAGACTTCCTAAAATGAGAATTTTTTTATTTTCAATGAATTGTTCTATTCTTTCATTTTTATAATCTTGATTTGCTATGTCAAGGACTCTGTCCATTCTAGTGTCACCGACTATACTTATATTAGTAAATTTTTTATCTTGTAGCAGTATGAAGCTTGACTCATTTTGTAAAAATAGATGGTTTACATTCTTAAGTTTGTTCAATAAAATTTTAGCATAACTTGAAAATAAATAGGAATTTTCTCTGAATATCGCTGAGATAAAAATGACTGGTATTGCTTTTTTATCTAATGCAGTCAAGGTATTAAACCAAAATTCGTATTTGATAAAAATAACAAGCGCAGGATTGATTAGTGTGATCATTTCATCTGCATCATCTTCAAGATCACTGAGAAAATAAGTGACCACATCTGCAAGGGTATAATTTTTTTGGATTTCAAATCCCGATGGAGAAAAAAAAGTCAGAACGATCTGTTGATCTGGATAATTTTTTTTTATTAATTCTATTAGTGGTCTTCCCTGTTCGAATTCTCCAAGAGAAGCAGCATGAATCCAAATTGATTTTTTTTGAGAATTAAATGTTTTACTATTTTTGAAATGTGAAGAAATATTTCTTCTTCCTTCAAGCCATTGTCTTGCATCAGTACGAAAGTAAGCTGCAAATTTTAATAGTTTAAAATAGCCTTTGATCAGGATTCGATAAAGAAAATACATCAGTATTCTATTTGATCCGATTTTTTAAATCGATACATTGGTAATATCCAAGCAATCTTGAAATTCAATAAAAAATCTTGTCTCTGTGCTGAAGAACTAGCCTGATTTAAATCATAGTAATAGGATCTCAATGATTTTGTCAAACCAAATATTGGTTCAACTCCTGCATAACACCAGATCCTCCCTCTATATTCTAAAAATTCATATCCAATGAAAGTTGTGATGGCTGGTCCTGCCGCTCTATGGTCAAATCCCTTGAGGTATTCAGTATACCATTGATTGATCGAACGCGTTTCATCTACGATTTTAATTTTGTGATCAAGGTGCCCGATGCCTAGTTTTATTTTAATCCCATGAATGGACGTTGTAGTTCTAGCTATTGGTATTAATCGCCCAAGCCATACACTGGTAAAATAGCCTCTTTCTTTAAGTTTTGCCTCAGCCAGTAAATTATCGGATCCGATGATCAAGCCTTCATGTGTGGTACGGAATGCTGTAATGACATCAGGCTTTACTTTATTGCCAAACAAATAATTTCCACTGATACCAAATGACCATTTATTATTCGAAGTACTGTACACAATAGCAGTCCCAACACTTAAGCTATTTCCATATAGCGTCGATAAATCGCCACTAGGGACACCATAACTATAATTTAAGTCAAAGCCAATCATTGGAAAAATTGGCTTTCTTTCACCATCTTGTCCAAAAAGTGGAAGCCAAATCAAGTATTGTACGATAATTACTAATATTATTTTCTTCATCGATATAGACAACGAAGGTACGACATGGAATGCTGCTCAGGAAATGAAGTGAGATTTATTTTTATTGATACATTGTATTGTATTTATTCTACGTATATGACAATGAATTTGCATATTCTTTCTAAATTTTTTAAATTTGTGGAAGGTTGAGCAGAAACAAGGATGGTTGTACATTTGTATAAAGTAGCCATATCTTGTGAATTAATTGTAAAAGATTGATTATCAACCACAGATATGGTAATTTTTTATATATTTATTAAATTGTCATGTACAAGTGAATTTGCAAAAAAGATGCAAATGACAATTATCAATCAATTCAAATTTAAAAAATAAATTTTAGAATACTTAATTGTGAAGGGAAAGTGGTTTCAAATGGGTGTTTTTTTAGCAATAGCGGAGAAATAGATAAAAATAATATACCAGCAGGAATTTACTTGCTGATGATAAATGAAAATTATAGCCAAACTTTTAAATTCATCATTAATTAAACGAATTAAATAATTTAAAAATGTTTAGAAATAAAATTGCAATAATATTTTTAATTATCAGTTTCGCCTCATGTAACAAGGAAGAATTAATTTTATCAAATTTCGATAAAAAATATAATGTAAGTAAAGATTGTATTGACACAACCTTAATTCCTCCATCTAATATTCCAAATTCACAAGACTTAACTAGATACATCATTAGAAATTCTAATGACTATTGCTATGCAATAAAGTCAGTGCCAACACAAGGTTTTATTGAATGGAATTCAAATATATGTGTAGATAAATTTCGAAATAAATATAGTCTTGCATTTATGAACTACGCCGATACAACGAATTGGATGCAGTATACTAAGTATGCCAATGTTAGAGAAATTATCGTATGTGATATCAATCTCTATGATACAAGTAAACAATTAATATATAGTGATCATCTCTTTAATCGTGACTCTACATTGAAACGTGGGGCTTATTTTAAAAATTCATCAGATGGTGATGTATCAGATGCGTCATGGGAAATTGATACTAACTATATTAATTATGTAAAAGTTACATGTATAGATACTCTAAAAAAAATTCTTGAGGGAGAATTTGAATTTCATTTTAGATTAACTGAGCAATCTTCAATGTTTCCTCTCGTAAAATATTCTGAACAAGCTTTTTTCAAATGTGGACATTATAGAGTTAAATATGAGAATTAAATTAAAAGTGTTTGTAAGTTTTTTGGTTTGAGTCTGATAGCCAAACTAATAATTTATCCAAAATAAAAGACAAGGAAGTATTTTATCCTTTTTTTTAGCCAATTGGTACATTGAATGTCCAGCTTCATGTATTTGGAGTATATAAAAAGGTATAGTTACTAATTTTGTAGACGAAAACGACGAAAATATTTATTTCATGACGAATTTAAAAATCAAAAATCCTTTCAATTTGAGTTTACTGTGGCTCTTGTTTAGTATAATCAATATAATTTCAGCTCAATCTATAGTAGACCAGAACAAAGCTTACAAATGGTTGGATATAGCACTTGAAGTCACTGCTAATGATGTAGATCGAGTTGGTGCCAAACCAACCATCCAATCTAGACAATTAGGTATATTTACCAATGCGATGTATGATGCTTGGGCGCCTTATGATGATGTAGCGGTGGCGAGTCGCACAGGGGGAACTTTGAGGAGACCAAAGCGTGAGAGAACGAACCGAAATAAGGAGATTGCTATCAGTTATGCAGCTTATAGAATATTAGTTGATCTTTATCCATTTGATTTAAAATATTTGGAATCAGAGTTTAGAAAGATGGGATTTGATCCAAATAATATGAGTATGGATCAAACAAAGCCGGAGGGAATAGGGAATGTATCTGCAAAAGCGCTTATTGAGTTCAGACATAATGATGGTGCGAATCAATTGGGTAATGAAATCGGAGGGCAAAATATACCATATTCTGATTATACCTGTTACAAGGCAGTAAATACCTACAAGCGTGTCTTGGATCCAGACAGATGGCATCCACTTCCATTTGTAAATGAAAAAGGGGATACATTTTTGGTTGATTTCTTGACACCGCAATGGTATCGAGTAAAACCTTTTGGATTGACAAGTTCAGCTCAATTCAGAGCTCCAGAATTTCCAAAAGTTGGCTCAGAGCAATTGAAAAAAGAAGTCGACGAAGTGATGGATTTTAATGCACATTTAGATCATACAAGAAAAGCTACTATCGAATTCATGAGAGATGGTCCAAGGTCAACTGGTCAAGCAGGACATTGGTTACGTTTTGCACAGATGGTTTCAAATCGAGATCACAATAATTTAGATCGCGATGTCAAGATGTTTTTTGCTGTTGGAGTTACAGCTATGGATGCATTCATCGCATGTTGGGAGACTAAAAGATATTATGACAGTGCAAGACCTTGGACTTTGGTTAGACATTATTATAAAGGACAGGATATTCAAGGATGGGGCGGACCAGACAAAGGAACAATAAAAATTCCAGCTGAAAGATGGCATCCATACTCTCCAGCAAACTTTGTTTCTCCTCCATTTCCAGCCTATGTTTCAGGACATAGTACGGTAAGCGGAGCTTGTGGTAAAATGTTAGAATTGTTTACAGGTAGTGATAAATTTGGTGTCACAGAGAATCGAATTTGTGGAATCATCACTGAGACTCCTGGTGATCCAGTTTCATTACCTTTAGAGACTTTTACCTCTACTGCGGACATGGCCGGAATATCTCGAGTATTAGGAGGATATCATGTTCAAGCAGATAATATTGCAGGATTGAAAATGGGAAGACAAGTTGCAGATTACTTATGGTCTGATGTGATTCAAGCCTATTTCAATGGAACTTATAAAATAAATCAATAAGAATACTATCATATTCTTATAGTGAGATTCGTGGTTAAAGAGTAATTGTCTTTCTTCGTAGAGGAAAATATTGCATCATCAGCATGCAATATTTTTCCTTCCATTCTTAGTTGGATTTTATCATTGATTTGTCTATCCAAATTGGTGGAGAATCCAATGATTTTACCTGAAGTAATAAATAGATGATCGCGGTCATTATATTGCTCTACTCTACATGCAATTCTTGTTTTATTATTTGCAATATATCTTAAAATGAGCACAGGTGAACTCCAATTATCTGTATTATGGT
>Ga0138256_10006472_pt1 | contig 12377 bp, 12 predicted proteins | sample KNB2016incub_MG_FD_105486 | JGI IMG/M metagenome (GOLD analysis project Ga0138256, IMG submission 105486) | Active sludge microbial communities from wastewater in Klosterneuburg, Austria - KNB2014incub_MG | ecosystem: Engineered > WWTP > Activated sludge > Unclassified | place: Austria... | reverse complement strand
TTGCAGGCGAAACCGTACATAACGATGGCCCATGGCGAATAGGCAATAATTATTTGAAATTCAATGGCGTGCTGCGTTACAGCCAGGAGCGCGAGAACCATGGCTGGAGTGTTACTGGTATGGCAAGCACATCAGACTGGCGAGCGACCGACCAGATACCCAGGCGCGCGTTAGAACAGGGTAACCTGGGGAGATTCGATGCACTGGATCCGACAGATGGGGGTAAAAGCAAGCGCTTTAGCTTGACTGCGGAGTGGCATCGTCAGGATGCCAACAGTGCCAGTAGCGTGATGGCCTATGGTGTTTATTCAAAGCTACGCTTATTTTCTAATTTCACGTATTTTCTTGATAATAATGAGTTGACCAATCCAGACGGTTGCAGTGGTCTGAATGGATTTACCCCTGGATCACGTTCACGAATCAATCGGGACATTTTCAGCCGCTGTGGCGATCAGTTCGGACAACCGGATGAACGCTGGACAACGGGATTCAAGGCCAGCCATACCTTTTTCCATAAACTTGGTAGCGCGGATTCCGAAACTGTCTTCGGTTTTCAGATGCAGAATGACAATATCAAAAATGCGCTGACCAAAACCCATGCGCAACGACAACATGATATTACGCGGGAGGATACGGTCTGGGTTACAAGCTTGAGTCCCTATACGCAAAACCGGACTTACTGGACTCCATGGCTACGCACCACCATGGGTGTGCGGTTTGATGGCTACCGTTTTGATGTCAGCAACAGCAATATTGCCGGCAATAATGGCATGCGCCATGACGGTATGATCAGCCCAAAAGGGAGTATCGTGCTTGGCCCGTGGCAAGATACCGAACTGTATCTGAACGGCGGATTGGGCTTCCACAGCAATGATGCACGCGGCGTAAACACTCGGATTGATCCAGCAAGCGGTGATGCGGTTGACCGAGCCAGGCCACTTGCACGTACCTACAATGCAGAAATTGGTTTGCGTTCCACCTGGATCAAGGGATTACAAAGTACATTTGCCTTTTGGTGGATGGATACACAATCCGAACTGGTATTCGTTGGAGACGCAGGTACAACCGAAGCAAGCCGGCCCGGGCGGCGCTTTGGTGTTGAATTCGCCAATTACTACTCCCCCGTACACTGGCTGACGCTGGATGCTGACTTCAGTTTCTCGCGGGCACGTTTTCGTGATAATGCCCCGGAAGGTAACCGTATTCCAAATGCGGTAGAAACCGTCATCGCGGCTGGCGCAACAGTACATGATGTCTTCGGTGGCTTTTTTGGGGGACCGAGGCTGCGCTTTTTTGGCCCACGTGCGCTGATAGAGGATAATAGCGCCCGCTCGAACAGCACGCTGCTACTATCAGCGATGATCGGTTACCAGTTTAATAATAAACTGACAGTTCAAGCAGAGGTATTCAATCTGCTGGATCGTAAGGATGATGGCATTACGTATTTTTATCCCTCACGTCTTCCAGGAGAAGCCGCTGGTGGCAGAGATGATTTCCATTTTCACCCCGTTGAACCAGTCAGCTTTCGTATTGGATTTACCTGGAAATTCTAATTAGTCTGGATTCGTGAGCAACGGAGATAGCTGGAATATCGGGCGAGGGGAACGGGGACGCCATACCGGTTCATTGAATGCGAGAGCCATTCTGCATGGGGATGCCGCCATTTGATGACAACGGTCATCCGGATGGCCACTCGCTATTCTGCGTTCAACGGCTCGTACCACTTTTATCTTTTCTCTATCCCCATACCTCAACCTCTTTCTCGAATTGTAATTGGTTATCGGGCACGCCCAGCCTGATTTTCCAGTTGTAGTGGCTGCTGCGACAATTTGTCACATGGTTTTTATAGTAATTTTGCGTTATCGTAATGCACATGATGAGCTTTCCCCGCGCGCATTCGTTCAACTAAATAAACTTCATGGGCATTATTAGTAATCTGCACCAAACCCCACTTAGCAATAATCTGAACAGATTATTTTTATTGCGGAATATCGCTATATTTACCCAAATCATTATTTTCAGTCTGGTTTATCACTTAATAGAACTTGATTTACCTTGGAAAAACATCATGATCACCATTGGTGTATTACTGGCGATCAATTTCCTGACACTCATCCGGTTGCAATATCAGTGGCCGGTTATCAATCCTGAGTTTTTCTTTCAATTATTAATTGATATCGGTGCGTTGACCGTTCTGCTCTATTTTAGTGGCGGCTCAACCAATCCTTTTGTTTCTCTTTATCTGATTCCATTAATCATTGCGGCTACCGTACTCCCCTGGCATTACACCTGGATTATGGCGGCGGCTTCCATTACTTGTTATACCTTGCTGCTGTTTTACTACATCCCGCTGCCACATAACCACACCGATGATCACAGTCGCCATATGTTTGAATTTAACCTGCATGTCGCAGGTATGTGGTTGACATTCGTACTCAGCACCTTGCTCATTACCGGGTTCATCGTAAAAATGAGTACCTCTATCCGCGATCGTGATAAAGAGCTTGCAAAATCACGTGAAAGATCTCTGCAGAATGAGCAGATTATCGCTTTGGGCACACTGGCGGCCGGGGCTGCCCATGAGTTAGGTACGCCGTTATCTACCATGGCTATCATTGCGCATGAACTTAAGCAGGATTACCCTGATGACAGTGAATTTCAGCATAACATGCAGATTCTGCGAGACCAGATTGAGCTTTGCAAACAAACGCTAACACAGCTGCTTGCCAACGCGGGACAAGCGCGCGCAGAGGAAGCCAATGGAGAGCCGGTAGATCATTTTCTAAAAAAGGTAATCGACAAATGGCAGTTAATCCGTCCATCGGTTAAATTTACCTATCAGTGTAACGGTGTGAGCCCTGCCCCCCTGATTATGAATACTCAATTATTGAGTCAATCCATCCTCAATTTGCTCAATAACGCAGCCGACGCTTCTGTCGATCAAGTTAATGTCACCAGTGGATGGGATCATGATCTGCTCCATCTTGAGATACTGGATGATGGCGAAGGGCTGAATGCCGAAGTAATGGAACGTGCTGGTGAAGCATTTTTTACCAATAAAGGACCAGGAAAAGGTTTTGGAATAGGACTTTTTCTGGCGAATACCAATATTGAGCGTTTTGGCGGAAGTGTCCGTCTATTTAACCGCCCTGAAGGTGGAGCATGCACCCATGTCACCCTGCCTATCATGCAATCTGGTCATCAACCCATTCCATCTTGATCACAATCACAACAGGAGTAACGCATGAATGATACTGACAAACCCAATCTGCTCATTGTAGATGATGATATTGTCTTTTGTGATGTTCTGGCAAAAGCAATGAAAAAACGAGGATTTGATGTGGTAACCGCCCACACCATCCATACTGCACTTGAATTGGCGGAATCCATAACACCTGAATTTGCGGTAATTGATCTAAAACTTGAGGATGAATCCGGGCTAGTACTGGTCGAGAAATTCAAGGAAATTGACCCAGGAACCCGTATCGTTGTATTGACTGGTTATGCCAGCATTGCAACCGCAGTTGAAGCAATCAAACTCGGCGCCACCCATTACCTGGCAAAGCCCGTCGATGCGGACAATATCATGTCAGCATTCGAGCGTATTAATGGAGACGCGCAAACCCCCATCAGCATCAATCCAATATCAGTGGAACGATTGGAGTGGGAATATATTCATCGGATTCTTAAGGAAAATGACAACAATATTTCTGTTACTGCCCGAGTGCTAAATATGCACCGCCGCACCTTGCAGCGGAAGCTATCAAAAAATCCCGTACCTGTACAAGTCTGCGAAAATTAAACCCAATACAATTAACTACTTAGAAATAGGAAAATATGATTCCAGAAGCAGGTTAACCATAAGTGAGATATCTGGTTAAATATTTCTCAACAATAAAAAAGGCCTCGGTGAAGTTACCGAGGCCTTTTTTACATTTCTTTAACTAACCAAATACAAATTGACTCAATTATGTATCAGTTTTTAGTGATCCATCGCTGCATCGGCACTAAAGCTTGCGGGTGCTTTGAGTTGTTGCATCAGATCGTTATTCCATTCACCTTCTACATTCATATGCGCAGCAGCGCCGAGTAACACCGCTTCGATCAGATTATGACTGAGATACACATACAAACCAGGTTGTTTAAAATCATACAACGCAGCAACTGCAGCACCGCCAGGTACAAACCATGTTTCCTGGCTGGTTAAAGGAACATCACTGAATGAACCACCTTGCCAGACCAGATCACCATGGCCACCGATCAGATGAGGGCGCGAATCGCGGTTGGCCTGAGAATGAATAAACAGGACTTTTTCACCCACTTTACCTTTCAATGCATTATCACCCGTAATTGCACCAACGGCACCGTTGAATACCACGTGGGTTGGAACCAGCCCTTTGGAGAGCTCAAGCATATCAGACATACCTGCGGCAGGTGAGTCATACACTTTATAATTGCCTTTTTCATCTTTTGGCAAGTAAAAATCCTGTTCGCCAATGTAATAAGCGCGGTCGTAGCGAACCGGTTTGCCAGCAGCATCTTTCAGACCATCGCGCGGCAGAACCATAATTGCTCCACTCATACCAGAGATAACGTGAAAAGGAATCATCATGCCGCCCGGAGCGCAGTGGTATACAAATACGCCCGGTTTAACTGCTTTCCAGCGTAAAACCACTTCCTCGCCTGGTTGAACCAGGGTCAGGCCAGCACCACCTAATGCACCGGTGGCAGCATGGAAATCGACATTATGTGCCAGGGTACTTGTTTTTGGATTGGCGAGTGTTAACTCAACATAATCACCTTCATGAACAACGATCAGCGGTCCAGGAATGCTGCCATTAAAAGTCAAACCCCAGACTTTTGCACCGGGAGCGATTTCGACCAGCTTTTCGATGGTTTCCATACGTACTTCAACAATTTTTGGACCACCTTTGGCAACTTGATCATGTTTTGGAACAGCTGGTGGAGCAACCAGTTCTTGTTTCACTCTAGGTAATTTTGAAATATCGGTCGCGGCTACTGCAACTCCGGTAGCAGCAAAACATACTAATCCCAGTCCGATGACTGCTCGAACAGTTCTATTCATACATCCCTCCGTAATTATTGAATTTCTACATGATGCACATAAACATTAAATGTGCATTATTCTATCTGCAGGTGCTGCTATAACTTGGTTACGTTAATACTCCCCCATCATTTATTTAAGAGCCAATGGCGGAACGCAGAACATACACTTTGAGAGAAACTCTGTCAACGTCTACACCGCGCTATTACTTATAAATTCATATTGATTAACAAGTTAGCGTTCATCACAATGGAGCTTCCCGAGTACAGGCATATCTCAAAAATTTTGAACCACAAGCAGAACGTGGTATCAACAACATAATCCGATCGCGGACAGCCACATCTGAGATGTAGCGTGATATTTTTATGATAGCCACAAGGCGCTGGTTAAACATTAACTGTTGCAGGTGGTTTTCGAATCTATCAGGTTTTCATTAAGCCGGCTGAGTGCGACAATTTGTCGCATGTTAACAGCAATCAGTCGTTATACAATCACCCTGATCGTCATTTCCAATTTCGACTGAGAGAAAATCCCATGCATTCTTCTGTTGTTCATAAACTGCCCTATTGGTGGCTTTATTGCACCGTTTTTCTGACTGGCGCCTCGGTGATGGTGATCGAGTTACTTGGTACGCGCTTGATTGCTCCGTTCTATGGCGCAAGTCTTTATGTATGGGCGTCGCTGATTTCGGTGACGATGATCGCGCTGGCCATTGGTTATTACGCGGGCGGGCATTGGGCGGATCATGCCAAACGAACTGGACTCGCACTGATCATCGCGCTGGCAGGCTTACTGACGCTGGTTATCCCGTGGATGACAACACCGGTGCTACTCGCAACCGATTCGCTGGGTCTGCAGATGGGAACGTTCATCAGCACGCTGATTCTGTTTACGCCCAGTCTTATCATGCTTGGCATGGTTGGTCCGTTCGCCGTCAAGATGGTAACTGACAGTCTCAGCGGAGTTGGCGCGAGTACCGGTTCAATCTATGCGGTCAGCACGGTCGGTAGTGTGGTAGGGACATTGTTGCTTGGTTTCTACCTGTTCCCGCGCATTGGTTCTCGTGAGATTTTTGTTGGCGTTGGCCTGGGATTGTTTGTACTGGCAGCACTCGTTGCTTTTTTTGAACGCAAGCGTATCCCGATGAGATATTCGCTGGTTCCTGTGGTTTTGTTGGCGCTGCCTGGCATGATGCTGTTTCCCGGTGGGCTTTCTTCAGGTAATGCGGCCAGCCACTCCGAACAGTCCTACCAGGTACAGTTTGAACGCGAAAGCCTCTATGGCTGGGTACGAGTACTGGATAATCCTGCTGCAAACATGCGATTACTAATGGCAGATGCATCGACAATTGGCGCAGCCAGCATCAGTCACGGCGAAAATCTGATGACGTATCAGAGAATTGTTGAGTTGATTCCGCAGCTAGCACCGGATATTAAACGCGCGCTGTTGATTGGACAGGGTGCGGGGCACATGGCAACCAATCTGTTACGATTCGGTGTCACGACGGATACCATCGAAATCGATCCAGCGGTTGCCGAGGCTGCACAGGATTATTTTGACTTCAAGCCAACCGGTAAGCGAATCATTGGTGACGCACGCTACGCGATCCGTAAATTGCAGGGTAGTTATGATCTAATTATTCTGGATGTATTCACTGGTGGTGCCGAACCGGTACATTTACTGACTGAGGAAACACTACAACAGATTAATGGCCTGTTAAGCAAACAGGGACTGTTGGCGCTGAATTTTGTTTCGTTTCTGGATGGCGGTGAAAATATCGCGTTAGCCTCAGTTGGGAAAACTCTCGCGCAGGTTTTTCCGCATCAACGGGTGTTCATCTCCGAACCAGGAGTCGAATTCAACGATTTTATTTTTATCGCCTCACAAAATCCCTTACATATCGAGGGCGGAGCACTCTCCAGAACACAGCGAGCCTGGCTGAAAGACCGGCTACTCACCGTCGATACGAGTCGTGGTGTCATCCTGACCGATAATTTTAATCCGCTGGAAGCGTTGCAGGCCCGTAAATCCGAATATTATCGGCAGCTGATTATAGAAACCGTCGGCACCAGTCAATTCGTGCGCTGAAGCGGCTGATATTTATCAAGTATGTGAATTACTGGCTGTTGCCCATTGGGCGGAGGTATAAGTTTTCATTGACAGCGCATGAATTTCCTCGCGCATACGTTCACCAAGTGCACGATAAACCAGTTGATGCTGCTGTACCATGCTTTTGCCTTCAAACTGGTCACTGACAATGACAGCACTAAAATGATGGCCGTCATCTCCTTCCACGCGAATCCATTCACAAGGTAATAAAGTTTTAATAGTGTGTTCAATTGAATCTGCGGTAACCATGTTGTTTCCTTTTATTGCAAAATGTTAGAAATAATAACACGCGTTCATTGTCGAATTTTATAGCCGCTTCGCAGCATCCACAATGCCCATCCGGAGATGGCCATGAGGCACGTCAGAATGATCAGCAAACTGATATAGGGTGAAAAATCAGAAACCCCAAAAAACCCATAACGCAGGCCATCCACCATATAAAAGAACGGATTCAGGTGTGACAAAAGCTGCCAGGTGGGAGGTAGCGAATGAATCGAATAAAATACACCGGAAAGAAAAGTCAGCGGCAGGATAATGAAATTTTGGAATGCTGCCAGTTGATCAAATTTATCTGAAACAATACCGGCGATCAATCCCATCACTCCCAGTATAGCGCTGCCCAACACGGCAAAAATAAACACCCAGCCGGGTAACTGGGGAGTGACCGGAAAATACCAGAGTGCCGACAGGTAGACACCTAGCCCCACCATTAGCCCACGCAGCACGGCAGCACCAGTGTAGGCGAGGAATATTTCCAGATGCGATAGAGGGGTTAGCAGGATAAACACCAGATTGCCAGTTATTTTGGACTGAATCAGGCTGGAAGATGAGTTGGCAAACGCATTTTGCAGAATAGCCATCATCACCAGCCCAGGTACCAGAAAGGCAACATACGTCACACCGGCGTACACTTCGGCCCGTTCAGCCAGCACATGGGAGAAGATCATCAGATAAAGCAGACTAGACAATACTGGCGCCAGCACCGTCTGAAAAGCAACTTTCCAGAAGCGTAGCAACTCCTTATACAGCAGAGTATAAAAACCTGTCATGGCACAGCAGCCCGATCCATTTCTTCCATGGTTCTGACAAAAACATCCTCAAGGTCGGGTTGCTGCAAATGAAGATCAATGATCTGGATGTCCGCCTCGCGCAACAGTGACAGAATAGTTTCAATCTCGGTATATTCCTGAATGCTGATACGGTATAACCCGCCAACTGGATCATGCCTGACTGCCCAGGACTGTAATTTATCAGGCAACGTATTGACGGACAAACGTAGCAGCAACGTATAGTCCCGAGTGGCACGCACCAGGTTATTGATATTATCAAGTACGACAACCTGACCACGCTTGAGCATAGCGACCCGATTGCACAATGCTTCCGCTTCTTCCAGATAGTGTGTAGTCAGCACAACGGTATGGCCTTCCTGATTAAGTTGCTGCACAAACTGCCACAAACTTTGACGCAAATCGACATCGACACCGGCTGTGGGCTCATCGAGAATAATGACAGGGGGTTTGTGTACCAGTGCCTGGGCAATAAGCACCCGCCGCTTCATTCCACCAGATAGTGCCCGCAGATTGGTATGTGCCTTGTTTGCCAGATCGAGTCGAAACAGGACCTCATCGACCCATGCATCGTTATGCTTGATACCAAAATACCCGGACTGCATGATCAGCATTTCACGAACACTGAAAAAAGGATCATAGACCAGCTCTTGGGGAACTACACCTAACCGTTTGCGTGTTTGCTGGTACTGAGACTGAACATCGTATCCCATTACCTTGGCGGTACCGCTGGTTGGCTTGACCAGACCAGCGAGTATACTGATCAGCGTAGTTTTACCGGCACCATTTGAGCCGAGTAATGCAAAAAATTCTCCCTGCTCGATTTGAAGATCTACGGTATCAAGCGCAGCCAGTGCTCCGTAGCACTTGGTCAGTTGCCGGACCTCAATGGCAGGTGTCATTGAATGAGATTATCCGAGGACGAAATAAGTAAATAGCAGATTTTTGACAAAATCAATCCAATTCGAGCGGCAGCAATTCGGTCAGATCATACAGTTTGATGAGGCTCACCAGATTCTGCGGCAGGTTGATCAGCCGAAGTTGCTGACCATTCTTCTGGGCAGTCCGCAGCCACGCCAGCAACATACTGACCGCTGCGGAGTCCAATTCCGTAACTTTCGCCAGGTCAACAACAGATTCCATTTGATTGATAACAGTCATTCCAGCGCGAGTTATCTCAGCTACGTTGGCAAATGTTACAGATCCAATAACACGTAGCCGATTATTTTCAAAAATGATATTTTCCATTCTGATCAGAGTAGGAAAACTACTGCCCAAGTAGCGAGAAGTTTTTTTCTGAAAGGGTTGCAATCAGGCCATCTATTCCTTTATCACGGATCTGACTATTGAAGGAACCCCGATAATTGGTTACTAAACTAACCCCTGCCACGGTTACATCGTAAACTTTCCACCCCGATGTGGTTTTTTCCATGGAATAGTCGATTGGAACCGGCTGCCGTCCGCTCCCCTGAATGACCTTTGCTTTGACTGTCGATCGAGTGGAAGCGGGATCAATGATAGTCTGCTCAATCTCTATGACTGCATCGCGGTAATTAGTTAACGAGTTTGAGTAGGTGCGCACCAGCAGAGTACGAAACTCATTCACCAACAGTTTTTTCTGCTCATCCGATGCTTTTGACCAGTTTCTTCCCATGGCCAGTTGCGTCATACGGGGAAAGCTGAAATGAGGCAGAATTTTGTCCTTGATCAGCGCCAGGATTCTATCCTGATCACCAGTCTTGATGCCGTCATCCTTGCGAAGAATTTCCGTTACTTCATCTACCGTGCGCCGAATGATGCCGTCAGGCATATCATCCTGACTCAATACGGGCAAGGCATGCATGATTAATACTAATAGTAGAAGTTTTATAAATAGTTTCATAATTAATTAATTGATTATTAAGAATTACGTCAATCTCCAGCTGCCTTGTTAAATAGAAAACGCCCGATCATTTCTTCCAGCACCACTGCTGAATTGGTTTTCATAAATCGCTCACCATTTTTGAGCATGTCTTCATCACCACCAGGTAACAGGCCAACATATTGTTCCCCTAATAGCCCCGATGTTAGGATGCTGGCAAAGGTATCTTTAGGAAAACGGTAGCGACTATCCATGCTCAAAGTAACAACCGCATCATAGGTTTCCAGGCTGAACTCGATATGCGTCACTCGACCTACCACCACCCCGGCACTTTTAACTGGTGCACGTATTTTCAGTCCACCAATATTTTCAAAATTACCCAATAGCGTGTAACTGTCTTCACTCTGATAGCTCGTCAGATTACCAACCTTCAGACCCAATATCAATAATGCACCCATACCTGCCATCACGAACACGCCTACCCAAAAATCCATTACTGTCCGTTGCATCAAGCTACTCCCCTGAACATAAATGCCGTCAATACAAAATCAAGCCCCAGAATCGCCAGCGAAGAAGTCACGACAGTCCTGGTCGTCGCCATTGAGACACCTTCTGCGGTTGGTGGAGCGTCAAACCCCTCAAATACGGCTATAGCCGTGATCACCACACCAAAACAGCAGCTCTTGATTACCCCATTGACGATGTCGTAGCGAAAATCCACCGCATTCTGCATCTGTGACCAGAATGATCCTTCATCCACACCGATCACTACGACCGTCACCAGATAGCCGCCAAACACGCCCATGACTGAGAACATGGCAGCCAATAATGGCATAGAAAAAACTCCCGCCCAGAATTTGGGCGCGACTACACGTGCGATGGGATCAACCGCCATCATACCCATTGCCGATAGTTGCTCGGTTGCTTTCATCAGGCCAATTTCTGCGGTCATCGCCGAACCTGCACGACTGGCAAACAACAATCCTGCAACCACGGGACCCAGTTCCCGTACTAATGACAACGCAACCAGCGTACCTACTGCAGATTCCGAGCCAAATTTCTGCAAGGTCTCATAGCCTTGCAAGCCGAGCACCAGCCCAACGAACAATCCCGACACTGTAATGATGACCAGCGACATCACCCCGGCATAATATATTTCACGTGTAATCAGACGGGGACGCGCAAAGCTGGTCCATGATTTGAGCAGAACCAGCAAAATAAAGTGGCTGGCGCCGCCCAGACGCCAGATTCCGTCAATCATTCGGTGTCCTATTCGCTGAACAATGACAGCAGCCCGCTTGATCAAAATAATTCCCGCAATTTAATTCTCATTTCAGCCGAATTCCAAGATCATCAGCATAAGCTCTTGCCTGGTAATGAAATGGCACCGGGCCATCCACTTCGCCATGAATGAATTGATGGACGAATGGCGTAGCAGATTGGCTTACCTCCTCAGGCGTGCCATGCGCGACAATTTTACCATCGGCCAGGAAATAGACATGATCAACGATCTGCAGAGACTCCTGCACATCGTGCGTTACCAGAATTGAAGTCATGCCAAGCGCATCAGTCAGCCGCCGGATCAGGCCACCGATGACACCTAATGAAATGGGGTCAAGCCCTGTAAATGGCTCGTCAAACATCATCAGCATGGGATCGAGCGCAATCGAGCGCGCCAGCGCCACTCGGCGAGCCATACCACCTGAAAGTTCTGTCGGCATAAGATGGTGTGCACCACGCAAACCAACGGCATGCAGTTTCATCAGCACCAGATCGCGGATCATATCTTCAGGCAAATCGGTATGCTCGCGCATCTGGAAAGCAACGTTATCGAATACCGACAAATCGGTAAATAACGCGCCGAACTGGAACAGCATTCCCATTTTACGACGCAGTCTGAACAGTCTGTTACGGTCAAGTTCATGTACGATCTCACCGGCAACATGAACTGTGCCCGCAGTCGGTCGGGCTTCACCGCCAATCAGACGCAATAAGGTGGTTTTACCTGATCCGCTCCCCCCCATAATGGCAATCACTTGCCCGCGAGGAATCGCAAGATTGACGCCATTCAAAATGGGCGTGTTCCCATAGGAAAAACTGACATCGTCGAACTTGACCAGCATATTTTCAGCAGCAGAAATCATTAGAATAAAATGTATGGAGCCAAACCGATTACTTGCACGAACAGTGAACGCTATACATGCAATGTTCCGTTCTTGTGGCGTAGTATATATGCTTTCAAATCCTGCTTGATTTCAGGTGCCAGCATAAAAAG
>Ga0138256_10006468_pt1 | contig 12382 bp, 11 predicted proteins | sample KNB2016incub_MG_FD_105486 | JGI IMG/M metagenome (GOLD analysis project Ga0138256, IMG submission 105486) | Active sludge microbial communities from wastewater in Klosterneuburg, Austria - KNB2014incub_MG | ecosystem: Engineered > WWTP > Activated sludge > Unclassified | place: Austria... | reverse complement strand
GGAAGGCGGCAAAGCCATTGAAACCTATTGCAATGCCCTGCCACCCGACACTCTCACGCTTATCACACTCCCCAGAATAGACAAACAAGGGCAGGCAGCGAAATGGTTCAAAACGCTTGAAACCACCAGCATCCTGATACCGGTCTACGCCATCGAGCGTGACCAGTTACCCGGCTGGATTGGACAACGCCTTGCCAGACAGCAACAAAAAGCCGATTCCGCCACGCTGCAATTTCTCGCTGACCAGGTAGAAGGCAACTTGCTTGCAGCGCATCAGGAAATTCAGAAACTTGCACTGCTCTACCCCGATGGCAACTTGTCATTCGACCAAGTAAAAGATGTAGTTCTGAACGTGGCACGCTATGATATTTTTCAACTAACAGACGCTATGATTTCTGCCAACACCGCCCGCTACACCCATATCCTGACCGGGTTGCAAGGTGAAGGTACTGCCCCGCTCCTGATCCTCGCCACCCTTGCCGAACAAATCCGCCAACTGATTACCATCCGCAAAGGTCTCGACAACGGCCAATCGCCCGCACAATTATTGCAAGCCGCCAGAGTCTGGGGAGATCGGCAAAAATCAGTGATGGCCGCCGCCAAACGCGTTAATCTGCAATCGCTGATGCAAGGATTAAGAGACGCTGCAAAAATAGACCGGATTATTAAAGGGGTAGCGCAAGGGGATATTTGGGATGAGTTATTGCAACTGGGATTGAGCTTTACCAATCCATGAAGATTACCAATCCTCTCTCGTGTACAAAATACCATCTCTAAGCGGCAACCGAAAAATTAAACAGTCCAAGACAGTGTGGTTTCCAGCAGATATTTTTCAAGAGCGCTACTTTATTTGGTTAGGCTGGCACAACGTTCGCGCATCATACTTCTGACGGTTGACGGAATGAAAAACTGCGACATTGCCACGCAATTTGGAGCGGGGTGAATCCAGGTTGTGCGTTGTCGTCGACGCTATACTGAGTCGCGGCTTACGGGCATTGAGCGCCCCGCTCTGATCTCTACTATTGACGAGTTCATTGCTCATCATAAAATTAGCCAGAAGCCGTTCATTTGAACCAAAAGTGCTCGCGATATCTTGCAGAAGGTCATTCGTGCAAACTCCAAACCAACAAGCACTCAACGACGCTGCCACGGTATGATCAAGATCAAAAGCATGTTCAATTCCGTAGCAGGCACGCACGGAGGAATCCCCCGCAATTAGATGTAGTAATCCTTTAACGGCGGAAAACCGTTGAATTCCACTGAGCTGTATGTCGTCGTATAGGCGCCAGTCGACAGCCAGTACAGTCGATCTCCGGTCGCAAGATTCAACGGTAATCCGTACTTATAGTTCTCGTACATGATATCCGCGCTGTCGCACGTCGGTCCGGCGATGATCACGTTCTCGAGCTCGCCGTTCTTCTCGGTGTAGATCGGATACTTGATCGATTCGTCAAGCGTCTCGATCAACCCGGTGAACTTTCCGACATCGGTGTATACCCATCGATGCAGTGCCGTGCGCGATTTGCGCGAGATCAGCACGACTTCGCTCACCAGCACGCCGGCATTCGAGACCAACGAACGGCCAGGCTCGATGATGATCTCCGGCATTTCATCCAGGAAATCTTCGTGCAGGAATCGCGTAATCTCCTCAGCATAGGTCGCGAGTTCGTTCGTGCGTTGCAAATAGTTGGCCGGAAAACCGCCGCCCATGTTGATCATCTTCAGCTTGATGCGGTCTTCTTCCCACAAGCGATTGAAAATCACCTTCACCTTACCGAGCGCCGCGTCCCAAGCGCCGATTTCGCGCTGTTGCGAACCGACGTGGAACGATACGCCGTACGGGTCAAGACCGAGATCACGGGCGAGAATCAACAGATCCATAGCCATGTCGCTCTCGCAGCCGAATTTGCGCGACAGCGGCCAATCGGCGGTCAATGTGCCTTCTGTCAGGATACGGGCATAGACGCGCGCACCGGGTGCGGCTTTTGCAATGTTGCGCAGATCCGCCTCGGAATCGGTTGCGAACATCCGCACACCCTTCTGATAGAAGCTGCGGATATCCTTGGCTTTCTTTATCGTATTGCCGAAGCTGATTCGATCGGGCGTCACGCCGAGTGCAAGCACCTTGTCAAGTTCGTACGTCGACGCGATGTCAAAGCACGAGCCTTTGTCTCTGAGCAGTGTCAGGACTTCCGGTGCCGGATTGGCTTTAACCGCATAGTAGGTACGCGCGTACGGAAAATGCCGCAACATCTCATCGAATTGACGATCGATCGTCGCGAGATCGACAACCAGGAAAGGCGTCTCGTGCGCGTTGGAGAAGGCTTTTATCCGCCCCCAGGTGGTCTCATCGAAATAATCGTAAACTGTAACTGCTGTGTCGGACATTGGCTGCTGGATTCTCCATGTAGGGTGTTCGGGGGGTACCATGAGGTACAACGCGGATGATCCTACAGGGTATCTGGCTGTTATTGCAACTAAAAATTCCGGTGATTTTTAGGTTTATAGACGTAAGTATCTACAAAAGCAGTAGATTTCCATCCACTGCTTTTGTAGCATCGAAGCTTATTGGATTATTTTGCAGCTTCTTTCAAATGTTTTACTGCATCCGTCGCTGCTTTCTTAGCTGCATCTGAATTTCCTTCATTACCTTCTTTAATCGCATCATCTAAAAACTTAATTCCTTCATCCAGGTGCTTGGCATCGGTTTTATCGTTTTTTGCGCCTTTCGCATGGGTTTTAGCCTCTTGTGCATGTTTGGCTACAGTTTTGCCATCGGCTGATGTAACAGCAGCCTCGGCGTGCTGAATGGCTTGATCTAAATGATTTTGCCCCGCAGCAACTGCGCCAAATGAAAAAAGTGCCATGATTAGAATGCTTGCATATAAGATAATAGTTTTCTTGTTCATTTCCAACTCCCGTAAGGTTTAATTTAAACGATGATTAGAAAAGTAAATAATTTTTCCTATCAACTTTTTCAGAATATATGCATAAACATGTCCAGTCTGTTCGGTAACGAACATTGCAAATTCAGGTAGCATGCCGCCCCTTGCGCCAGCCGGTTGCGCGACTCAAGAGAGCTCAAAACACCAAAAAGACCAAAGAAAAAAATAAATCAATACCTTATTTATTTTAACCATTTCAACGCGTGATTGACGTTAGCTTTTGAAACAACGAAAAGCGTGAAGAATTAACCAAGGCTTGATATAGCAGCAAGTTAAGCCTAATTTGATATAGATGAAAAACCAAAGTACTTCCAGCCGCCGGACTTAAGCAATCATAGCGAGACTATGCAATGAAAAATTGAGAAAATATAAACCATTTTCCCATTGGTGCAGCAGATTGACCTTAAGTCCGGCAAGCTCCCGGCACTCCACATTTGACACATCTTACAAATTTCCAAGAAATTCTGTCGACTGTACAAAAAATTATTAACGGGCATCAACATGCTGGTAAGATTGTGCGTTATAAAAACCTATAAGTAACGTAGCAGATCCAGTGCGCCCACCGATTAGAAACTCTTGTACTATATCTAAATGATAAGTTAGTTTATGTACAAAAGCATTTGCTAATAAAATCAATGAATGCAAGGGTGCGCAATGTCATCAGAAGATAAAATAGAAGCCACTTCTACTGCAGAATCAGCAATGCCTTCAGCTGAATCCCCGCCTAAATCCGTGGCAAGTACCACAGTCATTCGACTAGGAAACACAAAAGTTGAACTAGGCACGATTCTGAATCAAGTTGGCTGCTACATTTACATGAAGGATAGAATGGGATGTTACACGTATGTAAATGAGAACGTTCAGGATCTTCTCGGTACCTCAGTTGATAACATTATCGGCCGGGATGATAGCGACTTCTTTGATTTGGAAGCCTCAAATGATTTAAAGCGCAATGACTGCCGTGTGATCGAATCTGGAGAAACAATTAAGCAAGAGGAAAAAGTTATCCTCAAAGCGACTGGCGAGAGGCGAATTTACCAGTCAGTCAAGCAACCAATACGCGAGGACTACGGAAAAATCATTGGCTTGTGTGGAATTTCCACCGATATCACCAGATTCAGGCAAACAGAAAATACGCTTAACGAGATCATCAAACATCTGACGCTGGCTACAGGTGCTAGCGGTATGGGCACACTATGCGGCGAAAAGAATCTCGATACTGAATTTAGTGTTTGCTGGCCAGATGGAACTATCCGCAGCATCCGCATGATGGCCACCATAATCAGCGATGCTCCAGAAAAACCATCTTTACATATGATGGGCACGAACAGAGACATCAGCCACATACAATCCGATGATTTTATGTTGTTAGCCAGCGCGATTTATCTGTCGAGCAGCGAGGCTATCATGGTAACGGATAAAAACAATATTATCAGACACGTTAATCCAGCATTTACCCGCCTGACGGGTTACGAGTTGGTAGATGTAGCGGGCAAGAGTCCCGGGATTTTTAACTCTGGACGCCATGACAGGGTTTTTTACCAGAAAATGTGGCAAGCGATTAAAGAAAACGATCACTGGCAAGGTGAAATATGGGATCGCCACAAAGACGGCTCAATTCATGCCAGGTGGTTAAATATCAGCGTTATTCGCCATCCTGATGGTCATATCTATTGCCATGTCGCACAGTTTTCCGATATTACTGAGAAAAAACAGAAAGATGATTTAATCCTGACGCAAGCGAGTTACGACCAACTGACCGGTTTAGCCAATCGCAATTTATTCAAGGATCGATTGGCTCAGGAAATCAAAAAATCGCACCGTAGTGGATTGCTACTGTCATTGTTTCTCCTTGATCTGGATCGCTTCAAGGAAATCAATGATACTTTTGGTCATGATGTGGGGGATGCGTTGCTTAAAGAGGCTGCAAGTCGTATTAAATCTTGCGTGCGTGAAATTGATACCGTGGCACGTCTAGGAGGGGATGAATTTATTGTTATTTTACCGGAAATCAGTAACAAACTACGCATTGAGATGGTTGCCGAGCATATTATTCATGAACTGAGCAGACCATTTCAATTTAATCAGAATCAGTCTGCTCATCATATCTCCACCAGTATCGGTATTGCCGTTTATCCGGAAGATGGTACGGATATGGAAAGCTTAATGAAACACGCGGATCAGGCAATGTACGCTGCAAAGCAGCAGGGACGCGGACGTTTTTGTTACTTTACGCCCGCCATGCAACAGAAAGCAAACGAGAAAATGACGCTTATCCATGATCTCAGGTATGCACTGATACGCGACGAATTTCATGTCTACTATCAGCCTATTCTGGAGTTAGCTTCTCAACGCATCGTTAAAGCAGAAGCTTTGCTGCGCTGGGAGCATCCGCAACGCGGCATGATCGGTCCTGACATCTTTATTCCACTGGCAGAGGAAAGTGGCCTAATCCATGAGATTGGCGAATGGGTATTTGATCAAGTTATCGCTCATATTCTGCAGTGGCGTAAACAATTTGGCGACACGATTCAAGTAAGTGTGAATAAGTCTCCAGCTCAGTTTAAACATCGCAATGAAAAACTGTGGTCTGAAAAACTGAATCAGCTGAGATTGCCCGGCCGCTGCATTAACGTGGAAATTACAGAAGGTTTGTTGTTAAAAGACACGCCTAATGTTAAAGATTGTTTACTGGAATTTCGCAATTACGGAATGGAAGTTTCTATCGACGATTTTGGCACTGGTTTCTCCTCATTATCTTACCTCAAGGCATTTGATATCGACTATCTCAAGATTGATCGTTCTTTTACAAGTAATTTGGTCAACAGTGCAACGGATCATGCATTGGTTGAAGCAATTATTTTTATGGCGCACAAACTGGATATCAGGACTATTGCCGAAGGAGTAGAAACGCAGGAGCAGCAGGATTTGCTTATTGAGTTTGGTTGTGACTATGTGCAAGGATATTTTTATTCTCCTCCTATCCCTGCAAAAGAATTCGAGAAATTTATGGCTAAGTAGTTAACTGTTTAAATTGTCTTTTTTTCCAAGTTATTTTAGAAAACAAAGGGTTGGTGTAACGTTCTGACCGAGGCGGTCAATCATTCTATGCCACCCGAGATAACTCGCAAGATAGCGCGTTGCTACACCATGGAACTTCGCCATCCATTGTCTGAGCCGGCTGCCATAAGCATTAACATTCCGAATGTGATAAACATCGTTGATAACTCGTTGACCTGCGGCAATGTTGACGGGACGATGAACAATTTTTGCATTCCTGGTGATCTGTCTGTAAGCGGGCATTCCATCTGTGCAAAGAATGGCATCTTTGCTTAACAAAGGGATAAGCGCTGTTCCGATTTGCTCTGCGCTTGTGTAATGTAGTATACGATCATCAGTTTCACCATGATGGTCATGTATCACCACCACAGGTATCTGCTCTTTTGATGTGCCTCGTTTGCATGCGGCTCTCGGCAAATGACGTTGCCCCTTAAAAGATTCCAGAAAATACATTTCGTCAGCTTCGACAATGCCATTCATTTGGTTAGATTGATGGATTGCAGGCACTCGCAGAAAACGGTGACGCCATTTGAAGCTCGTGTTCTTGGTGATTGATTCCGCAGCTGATCGCTGCTCATCTGATCAATCGATTTCACCAATTTTTGAATTCGGCTGCTTTCATGATGCATACCTCTTCTTTTACATTTCAATGCATATTCGACTATCAATTCAACAATTAATTGCTACTTAGCCATTAATTTCATATTGCTATTGCTCAAGAGGCCCACAAGTTTCGCGCATAATCCCTATTCAATGTCAGCCATTGCAACGCAATGATTGCACTGGCCGAATTGATTCGGCCGGTTTGTAATAATGCGATTGCCGCGTCCAGTGTAATGACATGCACTTTGATATCTTCGCCTTCATCACTCGCGCCATGCACGCCTCCGGCATGCGTCGTATCAACCCGGCCGCAGAATAATGCCACACGCTCTGTAGTGCCGCCGGGGCTGACTAAAAAGTCATACAATGGAATCAGATCTGTAATGATGCAGTTGGCTTCTTCGATGCTTTCGCGTTTCACTACGTCTGGCGCGCTTTCATCGACTTCGATCATGCCGGCTACGATTTCCATTAACCATGGTCCGCCGGGTGCGTTAAGGGCGCCAATGCGGAATTGTTCAATCAAAATTACTTCATCACGGATGGGGTCATAAGGCAGGACGGCGGCAGCGTGACCGCGTTCGAATAATTCACGTACCAGCGGGTGACTCCAGTCGCCGTTAAATAATCGATGACGCAAGTGGTAGCGCTCGATACGAAAAAAACCTTCAAAACAAATTGTTTTCTCTAAGATTTCTACGTCTGTATGCACCGTTCTTGTTCCACAGTAATAGATCTTTATTCCACATTTGCTATGCAGCAAGTGCTATTGTGGTTTTTGAGAAACTAACGCAGACCTAACGAATCTAGCGTAATGTCATCTTCGTTGTCATCACCAAAGCCATTTATGACTGTTTTGAATTCGTTATCATCAAAATCATCTTTAACTGTCTCAAATTCATCGATTATTTTTGCAAACTTCCCGGGCGGGATTTTGCTGTCCGTCAGTAGATCATCCTCATCATTCATACGTTCAACAGAATAAATACCGCCGTCATCGTCAAAAGAAAGTTCTTTAATCATTGCTATCACCTCCATCCAAAATTTTCTGGAAACAATGTTATTGATATCACATCACATTCATACAGGGGTCAAAGATAACCAACGGTTTTTAGTGGTAATTCTGAAGTTTGGATAAGAATCATCAAGTAACAAAATATCAACGATCAACCGATGCTACTTATCTGTGCGCATTAGTTTTTTGATACTCATCGCGGATAATAATTCTCTGAAACAAAGGGATCGTTGATACATATATAGTTACCCCTTTATTTATAATTTGCAACATAACCAGACATTTTTAGGTACTATAAAACCGTACCTTAGCGCTGTTTTTTTAGTTATACTAGCTTAATAAATAATAGGTGGCTGAGCATGGACGAAGAAACAAAAGCGTTATTACGTAATATTACTCATCATCTCAAATGGGTTATCATACTACTGCTTGGTATATTGGGGTTGTTAGTTGCCGAAATGGCGAGCGGCATTTGAGCCTAGCTGTCCTATAAAATTATGGAGTTCGAAATCTTCCGCTATTGCCAGCCGGTAACTTCATAACCTTTTTCCTGCAAACAGCGAGATACGAAGTTTGTATAAGCTTGATTGGGTTGTGCGGGTTTTGCCGAATAGAAGATTCCTCGCAGCAATCCTGCAACGGCACCACTGGCTAAGCCAATTAAGGAACCTTGACCAGCCGAGCCGGCTATAGCGCCTCCCACCGCACCACTCGCAGCACCAACACCAGCCCCCATGGCCGTACTTGTCGCAACATTATCAATATTACCTCCGCTTTCCTTGGCGCCGGCCGTTTCGGCCAAGTCTCTACAGGCCTCGATGTCCTGCTCTGCAATATCTTTTCCTACAGATAAAAAATGTGTGTTGGGATATATGATAGGCCCTGTACTGGAACAGGCAGAAAGTACAAGTACAATCAATCCTGCAGTTAACATAATCATTAATTTCATGTGCTTTCCTTGTATTTATTCAGAGACTTCCCTGATTAGATCAGTATAAATGGAATAATTCCAGAGTACTTTGGGGAAAAACAAATTTTTGGATGAAAACAGAATTTCGATTTGATAATGTTGCAGAAAGTGCTACATGGAGATTGGTAGTGATGAGTACAGCGTTTGCAACAGCAACTTGCTAAGCCTGTCGAACTTAAGGTCAATCTGCTGCGTCAATGGAAAAACGGTTCATATCTCCTTAATTTTTCATTGCATAGTTTCCCTATGCGCTTCTAAATTAAGAAAATCCGCACTCGTTCTCTCACTTGGCTCGCTACGATTGCTTAAGTCCGACAGGCTAGCTTCTCTAAAACCAAATGTTAAGAATAGATCGAGATGCTTGTTCAGAATATCCGTTATAAACCATCATCATTTGCTGCACCATCCCGGATCAACTAAAAATCCAATATTATTCTTTGCCCTTACTTGCTAAAGAGCCCAGAAATGCTTTTACATCGTTAATAAAGCCTGGGCCAACTTCCCGGCCCAGTTGATGTTCAGCCATTTCTTCAATCGCTTCATCTAATGTTGCAACTGAGCCGTCATGAAAATACGGCGCAGTTTTTGTAATATTTCTGAGGCTTGGCACCTTAAACACTTTCTTGTCAATTTCAAGCCCGGTTACTTCAAACCGCCCCATATCTTTTGTTTCATAGTGTTTAACAAGGCCGATTTTCTTGTATGCGTTTCCGCCAATTGCTACACCATTGTGGCAATTGGCGCATCCCATGTGGACGAATTTTTGCAGACCTCTTTTCTCACTATCATTCAGAGCGTTTTCATTGCCTTTGAGATAATCATCGAATCGGGAAGGCGTTAAAAGTGTACGTTCAAAAGCACCAATTGCCTTACCTATATTTTTGTATTGGAATGGTTCTTTTTCGTCCTTAAAAGCTTCTGTAAAGAGCCCTTTATATTCCTCTATTTTTTTCAACTTGTTGACAACAGCCGCTTCATTCGGCATGCCCATTTCGATTGGATTCAAAATGGGACCCAGTGCTTGTTCTTCTAAATCTTTTGCCCGCCCGTCCCAGAATTGCGCGATATGCAGCGCCGCATTCATCGTGGTTGGCGAATTTCTGCCGCCGCGTTTTCCTTCATGACCCGGTGATGTGGATTGACTGTCTACACCAAAATTATCTAATCTATGACAAGAGTTACAGGAAATCTGATCATTGATCGAAAGCCGGGGATCTAGATACAGCTTTTTGCCAAGTTTGATCAAAGCTTCATTCTTTTCCTCATCAATAATTGATGCAGGTAACGGCTCAAAGAATTGTTTTAATGTGGTTTTGTCTATTTTGTAATGACCACCATGCATTCCGCTCATTCCACCATGATGATCGCGATCGTGCATTTGACTATGATGATCATGATTACTTTGAGCGTAACTATAGGAACTTAGCACAAGCGCCAAGAGTAATAATACTTTCATATAACCTCCAAAAATTTAACATTAAAACCTAATCAACAATCCTAGATAAGCAAAATGCGTATTTCAAAAAATCGTTAAAGGAAGAAATACTTTGTAAATTACCGGAACATTAAGGGCAGAGTTACGGATAATAACTGTTTATATGAGTATGTTTATACTTTTTGCAGGAGAAAAGTTTCAAATTCATCTACTGACAACGGTTTGCTAAAAAAGTAACCTTGTGCATAATCGCAACCCATCGCTATCAGTAGCTGCTTCTGCGAATCTGTTTCCACGCCTTCTGCAATTACTTTTATACCCAGGCGATGGGCCATAGTAATAATCGCTTCGCATAAAATGTTATCGTTGGATTCACTGTTCAGGCTAGAAATAAAAGATCGATCTATTTTTAGATAATCGATATCAAATTTCTTTAAATAGGATAGTGACGAATAACCCGTGCCGAAATCGTCGATTGCCACCTGAACACCCGCATCCCGGAAATTTAATAATTGTTTAACAACCAATTCATGTATATCTAACAGCGAGTTTTCGGTAATTTCAACGATGATGCTACGTCCTTTTAGTTTGAGTTCGCTGAGATGATTCACCCAATCACATATTTTACTGAGAAATTGTTTGGGTGATTTATTGACACTGATTTGAAATTTAGTGTCAAAGTTTTTCTGCCACTGTGTAACTTGATTGACTGCCTGTTTGAATACCCAATCGCCGATATCTGTAATTAGATTGGTTTCTTCTGCAACGGCAATGAATTCTGCTGGATAAATCGTCCCTTGCTTTGGGTGTTGCCAGCGTATCAATGCCTCGGCTTTATGTATATTGCCGGTTGCCAGTTCTATTATCGGTTGATACATTAAAAACAGCTGACTATCTCTCAGCGCATCGCGCAATTCATAAGCGATTTTCGAGCGGATTTCCTTAGCTGTTCGCATATTCGATGTGAAGCTACTCCAGCAATTACGTCCATTATTTTTGGCAGCATACATGGCCTGATCAGCATTTTTCATCAATATTTCGCTGCTGGTCGCATCATCAGGAAAAAGCGTAACCCCAATACTTGCGGAAACATATGCAGACTTACTAATAAAATAAAATGGTTTGGCCAGTTCCTGCAAGATCATTTGGATAATCGTTTCAGCACAGCCCTGATTGTTAATCCCATTTAAAATAATTGTAAATTCGTCGCCGCCCAAACGTGCTACGGTATCGGTTTCGCGAACACAACTGATAAGCCGCTTTGCTGCTTCCATCAACAGCGCATCGCCAATGCTGTGCCCAAATGAATCATTCACTTCCTTGAAACGATCGAGATCGATAAATAATACCGCCAATTGTGTTCCTAAACGTGAAGCATTTTTAATATCGTGATTCAGTCGATCGTAAAACATATTACGGTTTGGTAAGCCAGTCAAAGAGTCAAAATTAGCCTGGCGCCAGATAATCTCATCGGATTTTTTCTTATCCGTAATATCAGAAAAATTAACCAGATAATAGCTTATTATCCCATCCTTACCTCGCACTGAGGTAATACTAAACCATGCGGGATACTCTCGTCCGTGCTTGTTCCTATTCCATACTTCACCTTGCCAATGTCCGTATTGTTTAACGCTCGACCACATTTTCTGGAAAAACTTCGAGCTGTGTCGAATCGACACCATAATAGACACAGATTTGCCGATTACTTCCTCTTCCGTATAGCCAGTTATTTTATAAAGCGCCTTATTGATAGAGATTATTGTCTTACTGGCGTCGGCGATCATAATAGCTTCGGTGCTATTTTCGAAAACCTTGCTCGAGAGATAGAGTTGTTCGTTCATCTTTTGCTGTTCGAGCGCAATCCCGATAACAAATGAACCTATTTCCAATAGCTTGCGGTGGAATATACTGGGTAAGCGATGCTCAAAACTGGAAAGCGCAAATGATCCGATGCACTCGCCTCCTTTGCTGCGCACCGGCATTGACCAACAGGAGAGTATATTAAAATCAATGGCTAATTTCCGGATACTTTGCCAGCGCGGATCTTCAAGTGTGCTTTCTACAAAAACTGCTTCTTGACGAAATACCGCATTCCCGCAGGATCCGGCTTCAGGGCCTGGCCGCAAACCATTCAGCTGAGCTATGCATTCATCAGGCACACTCGGTGCCGCAAATACATTCATACATTGCTCTTCCTTGTCTAATAACATTACTGATGCAACCGCATTGCCCAGAAGCTGTTCCATTAGCAAACAGACTTTCTCACAAATTTCTTTGTAATTATTTCCCAATACCACTAACTGAAGAATTTCCTGCTGAAATTGGAGAATTTTGCCTTGCTCTAGTGTCTAATT
>Ga0138256_10006467_pt1 | contig 12383 bp, 12 predicted proteins | sample KNB2016incub_MG_FD_105486 | JGI IMG/M metagenome (GOLD analysis project Ga0138256, IMG submission 105486) | Active sludge microbial communities from wastewater in Klosterneuburg, Austria - KNB2014incub_MG | ecosystem: Engineered > WWTP > Activated sludge > Unclassified | place: Austria... | reverse complement strand
GCACTCTATAGGTATTAATTGTCATTATCTCCGGATTAAAATCCGGAGTTACAAAAGGACTCGAGCCTACGGCTCTTTAAGCAACAGCAACCGCAACATCGAAAAAATAAAAGATAAAATCTTTCAACCATTCTTTACCACCAAGCCCACAGGAAGCGGAACAGGATTAGGCTTGAGCCTGGCGTATGACACCGTGAAGGCACATGGGGGAGAGATAAAGGTGGAGAGTAAGGAGGGTGAAGGAAGTGAGTTTGTGATTCTCTTACCTGTTGTCTGATTCACGGATGAAACTAATTAAAAGATTACACGGATGAGCAAGAAAACAAAATCAGGTATTTTTATATTTTTTGTGCGATGGATAAGTTAAAATTCAGTAATTTTATAAACAACAGGTGACTTTTCATAATTATAGCGTAATAACAATATCCTGATTTAGAAAGAATCAAACTAAATCAGGGTTTATATTCATATTTAAAATAATAAAAATGGCAGTAAACATTTTAGAACAATTTAAAGACGAGGTTTTAGATACATTATCCAGTGTCGCTTCAGGATTTATCGGTGAGAGCGAGACAACAACGAAAGGCGTACTTGAATCTGTGGCACCGGCTATTTTAAGTGCAGTAGTTCAGCGTAGTAAGACAGAGGAAGGTGCGTCAGGCTTGCTCAATATGCTGAATCAGGACTCTAGTAATATCCTAAGTGATCTGGGCAGCCTTTTTGGCGGCGGGGACAGCATGTTGAATAAAATTATGGACAGCGGTCTTCCTATTGTGCGCTCACTTATGGGAGATAAGTTAGGTTCCATTATAGATTGGATCTCAAACAAGAACAGCACGAGCAGTCATACGGTATCCTCATTGCTTAGCCTGGCTACACCTTTTATCATGAGTCTGATCAGTCGCAGGGTCAAGGGGGATAATTTAGGTTTTTCCGGCCTGACTAGTTTGCTGGGCGATCAAAGCGCCTCTATTGCTTCTATGATACCTGCCGGATTGTCCGGATTACTTGATTTCTCCGGTGTGGGCACAGCTGCGAAAGAAGCAGTCACCAAGGTAAGTAATAGGATCAGTGATGACTCAGAAGAGACTGAATCTAAAGCAGGAGTAGCAGAGGGCAAGCCCAATTATCTGCCCTGGATCTTACTGATTGCAGGTCTGATTCTCATGTGGTTCTTGTTACGTAACTGTAATAGCTGTAAGAAAACAGAAACAGTAACCACAACTACAGAAGCCATGGATACCATGCAACATAAAATGAACGAAGTAGCCGATACTATTCAGAGTAAGGTAATCCAGGCTGCTGCTCCGGTTAAAGGAGCTTTGAATGCTGCCGGAGATTGGGTTGCAGACTTAGGAAATACCATTAATCTGGAGCTTCCGGGTGGAATCCAGCTCAATGTCGGTGAGAATTCTGTGGAAAAACGACTGGTAGATTTCATCAACACGAAGACAACAGATACTGCAGTACTGAAACATACCTGGTTTACTTTTGACAGATTGTATTTCGAAAAGGGTAAGAGTACGCTTACTAAGGAATCAGAACAACAGGTCAAGAATATCTATGCGATCATGAAAGCATATCCGAGCCTCTATCTGAAGTTTGGTGGATATACTGACTCTGATGGTGACGCTGCAATGAATCAAAAACTGTCAGACACGAGAGCAGATGCGGCCCGTCTGGCTGTAAAAAAACTGGGTATTACCGGGATACGAATTCAGGCTGAAGGATATGGAGAACAATATCCTGTATGCCCTGCAAATGATACACCGGAATGTAAGGCGAAAAACAGAAGAATAGAAATCAGGGTTGCCCGTATGTAATTACTGAATAGTTGAAAATAAGAAAAGAGAAGGCTGCCCCTGTGGGTGGCCTTTTTTATATAAACATGAGTAATCCCCTGAATACCTGTCAGCGCGAATAAAAAAAGGGGTCCGATTCTTTTACCGGACCCCTTTTTAAAATTTATAAAGCATCACCCTTTCCGTATTAATGTATCAATCATTTATTGATATGACAAATATAAATACACAGATCAGGCTGTACAATCGTATGATTTTGCCATTTTAATTTCTAGTTGTTTACCGCTACTTTTTCTAGTTGTTTTCTAATAAAAAGAATCTGCATTTCAGCAAAACTCAGTGTGTCATTATTGTAAATTCAGAAGAATAACAAGGAATCAGGCAAATAAAAATAGATGTCAAAGAGTTTGTTCGTGCCTAATTATGAGGGCCGGCATACAAGAACGTTGATCGGAGGGCTCTAATCAAACAGAGAGGCTATCCATTTACCTGCACCGGCAAAAATAGCCAGCCAGACGAGGCCTTTAATCAGAAAGAACATAAATCCGGCAAACCCGATTCGCTTAAACCAAATATTGAACTTACTCATTGCGATATAATATTATAGGTTTTAAATGAGCTTCTCATCGGCGGCTTCTGTCCGGCTTCTTTGGCTTTTCTGATATCCTCAAAACCACGGCTATGCCCCTTGATGAATGCATTTGATTTCGTCCATTGTTTAAAACTTTCTTCGTCATCCCAATGGCTCATGATGAGATACTCCCCGCCATTTTCCAGCGGCCTCAGCACTTCCATTCGTTGAAAACCCGGCATTGTATCGATCTCACCGGCTCTGCTTTGAAATAACTCTTCGAAACGCTCCTGATAATGCACGTCACAATCTATAAAGTTAATAGCAACAAACATATTTTCTATTTTTTTGAGCCGGCAAACATACTATTTAGAATTAATCTAAACAAATTTAGAGGGTAATTTATCCATTACTGAGTGCACGATCAATACTGAGAATCGAAACTTCCTTGTTTATGATAAAATTCCCAATATCAGTGATTAGCGAGAACAGGATACGACCGCCTTCATTCTTTTTATCATTCTTCAGATAGTATTTCAAATCATCAGATGTTGCAGTGTAATCAATTTGTGGATATATTTTTTCGAGTAGATTTTTTATTTGCTGATAAGCAGAAGGATTCAATAATCCCTCATAGACAGCGATTTTACTTTCTATCACCATTCCCCGGCATACGGCTTCACCATGACTGATGGGTTTATCACAGGCGAGGGCGACTGATTCCAGTGCATGGCCAATAGTGTGACCGAAGTTGAGTGCTTTACGAATGCCGGTTTCGAAAGGATCGCGCTCTACGAAATGCTTCTTTATGAGAATAGAGGTTTGTAATATTTCATCTGCAGGAATCCAGATTGAAGAATCGAGTTGTCGAACTATATTCTCAAACAAAGCCTGACTCCCGATCAGTGCGTGTTTAATGATCTCTGCCCAGCCACTTTTGATCTCTTCAAGGGGTAGGGTATTTAAAAAGGCAGGATTGATAAAAATTGCTTTTGGGTTTTTAAACAGTCCTGCAGCATTTTTTACCTGATGTACATTAATTCCCAGTTTTCCACCAATACTTGAGTCGGTCATCGCCATCAATGAAGTGGGCAGGTGAACGAAATCAATCCCACGTTTAAAAGTCGCAGCAGCAAAACCGCCCATGTCACCGACTACACCTCCTCCTAATAAGAGCACGAGGCTTTTCCGATCTAACTGATGCTGCATCCAGTCTTTCCAGATTAGATCTACGGTGTTTAGATTTTTGTGTGACTCGCCTGCATCAAATACTGTTACATTCACATTATCTGAGAAGGGAAGCAGCGGCAAACAATCCCGTCGGGTATGGGTATCACAGAGGACAATGATATGTGAATATTTCGAGTGATGTAACCATTCTGTCAGCAGTTGATTTGACTCATCTATCCATAAAGGGTAGTTTTCAATATCTATCTTCCAGGGTTTCATGGTCAGCGGATTTCCTCCATACTCCAGGCTTCAGCCCGATTTGCAAAAAGAGGTTTGACAAAAGCCCAGGTCTCTTTGAATAAATCAGATTCCCGGTAGGCATGCAAAGCGCCTTCATCCACCCAGTGACTGTAAGTAAAGAAAATGGCTGGCTCATTCAATGATCGTAATAGGGAAAGCCCGGTACAACCTGGAGAATTAAGGATAAATTGTTCCTTTTCACTGAATGCCTTCAAAAAAGCAGGAACGTCCTCGTCCCGGAAATGCATTTTCACAATACGTATGATCGCCAAAATATCAATTTTTATACTTCTACAAAGGTAATCGAAGGCGGGTGTATTTTAATATACGGAGATATGAATTGTGAGAAGTATGATATCAAAACTAAAAAGGAAATGCCGGGAAAGCAAATCAAGATGCATTTTAGCCGTGATAAGTAATTGCTAATAAGTATGTGAAATTCCTATTTTTGCAAAAAAAATTTTGAAACGGATATATTTATTATTTCTGATTGTCTTACTGGTATTGATGGTCGATCAGGGATTGAAGTTTTATATAAAGCTCAATTTTGAGATGGGTGAGAGTGTGTCAATGTTTGGCACCTCATGGGCTTTTCTCCATTTTATAGAAAACAGGGGCATGGCTTTTGGCATTGCATTGGGAGGAAGTTATGGTAAACTGGCGCTCAGTATTTTTCGAATTGTAGCAGTTTTTTTATTAGGATGGTATCTGGTGCGCCTGGAGAAGAGTGGCGCGAAGCTGGGTTTATTGGTAGCATTTGCACTGATTTTGGCCGGAGCCATTGGAAATATTATCGACAGTGCGTTTTATGGACTAATCTTTTCAGAATCTCCCTATCATGGAGGTTTGGCGCATTTAGTGCCCTGGGGTCAGGGCTATGCAGGGTTTTTGCATGGTAGTGTAGTAGATATGTTTTATTTCCCGTTAATTGACACCACATGGCCATCGTGGATACCATTTCTGGGTGGAGGAGAGTTCCAGTTCTTCCAACCGGTATTCAATGTGGCAGATTCTTCCATCACAATAGGTGCTTGCTTATTATTACTGTATTATAATACCTTTTTCAAAGAGCAGAAAGAAGCGGAAAAAGAAAGCAGTGAAGAAGCAACTCCGATCGAAAGCTAAAGGGTATATGCATTAGTGAGATTATTTTAATATCTTCGGTTCTTTCTTTGATATTAAACCACACTGTAATGCGATACTTATCCTCATTCTTCTTAATATTCTTTGTACAATCACTCTCTGCTCAGATCAATGCAAATCTGTTGCGCTATCCGGATGTATCTTCGGACAAAATCATATTTACTTATGCCAATGATATCTGGGAGGTTCCCAAAGACGGGGGTACGGCTACACGAATCAGCTCGCCCAAAGGTGTTGAAAGTTTCGCTAAATTCTCTCCGGACGGAAAGGAGATTGCTTTCACTGCAAATTATGATGGAAATTATGATGTCTATGTGATGCCGGTGGCGGGAGGCATACCGCGCCGTCTGACCTCACATGGCTACACCGACAGAATGACGGATTGGTTGCCTGATGGTGAACATATCCTTTTTGCATCATCACGTGAGAGTGGCAAAATGCGTTTTAATCAATTTTATACAGTCTCAGAGAATGGCGGACCGGTTACTAAGTTACCCTTAGCTTATGCAGAATATGGTTCGTATAGTCCTGACGGCAAGAAACTAGCCTTTACCTATGTGACGCAGGTAATGCGGACTTGGAAACGGTACAAAGGTGGCACAAAAGGCAAGATTATCATTTACGACACCCGGGACAGTTCTTCCAGACTGATCACTCCGGACGCAGGTGGTGGTGATGAGTTCCCGATGTGGCATGGCGATTATCTTTATTTCATATCTGATCGGGGCAAAGAAGAGCGAATGAACCTGTACCAATATAATTTATCAACCGGTGAGGCTAAACAATTAACGTTTTATACAGAGTATGATATTCATTATCCCTCAGTAGGTCCGGAAGATATCGTCTATGAAAATGCAGGCGAACTGCATCTGTATAATCTAAGTAGCGGAACCGACCAGATTATACCGGTAAATGTAGTCACCGATGAATCTTATCAGAAACCCCGGCTCGTAATGACAAAGGATTATATCCAAAACTATGCTATTAGTCCTTCTGGACAGCGCGTACTGGTTGAAGCCAGGGGAGATATTTATTCTGTACCGGCAGAAAAGGGTGTAGTGAAAAATCTGACACAGACGTCAGGTGTAGCGGAGCGTTCACCGGAATGGTCTCCGGATGGAAAATATATTTCTTATTGGTCCGACAAAAGCGGAGAGTATGAATTGACTCTCAAGCCCACCGGGAAAGAAGAAACCGAGATGAAACTAACGAACCTGGGTCCGGGCTTCAGGTATTCGCAGTTTTGGTCTCCGGATAGTAAGAAAATTGCATTTATAGACCAGACAGGCACTATACAACTTTTTGATTTGGGTAGTAAAAACATAACAGTGATTGATCACCTGGTCAATGTCACCCATGGACCCACATCCTCGTTTAAGGTGGACTGGTCTTCCGATTCAAAATGGATGACGTATTCGCGTTCATTATCAAATAATCAGAATGCCCTATTCCTGTATGAAGTGACTGCCGGGAAAACACACCAGATTACTACCGGATTTTATAACTGTGACAATCCTGTATTTGATGAATCCGGAAAATACCTTTGGTTTACCACCAATCAGGCAATGAATCCGGAATATAGTGACTTTGATAACACCTTTATCTATGACAAGTCCACAGAAATCGGAGTTATTACACTGGCAAAAGATGGAAAATCATTACTCGTACCTGAAAATGATACGGTGACCGTGCAGGAGAAGAAAATACCGGAAACAGATAAAAAAACGGATAAGAAAGACAAAAAAGAAAAAAAGGGCAAAAAAGAAGAAGGCACTACTGACGAGAAGAAGGAAGATATTCGCATTGACCTCGCCGGAATAGAGGCACGTATCGAAATTATTCCGGTCAAAGCAGGTAATATGTATGGCTTGTCAGCAGCGAAAGGAAAAGTTCTCTATATGAGAGCAGATGAGGATGGAATGAGTCTGCGTTACTTTGATACTGAGAGTAAAGAGGAGAAGACGATTATCAGTAAGATAAATGGCTATGCCCTGAGTGCTGATAAGAAGAAAATATTGGTCATGCAAGGGAATAATGTAGCTGTCCTGGAGCCTAAAGAGAATCTGAAGTTTGAAAAACCGCTAGACCTGAATAATTTGTATGCCTACATCACACCACGTGATGAGTGGGAACAGATATTTACAGATGCATGGCGCCTGGAACGGGATTATTTTTATGATAAAAATATGCATGGTGTGGATTGGAATTCGGTTCGTACACACTATGAAGATATGATGAAAGATGCAGCAACCCGATTAGATGTATCCTTTATCATCGGTGAAATGATCGGTGAATTAAGCGCCTCCCATACCTATTATTCCGGCGGGGATGTAGAAGATGCATCCAGACTGAATATAGGTTATTTGGGTGTAAACTGGGTGCCGGAAGGCAAATACTATAAAATAAGCCATATAGTTACAGGTGCTAAGTGGGACAGTGAAGTTCGGTCACCACTGGATCAGCCGGGGATAGATGTGAAAGAAGGGGACATTATCCTGGCGGTAAATGGAATCCCGATTCGCACTACGACTGAGCCGTTTGAGGCATTTGCCGGGCTGGCAGATAAAACGGTGGAGTTAACTTACAGTAGTCCCCGGTTTAAAGGTGAAAGGAAGGCAATTGTTAACTTACTTTCGGATGAATACAGACTGCGTAATCTGGAATGGATCGAAGAGAAAAGGAGTCGCGTAGAGAAAGCAAGCAATGGGCAAGTCGGATATATTTATGTACCAAGTACAGGAACAGACGGACAAAATGAGTTGATGCGGATGTTTAAGGCACAATTGGATAAAAAAGCATTAATTATTGATGAGCGCTTCAATAACGGAGGCCAGATTCCTGACCGCTTTATCGAAATACTGGACAGACCGCCGTTGGTGTACTGGGCGACCCGTGATGGTGAGCCCTGGCGATGGCCTCCGGCAGGACAGTTTGGGCCAAAAGTGATGCTGATAAATGGTTGGAGCGGTTCCGGCGGAGATGCATTCCCGGATTATTTCAAATTGAAGAAGATAGGCCCATTAATCGGAACCCGTACCTGGGGAGGTCTAATTGGAATTAGTGGGGCACCGTCGCTGATTGATGGTGCTGGCGTAACCGTACCGACATTTCGTATGTATTATCTTAACGGTACCTGGTTTGAAGAGGGGCATGGTGTAGATCCCGATTTCCAGGTACCGGAAAATCCTTCGGAAGTAGCACAGGGTAAAGATGCGCAATTAGAGAAAGGTATCGAGGTGATCATGGATTTACTAAAGACAAATCCATTTATTCCACCACAAAGACCGCCGGCAGAGAAACGCTAATAGTATTATAAGCTAGCGGGCATTTCTGAGTAAACAGTCAGTGTTCTAAGGGTAATTTTATGGGCATTACGGCCATTTCAACTAAATTAAGCTCAAAGAGATAGTGGGCGAGAAGATAATTATGTTAATGGCAGTAGGGCATACACAATAAATAGTGAATAGTGCAGGTTAAATAGGAAGTTGATTGATTTAGCAAATTATTAAATGAATATATGAATAAAATCTGTACACTTTCTTCAAATTTATTATCACTTAACCCCAACAGAGATTTTCCACTCGCTATCGTTCAGGAGACACTGGATCGTCCGGTTAGCAAAATGGCAGTTATTCTGCCAAAGCATCGGTTTAACCCGGATCAGAAGTCGATAGACCGGATTTTGGCTTATGCCAGAAAATAGTCAGGGTTTTTCTGTTGAAATAGCCGGAGGCTCAATTGTTAGGTTTAGGAGTCGAAACTGAAATCCTTTCTTTCTGGTATAGACTCTGTTGTGTCTGCCGATATTTTTGAGGATTAGACCACTCAGCGTTAAACCACCAGTGGCGATTACAAATTCTTTGGTATTTGCCGGTTTATAAAACAAACCAGCCGCGACAGAAGTGAATAAAGCGGGCAAGCCGGTGGCAAAAGCTATGGTGCCAAGCCGTTTGCTAATGCGGGGATTATTGGCTCTGATAGCAGCAATGCTGTCCAGCGGAACGATCCAGTTTTCAAGATTCAGGTAATTCTGCTCATAATCGATGCGCATTATTGTGGATGAATGCATTGCCGGATCACCATACGTTGACACACTAATCGGATCACCTATCTGCAGGCGCATTTTCTCCCGACCCTTGTCATTGATTACTTGAAGATATTTTTGAGCAATCAGCGGAGAAACTATAAAGCTGAAAAGTAGAATAAATATCAAATGCCTTCTCACAATCCAATTAATTTACTGTGTAAATTGCCTTTCCATCAGTAAACGGATAGCGCGGGTCAACTGTTGAGGATCGACATCAGTTTTTCCAACATAGATAAACAGGAGTTCAGTATAACGGTCAGCTGCGATCAACTGCTGGTGAAGCCGGATCGCTTCACGCATCTTTCGCTTGATCGAATTGCGCTGCACTGCTGAGCCGACATTGCGTTTACTAACAGCAACTGTAGCGCGGAAGCCTTTTTCTGTGGCGGTCTCAGGATAATCAAGAAGTAATTTAACCGGATATAAAAAAGAAGCCCTACCTGATTGAAACAGATGGGCTATAGCCTTACGGCTTTTTAATTTCTTACTTTTTGGAAAAGAATAATTATGCGTAGTCATCCTGAGCTATTACATAGCTAGGAATCTTACTTAGAGTAGGCCTCGTCAGAAACAGTCAGCTTGTGTCTTCCTTTTGCTCTGCGACTTGCCAGTACTCTACGACCGTTCTTCGTACTCATTCTTGAGCGGAAACCGTGCTTATTTAGTCTTTTACGCCTGGACGGCTGGTATGTCCTTTTCATCGTCTATTTTTTATCTCAAATCAAACTTCTATGCATCTGAATGCAAAAGAGGCACAAAGGTAAGTTAAATATTTAAAAATCAATGGATCTTCTCATAAAAATATGAGCTAAGCCAAATATTTATTCCGAAGACCTGCAGGCAATTAATTTGCTTCCTGTAAGCAAATTAATGGTACGCGGGCATGGTGTGCCAATGATTTAGTGATGCTTTGTGAAAAAATCTTTTCAAACCAGCCCCTGTGTTTCTTGATAGTACACAGGATAGAGTTTGGCGTCTCTTCCTGTAAAATGATTAGTGCATCAGAAACATAGGTACCCTGTATTTCAAGTTGGTCGGATACTATTCCCTCAAAATTGTGCTTAATGAAATCCTTATCCGGCACGATATCTTTTTCCTGATTATCTACATGCACCAGAGTAAAATCAAAATTCATTTTTTCTTTCAGAAAGCGCAGAAATGTCTTTGCTTTTTCATCCACAGCGGTCTTATAATCTGTCGCAATAAATACATTTACTTTTGTCTCAGGGAGTGAAAACTCATGCGGTACCAGAAAAACCGGAATTTTGCTTCTTTCGATTACACCGGCGGATACAGAGCCCAGGATCATCCCATGGATACTGCTGGAACCAGTGGCGCCCATGACGATAACATCCACATCGTGTTTGTCAGCCGTATCAAGTAAGGCGGAAACAGTAAAGTCCACCACATATTCAGTAGAAATCGTACCGGTATAACCCTTTTCTTTGAGCTGGTCAGCCAGGCGTTCCAAAGTTTGCTTTTTTACCTCATAGTATTCATGCACGAAAATGGGAGAATAAACGGTATTGTTTATTCCCTCATTGGGATTCGAGCTGTGAAACAAGATCAGTTCAGCCCCGCTGCTTGCTCCCATTGCCATTGCAATATCAATAGCCCGGGTTGCATTGGTGCTGAAATCAGTGGGCACTAATATTTTCTTCATGTCGGATAATATTTAACTTATAGAGCACAAATTACTACTATTTGTACTAATGCGCGCAATAAAGTAAATCCAGAGATGGACATTCCCGATGAATTTATCCAGATAGGTAAACTCTCGCTTAATTCATGCTGCGCAGGAACTCTTCATTGCTTTTAGTTCCGATCATAAACTTGCGTAGAAACTCCATGGCTTCATCAGAGCGCATATCCGCCAATTGATTTCGCAGGATAAACATTCGTTGCAGCGTCTCTCTGTCTTGCAGCAGATCTTCGCGTCTGGTACTTGACTTTGTCAGGTCGATAGCCGGATACAGGCGTTTGTTAGCGAGGGTTCTGTCAAGCTGAAGTTCCATATTTCCGGTTCCTTTAAACTCTTCAAAGATGACACCATCCATTTTTGACCCAGTGTCTATCAATGCAGTAGCTAAAATAGTGAGTGAACCGCCATTTTCTATCTTTCGTGCTGCACCAAAAAACTTCTTCGGTTTATGGAGGGCATTCGCTTCTACACCGCCGGAAAGCACTTTGCCGCTTGCCGGGGCTACTGTATTGTAAGCCCGGGCGAGACGTGTGATGGAATCCAGCAGGATGACTACGTCATGACCACACTCTACCAGGCGCTTGGCTTTTTCAAGCACGATTCCTGCTACACGCACATGGTTATCAGCGGGTTCATCGAAAGTACTTGCCACAACTTCAGCATTGACACTTCTGCGCATATCAGTGACTTCCTCCGGACGTTCATCTACAAGTAGTACGATCAGAAAACACTCCGGATGGTTTGCTGATATGGCATTGGCGATATCTTTCAGTAAAAATGTCTTACCGGTCTTGGGCTGGGCTACAATCAAGCCACGCTGTCCTTTTCCGATTGGGGTAAACAAATCAATCATACGGTTACCATAGTCCTTGCCATCGGCAGCCAGGCTGAGATTAAATTTCTCTTCAGGAAACAAAGGTGTCAGGTAATCAAAAGGAACACGATCACGGATTTGATTTGGTTCGAGGCCATTGATATTGGACACACGAATCAACGCAAAATATTTTTCACCTTCCTTCGGAGGGCGGATAAATCCTTTTACGGTATCACCGGTCTTCAATCCGAACAGTTTTATCTGTGACGGTGAGACGTAGATATCATCCGGTGAGGTAAGATAATTATAATCTGAGGAGCGAAGGAAGCCATAGCCGTCCACCATCATTTCCAGGATACCTTCACTCTCGATCATGCCATCCATATCGATATTAAACCGTGGACCTTCATCTACTACTTTCTCTGCTGTCTTAGCGGGTTTTTCTGGTTGGGGTGCTTTGGCTTTTTTCGGGGTGTTTATTACCTGTGGCTTTTCTTTCGGGGTGTCAGGCACAGGCTCTGATTTTGTACTTTCCTGACTTTCCTTTTCCTGTTAGGCACTGGTAGTAAACCGTTTGATTCTTGGCTTATTACCATCGGCAACATTCTCGCCGTTATTACTCTGTTTATTATCCGCATTCTCTTCCGAGAAGTCCAGTTCAGCTTGTTTTTTAATCACAGATTGAGCCGGCTCTGCTGTGGCAGCCTTTTTTTCATTTCCGGCCTTGCCTTTTGGTACTTTCTTTTTGGGTGGTGGCTGAAGGGCAGCTTCTTTCTTATGTGGTTTACTCTTAT
>Ga0138256_10006466_pt1 | contig 12385 bp, 6 predicted proteins | sample KNB2016incub_MG_FD_105486 | JGI IMG/M metagenome (GOLD analysis project Ga0138256, IMG submission 105486) | Active sludge microbial communities from wastewater in Klosterneuburg, Austria - KNB2014incub_MG | ecosystem: Engineered > WWTP > Activated sludge > Unclassified | place: Austria... | reverse complement strand
TGGATTGAATCTCTTTCTTTAATTTATCCTTTAGGTTCATGATTTATCTTGTAAAGTTCAAAGATAATAAAAAGTGAAAATATTTGCGTCCATTAATCTTAAAATTTTGAAATTCCCCTCTTAAAATAGAATTATCAATCTATTTGAAAAAACAACCACTGGTTTTAGTTTACAACTGCCCCCAAAAATTGGGACAGATCACAACTTAACAGAAGACAAAAAAACCACCCAATCTTATCCTCTACCTTTGCTACCACATTCTTTTCTTTGTCAACTAATAAACAAAACCATACTTTGTGAGCGCCCCGTATTAAATTCTTATTTCCCTTCAACGATTTTAATTTCTTCGGGCGTGAGGTTGTAGAGTTGGTAGACGAGGTGGTCGATTTGGGTTTCAGCTTCAGAACTGTCTTTACCTTGTTTCTTTAGTGCAATTATTTTTTCAACTAATTCAATGAATGGGGTTTGTTCATTTAGAGAAATATTTTTAATAGGAATTTTTTCAACATACTGTACTTTATATTCTAGATAACCACCTCGCCTACCAATGCACCAAATCTCCATCAAAAAAGCAATTAATTTTGAATTTAAAATTGCAAGTAAATATCTACTATTTGATTTAATTATAAAAGCAGTCATATCAATTACACCACCAGCTGAAATCGTAAAATTATTTCCCAAGGATACATTTGGATAAACAATACATTCATTTTCATAATCAATAGTTTTATTGACTTGTTGATACTCATACCAACATTTTGATTGATTTTGCAAACCCTCTTTTATAATCGCTCTTTGTGATAATTTTGCTTTATGCGATAACAAGATTGAATAAACCTCTTCAACCTTTTCAAGTTGTGCTATCTTAAAATTACTCGAATAAGGAAATATAATATTATTCTTCGGTATAATTGGCTGATATTTTTTAATATCTCTACCAAAAATGTATGGCTTTACGTATTTTTGCAGTTCAATTTTAGTAATAAAGCCATCATTGTATCCAGTTTTTACTCCAACAATAGGCAAACCACAAAAATCAGAAAGTGAAATAGAATCTATCTTCAATTTATTAATAATCTCAGACTGAATTCTATCAATAAATTTATATTCATTTTTAACAAATTCAGTTTTTGAAACATTTAGAGGCTGAATGGTAGAAAGGAAATCCTCTAAAAGCAGATCTGGTAATTTATCTAAATCAAAATAAGAAAATTCAAATTTTTCGTTATATACTTTTGTTCCTGAAAAAATTAATGGATAAGCTGTTATACCTTCAAATACTGGCAAGTCATTAAAATTGATTATAGCGTTAATTCTACAATTATAAATAAGAAAATCAATCAAAGGTTTACCATAACTCGCTTCAAAATATTTTCCTGATGTAATGAAATTTAATGTGCCATTAGTTTTAAGTATTTGGACAGCCTTCTCATAAAAAAAAACGTATAAATCCGACTTGCCTGAGAAAGACTTATATGCTAATTCAAAATATTTACTTAATTGTTTAACTTCTTCTTGACGGATATACGGCGGATTCCCAATCACCAAATCAAACCCCACAAACTCCCCGTCATTCCCCAACACCTCCGGAAATTCAAAACGCCATTCAAATGCATTTTTATAAATGGCATTACTTTTTATTTCTTCGACTTCAGCAGTGAGTTTTTTTATTTCAGCTTCGAGTTTTTCTTTCTTGTCTTTTTGAGCTTTCTTTTCTTTGGGAGTTAATTCGAAAATTTGACTTTGGTTAAGTAATGTAAAAAGTTCGCCGCCAAGTTTACTGAGTTTAATTTGCTTCGGGTCATCACGACTGATCTCTGTTCTGAAATCGCTTTTGATGCTGTCGATGATCTTTTGTAATCCGCGTTTTACATCGCGGCTCTTTTCGTTCTTGTAATCGCTTACAAAACCACGATAGGCTTTGATGTCGTACTTAATGCTCTTTAAAGCTTTGCTCAGGTCAGAATCCAAAGCAAAACGACTGAGCAAACTATTTCCGCATTTTATATTGATGTCGATATTGGGAAGAGTTTCAAGTTCTGTGAAACCGCTTTCTTCTCTATAGTATGCATTCTTCAACAGTTCAATCCATAAACGAAGACGACAGATCTTCACAGAATTAGGATTGATGTCAACTCCAAACAAACAACTTTCAATGATCGTTTGCTTTTCATGGAAGAGCGCTTTTTGAAGTCGTTGAATTTCTTTGCTCAACGGTTTTCCATTCTGCAATTTATATTCGAGAATGTTACTTTTCGGATCAGTAATGATCAATTCATCATTAACAATTTCGATCTCATAACCGCTGATACTGTTTCCTGATTCATCTGCAAGAATTCCAAGTTCTGCTTTTATACTGATGATCTCATTCAAAGAAGAAACTAAAAAGTGTCCGGAACCAACAGCGGGATCACAAATACGCAATGAATTAATAATTTCATTTGCCTTTAGAATCTCCTGCGTTTTGAATAAGCGGGAAGTGTAGTTCTTTACATCATCAAATTTATCGAACAGTTTTTCATCTTTCTTCGAAAGAGTTTCATTGAATTTCTCCACAACAGCCAAACGAATTGACTGTTTACACATATACATTGTTATAAATGCAGGCGTAAAAATGGATCCGTCTTTATATCCGTTTATCTTTTCGAATACTTTTCCAAGTACAGAAGCATTTATAATGGTTTTATTATCTTCCTGAACATCTTCAGTTCCTTCACTTGCGAAATCGTATGCATCGAGAAATTGAAACAAATAATCGAGCGGCTGAAGTTTATTGGATTTACTTTTTACAGCCTTTAAAATTGTTGTACTAATAAGTTCCAATTGTCCGCTGTTGTCAAGCGAATTAATTTTAATGGTCTGATCTTCCAGTTCACTTATCTCAAACAACGAACTATTCAGATAAGGAACGCGACTGTATTTCGACTTAACAGCCTCACTTCTATCGCCAACATTTACAGCCAAAACTTTATGGAACAATTTGAAGAGCTCATCAAAGTCGTGAATGGTTTCTGTATTTAAAAATCGATAATCCTTATTGCCTTGATGGTATGTGATCAATTGTCCTTCGAGCAATTTGAGGAAAAGAATTCTATTGATCCAGGTAATGCACAATTCAAGCGAAACATTGAATGCTCTTTCTTCTTTCGTATCGCCATAGATGGAAAGATCAGGAATCCGATGAAATGGATCGTCGGTCAGGAGTGCTTCAATTGTCGATTCAATTAATGATGCAGCATTACGATTATCTTTTTTGCGACGAATAATATTTTTACCGCCTTCTTTTGCTTCTTCCAGTCCAATGATGTGAAGTAATTCCTTATAGAATTTTTCATCTAGTGTATTACTGTCATTTGGCGTAGCAATTTTGAGCAAATGCTGTGGCGAAAGAATTTTCAGTAAAGCACTTAGCTGGCGATCATCTTCTTTCTTATTATTTCTTAAAATAGTATCGTATTCGCGAATATCAAAATAAACGCAAGGGATTTCAACATCAAGTTTGGAGATAATTTTTGCAATTTCTTCATAAAAGAAAGGATTGTCTTTTTTGTCATTGACTTTCGTTTCATACAATTTTTTGATCTGAGCATTTCGGTAAATATGTTTGTCGAAGAAATTGGCATCAATAATATACCATTCGTTGACATTTGTCATTACCAACTGTTTCAGCTGATTGTTTCCCGCACTATTTCTTTCATCGAGATAATACAAAATGAGTTCGTGCAGGGCTTTTTTATTGGGATTATCAGCAGAAATCATTTCACCGATATTCGTCGGACGTTTTGCTTCTATGATCACTCCCACTTCACTATCTGTAGTTTTTCCTAAATGGATGACAAGATCCTTTTTGTCTTTCGTATTGATAGCATTTGATTCTTTGTAATACGTATCTCGCAAAAAGTCCCGAAGGTCATTTTTCAGATGCTCTTCGCTTTCGTCTTTAGGGCGTTTTTCGATTACATTAATTTTATCGAGAAGAATAATGAGATTAGCCTTAAAAAGGTCAATTTCACTTCTTAATGGTTTTTGTTTCAGAAAAGCTTTAAGTGCTTTTTTAGGCGACTGGGGTATTAATTTCATTCTATGAATCAATTCAAAATTGAGGTGGTTAAGATATGTGTTTTTCGCTAATTTCGAATAATTAGTATACGTAACACAACCTTAACCTTAGCAACATCACCACTTAAACTTGACTCGTATGGGATAACATCTTAAATTGGTCTCCCTAACCGACCCCTGTTTAAGATGCTAAAGTGCTGTTTTAAGTTAATTTTCCCTATTTTATTATGTCTTTGTCTAACTTCAAAGGCGACACCAAAGTTATTAGTGACCCAAGATACAACTTGGTCAGGTACAGTTTTGCTGGACAGGAATGTTCAGGTTTTAACCGGCAAAACGTTGACGATTCAGGCAGGATCGGTGGTCAAATTGAATCCCGGAATTTCAGTTACCGCTGATTCAAATTCGGTGATCAGAATTCAAGGCAGTGACGCATCACCTGTTTCGATTTCAGCTGCAGTACCTGGAACTTATTGGTACAATTTTCATGCATCACAACCGGGATCAGTTATTGAAATGTCATACACCGATGTAGAAGGTGGTCAGATCAAAGTATCGAATGGTGGAATTGGAAATATTCAATATTGCAAACTTCACGATTATAATCAGGGTGATAATCCAATCCTCTTCGTAATAGATGCGAATTCAATTTATGTAAATAGTACGCAGGTCAGCGACTATTATGAAATCAATATTGTGAGGACAGTTGCATTGGTTGAAAATTGCCTGTTCGAATTCACAACTGCCGATGGCATTGACTTCGATAATGTTCCTGCCGGAACAATTATACGAAACACTACTGTACGAAATGGTAAGGGATTCAATATCGATGGAATCGATTTTGGAAAAGTTGACTTTATGCCCCCAGGTTCACGAGCACGTGTAGAAAATTGCAAGATCTACAACTTTAGCGACAATGGAATTTCTATTGGTGAAGGGGCGCTTGATGTTGTGGTAACAGGAACTTTAATTTACCGTGCAGGATCAGGCATTGCAGTAAAAGACAGTTCCATTGCAACTATTTATAATAACACAATCTATGACTGCGGATATGGAATTGAAGTCTATGAAAAGAATACAGGACTTGGAGGTGGACATGCAGTTGCGTACAACAATATTTTCTGGGAAAATCAAAATGGATCATTTTCATTGTCAACTGATGCAACATTAGAACTCTCCTACTCTAATTTACAAGAGAATATTGTAGATACGGTAGCTAATAATTATTCACTGGATCCATTTTTTGTTGATGCAAGTTCAGATAATTTTCAGCTCAGTCCTATCTCTCCATTACGCGGAAAAGGAATTAACGGAGAAGATCTCGGAGCAATTTTCCCTGTAGGAGGAATTCCTGTACCGACATCGGATCTGATCTTAGGCCATCCGCAAGCTTTTATGAAATACAAAGGAGATTCAACGATTAATATTTATTGGTCAGCAGGAAGTTCAATTCAATCTGTAGATCTTCAATTTTCCGATGATGGCGGAGTAAACTGGCAACAGTTGGCATCGAATGTTTTGGCAACAGATGAATCTTTCACCTGGACAGTTCCAAATATTTACTCAACACGTTCATTCATTAAAGTAATTGATCACAATGATACAACACATCAGTCAAGAAACTTATTGTCTTTTTCAATTTTACCGAATGGCGATACAACACAATTGCCATTATATTCACGTCTTTCCGGTTTTTATCAAACTCCCATCGACGTCAGCATCACTGCACCTCCTGGAAGTGTAATCTATTATACGCTTGATGGTTCTGATCCGACAGATCGTTCTTTCGTCTATTCGTCACCGATACATTTTGAAGAAGATTCAATTCCTGTGGGCCAGCCGGAATTGAATATTACTGCATCTGATTTTCCACATCAACCTTATTCATACATACGATCAGCGCCAATAACATTGAATGGTCCAATGCATAATTTCTACAGGACTCCGAATACAACATTGATCAAGGCCGGAGTTTTGCGTTCGAGAGTTTACACACCGGGACAAGGATTAGGAAACATTGTAACATCGACCTACTTTATTGATTCAGATATTGAAGATAAATTTAAAATCCCTGTTATTTCGCTTGTTACTGATCCTGAGAATCTTTTCAATTTCTATACAGGAATTTATATTCCCGGAGCAACGTTCAATGGAAATGCATTCACCGGAAATTATGAATTGTCGGGTTTAAAATCAGAGCGACCTGCGAATTTTGAATTCTTTAAACCTAACGGACAACAAGTACTTTCACAAGAGATCGGGATAAGAACAAGAGGTGAATGGATAAGAAATCTCGGGCAAAAAGCATTGACAGTTTATGCAAGAAGTGAATATGATTTAGAAAACAACTTTAATTACAATTTCTTTAAAAGTCTAAAAAAGCCGGGTACACAAGAAACACTGGATGAATTCAAACGAATTATTCTTCGTAACAATGGAAATGAATGGGGAATTCCGGGAAATACAATGTGTCGTGACGGCCTTGTTCAATCGTTATTTGATCATTTGGATTTAAAATACCAGGCATATGCTCCAACTGTTGCATTTGTGAATGGAGAATACTGGGGAATTCACAACATCAGGGAATTAAATGACGCTTGGGGAATTCAAAAAAATTATGGAATCAATCGTGATAGTCTTATTATGATGGAAGATAATCTTGACGGTCAATATCAACTTATCACAGGTCAAGCGGGCGAAGAAGCGAGTTTCATAGCACTAAAAAATTTTATAGGTCAAAATGATCTTACCATTCAATCAAATTACAATTACGTTACTGATCACTTAGACATCAGCAATCTTATTGACTACTGGTCTGCAACAGCATTCACAAACAAAAGAAATATAAATCACAATCAATCGTATTGGAAAATGCGCAATGGTCATCCGGGATCATATGTCACAGAAGGCCAAGATGGTCGATGGAGATTTATGGCAAGTGATTTTGATGGTGGATTTTACGACCCTGATTTCAATAATCTCAATTTCATAATCACTGAAATGAGCGATTCAATTTTCAAAAGATTACTTATCAATTCGGAATTCAAACAACAATTTATTTCAAGGTATGCTGATCTGATGAACAGTTCTTTTGACACGCAAAGAATGTTGGATAGAATTGATGAGATCGCAGCGGCAATAGAACCTGAAATGCCGCGCCACATCGGACGTTGGAGAACTCCTGACAATATGCAGAAATGGTATGACAACATTGAAGAGTTAAGAATTTTTGCCAGAGTCAGAGTAGATTTTCAACGAGCACATGTAAAATCTCAATTTAATTTGAGTGGAACACATTTGTTACATGCCAACGTTGACGACATGTCGCACGGAAATATTATTGTTAATTCACTTTTCATTTCCTCTACTCTGCCCGGAGTGAGTGATCATGTTTATCCATGGACAGGAACATACTTTGAAAACGTACCCGTGACACTGACTGCAATTGCAAAACCCGGCTACAAATTTGTGAGATGGGAAGAAATCAGTTCGACTAGTTCAACGATATCCGTTAACATGACAAGTGATCTAACGTTGACAGCAATGTTTGAATTGGATTTTTCAAGTCAGAATGGGCAACTAATGCTTTATCCTAATCCATCGGTCGATGGAAAAGTCTACATGAATGATTTTTATCGAGTGACCGTTTATGACATCACCGGCAAAGAAGTATTAGCAGAACAAACGACTAAAGAGTTGAATGTTTCTCAACTTGCCAAAGGGGTTTATTTTGTAAGAGAGGAAACGGGACTTCAGGCTAAGCTTGTTGTTGTAACGAATGGTGAATAATGATTTGCGTAGACGTTGCTTAAACTTTAACATAAACAAAAAAACCTAAACCAACACTTCTTTGAAAGGAAGTTTAAGTTTAGGTTTAAGATTAAAGTTCAAATCCCCTGCGGGGTTTTGTGGAGCTGGAGGGAGTTGAACCCTCGTCCAGACAAGCAATCAATACGCTTTCTACATGTTTAGTGTTTATTGATTGTCGGCGGAATGACTGCCAAACACGCGCTATCATCCAACGTATTTTCCTTGAATCTTAGACCTGATGCAGGAAACATCATCAGAGAGCATTCACCATACGATACCTTAATCATGAAAACGGGTGAACAGGTTCTCAAAAGGTAGAAAGCGGATTAATCTTCTGATTAAGCGGCTAACGCGTAATTGTTGTTGCCAGTTAGGCAGTTGGGAACCGTGTTTTACGAGGCTTACTCCCGACCCTCGACATGCTTACATACCAATTTCACCCGCTGTCAAATCCGGGCAGCCCCAGGTTAATTAGTTAGTGCGTCAAAGGTAAGGAATTTTATTGGTTTGTAGGTTTGCATATTACTTGTCGAAGATTTACCTGAAGCTAGGCGGAATTTTAAAATTCCGCCTAGCTTCAGGTAAATCTTCGACTACCGGCAACGCTGCAAACAATAAAATAAGAGTTGAAAAACACACCAACTTTGAATTTAAGAATCTTCCTTTTATCTGCGCAAAATCAGCGAGATCAGCGGGAGAAAAACACAAAGAAAGTGACATTTACGATTATCGGAATTTTAGTTTAGTGCGACAGCAATCCTCGCACCCAACACCGCATTATTAAACACCAATGCAATATTCGACTCCAAACTTTCTCCACCTGTAGCATCTGCAATAAATTTCAAAATGAATGGCGTTGTTTCCTTACCGGTTATGTTTTTATCATCGGCAGCCTTCAAGGCAGATTGAATAAATCCTTCCATTTTTTCAAAAGGATATTCTTTATCGGCTGGAATTGGATTTGCAATCATCACCGATCCATTTAATCCCATTTCCCATTTTGCTTCTAAAAGTGCAGCGATGTCTTTGGGAGTATTTAATTGTAACGGTGTCGCGAAACCGCTTTTGCGTGAATAGAAACTTGGGAAATCCGGACTACCGAATGTAACAACCGGCACGCCGAGTGTTTCTAAATATTCTAAGGTGAGTCCAATATCGAGAATTGATTTTACACCGGCGGAAACTACTGCAACATTTGTCTGAGCCATTTCTGTGAGGTCAGCAGAAATGTCCATTGTTGTTTCTGCTCCGCGATGCACTCCTCCTATTCCACCGGTGACAAATATTTTTATTCCGGCCAAGGATGCTATTCGCATGGTGGCTGCTACTGTTGTTGCGCCATTTAATTTTTGTGAAACGACATATGGTAAATCACGCAGACTTACTTTCCAGACCCCTTTTGAATTGCCTAGTAATTCCATTTGATCATCATCGAAACCGACGTGAATGTTTCCATTGAGAATTGCAATTGTTGCAGGTATTGCACCATTGGCACGAACGATCTTTTCTACTTCGCGTGCAGTGGCAACATTCTTCGGATAAGGCATCCCATGAGAAATGATCGTAGACTCAAGTGCGACAATTGGTTTTTTATTTTCAATTGCTGCTTTTACTTCTGCTGAGAAATGGAGAGGGAAACTCATTTTTGTTGTAATGAAAGTTTTTCTTCTAACAATGCAGGTGAAAGATCATTTCTGATCGCACCGAAAACTTCAAGTAAACAGGATGCTGCAGACTGTCCGTACATAATACAGTCTTTCACCGATTTATCCTGAAGCCAAGCCCAGATCCATCCTGCCAGTAATGCATCACCGGCACCATTCACATCTTTCACATGAACACGAGGAGCAGGAATAGATGAAATAGTATTTCCATCTGAAAACAAAGATCCATCAGCACCACGACTCAGCCATACATTTTTGAATCCAAGCATGTGCAGGTGAGCAATTTTTTCTTCAGGTGTAACGTGAGCATCATGCTCAAATACGGCAAGCTCTTCACGATTTGGTTTTACTAGCAATAGTTTTCCTGGTAAAGCATCTCTTAATCGTGATGCTTTTGGCACAGAAACAGTTTCTATAATCAATGGTACATCGTTCTCATTGCAGAATTTGATCAGCCATTTTAAAGCATTCACTGACAAATTACAATCTGCAACAACTACAGAAGCATTCAAAATTATCTCCGAACGACTTTGCAAAAAATCGGTGTTCAACATTACGTCCGTTTCCGAACTTACTGCACCGATGTGAAGATCGCCGGCAGGAGTTGCAATTGATGCAAACGTTCCCGTAGGTTTGTCGAGCCAGACAGTACCTTTCATGGAAATACCAATGTCCGTACACTGCTTAGATAACCAATGCCCATCGGGATCATCGCCGAGAACAGTTATGAGTTCAACAGGAATATTGAGGAGTGATAAATGATGCGCAATATTTCTCACAACGCCACCCGGACTGCGATGCATTGTCGCGGGATTGGAAGTATTTAAAACAGGCGTTGCATCACATCTGAATGTCAGATCAACTAATGATGCGCCAACGCAAACAACAGACTCATTTCTATTCGAAGGTATATTTTCTCCCATACAGGGGCAATTTACACCATTTTTCGATTTAAACAGAAATGGTATTAGCGTTTTTTAGCCAGCAAAAAGGTCTTAAACTCTTCATAATCAGCTTGTATAAAATCAGCTACTTTCTTTTTGTTTCTCAAGCATTCCAAAGCTTCAGGGATGTCGATCTTGCGACCAAGAGCCTTCTCTACACTATCACCGAATTTTGCAGGGTGAGCTGTCTCTAAAATTACTCCGATGCTATCAGGATTTTCTATTTGATATGCTAACCAACCAAGATAAGCAACTGCTCCATGAGGATCAAGAATGTAACCGAATTTTTCATAGACATCTTTCATGATCTCTTTTGTTTCATCATCAGAAAAACTATATCCGTTGATAGAACTTTTCATGTCTGTCCAGCTGTTGCCAAACAGTTCTATCATACGTGGAAAGTTACTCGGATTACCGACATCCATTGCATTTGAAATTGTAGCCTGACTTGGACGTGGTGTATATTCACCTTTACTTAAATATTCAGGAACAACATTGTTGATATTTGTTGCCGCGACAAAATGTTCAACCGGTAAACCCATTTTACGAGCGATCAATCCTGCAGTAAGATTTCCAAAATTTCCGCTTGGCACTACGAAGACAACATTTTCTTTCGAAGCCAATTTTCTGAATGCTTCGAAATAATAAACTGTCTGGGGAATCAATCGGGCGATATTGATACTATTTGCAGAAGCAAGTCTGTAGACATCATTCAACTTCGGATCAAGAAATGCTTGCTTAACTAAATGCTGGCAATCATCAAACGTTCCTTTTACTTCAATAGCATGGATGTTATTTCCATAGGTAGTCAATTGTTTTTCCTGCAATTCACTTACGCCACCTGACGGATAAAGGATGTATACTTCGATACCTTCTACATTATGAAATCCATCAGCTACTGCTCCACCGGTATCACCTGATGTAGCGACAAGAATGGTTAAAGGCGTAGTATGCTTGCGATTCAGATACGACATAACACGCGACATAAACCGCGCACCAAAATCTTTAAATGCAAGAGTTGGTCCGTGAAACAATTCACATACATAGGTGTTGTTATGGACATTCACAACGTTAACAGGAAAACTGAATGCTTCGTTGCAGATCTTTTTCAAGACATCATGAGGAATATCATCGCCAAGTAATGTCTTGCTAATTTCATAACCAATTGATGCAACATTCTCATTCTTGAGATTAGCGATGAATTCAGGACGAAGCTGAGGGATCTTCTCCGGCATGAACAAACCATTGTCAGGAGGTAAACTCATTAACACAGCCTCTTCAAGACTATATGCAACAATTTTATTTTTAGTAGAAAAATATTTCACGGGAATGATGTTATGCTTTCAATTTAATTACGCCCTTCGTATTTACAGAAGAGATATAGGCAGTATTCTTTATTTTATTCTTTTTGAATTGCATTTGCATTCCGTATGCAATTTCTTTGGCTGCTTTTTTACCTTCAGCAAATGCGAAAATTGAAGGTCCGGAGCCGCTGATGCTACACGCTAAGGCTCCTGAGAAAAGCGCTGCGCTTTTTACGTCTTCAAAATGCGGGATCAAAGAAGCACGAAATGGTTCAGCAACATGATCAACTACGGAGCGTGCAATCAGATCGAAATCATTGCTATATAATCCCGCAGTCAGTGCTGCAGTATTTGCCCATTGCGCAATTCCGGTTGACATATCAATTTTCCTAGGAAGAACAGCACGGGAATCTTTTGTCAGCACTTCCACTTGCGGATGCACAACAACGATCATCAGATTTTTCGGAGCAGGAAGTGAAATAATGTCTAGTGGAGAATACGAACGGATCAAAACAATTCCTCCCATCATTGACGGAGCAACATTGTCAGCATGAGCAGAGCCACATGCAATTCGTTCGCCTTCCATAGCAAACGGAACCAATTC
>Ga0138256_10006465_pt1 | contig 12385 bp, 11 predicted proteins | sample KNB2016incub_MG_FD_105486 | JGI IMG/M metagenome (GOLD analysis project Ga0138256, IMG submission 105486) | Active sludge microbial communities from wastewater in Klosterneuburg, Austria - KNB2014incub_MG | ecosystem: Engineered > WWTP > Activated sludge > Unclassified | place: Austria... | reverse complement strand
TTACTCAGTAATTTTAGCCGCTGTCGTAACAGTCGTTTTTGGCTTCATAGTCAATTCTTTCATCACTTTCAAATCAAAAATGAAATTTTGGAATTTTGTGAAATACGCAGTTCTCGCTGGACTGAACATTATAATCATCAAATTCACAACCGTATTTTTTCTATCCCTTGGGATAAATGTGTTCGTGATTACCATTCTTAATACTGGAATCATCGTACCTTTAAACTATATCAGTTTTAAATATCTAGTATTTAAATAATTTATGTCATTGTTTAAAAAATATCAAAATATTTTTATATATATAATATTTCTTTCTTTTGCAGTGCTTACGCAATTTGAAATATTTAATAGTAAGTTGTTTTTTTTTCTAGCAGATTGGGACTCGCTTGCAAATTTTAAGCATGAGGGAATGGGATATTATTCTTTTTTTCCAAAACGTTTTTATGACGATAGACCGATTGGTTGGGGATTTTTCAACATTGAATATTTAATCTTTGGATTAAATTATTTCTGGTATAAATTAACTTTATTAATTCTGCACACTATAAACGGATTTATTTTATTCAAAATATTAAAAATTTACCTAGATGAAAACAAAAAAACGCTTAAATCAATCTCAACAAACTTCATCCCTCTCTATTCTTCATTGATTTTTATTAGTTGGCCAGTGCATTTTATAGCCCTAAGTTGGAACTCCGCAATTTACGATATTCTCGGCACAACTTTGGCATTGTCTGTCATTTATATTTTCAAAAGTAAAATATCAAGCCTTAGTGTAATTAATATTTTAATAATTACCACAGTTTATTACATTACTTTACGAACAAAAGAAACTTTTATAATCCTTCCATTTATAATCTTAATATTTGAATTACCTAGGTTAAAAAAAATATCTAGACAAAAAGCATTTCAACTTATATCGATTCACTGCCTTGCAATCATCTATTTTTTAAAACTATTTAGCCTTAAGCAATTCAATCCTGAATTTACATATCCGACTCATCCACGCTTTATTTCAGTTAATCCTGTTGATATTACAAATAGTCTAATTACTCAACTAAATTTTTTTATTCTAAATCGCAAGCTCATCCTTGTAAGTCTAATTTTAATATTTACCTATGTATTATTTCGCTTGGCAAAAATAAAGTCCGGATTAATCTTACTTTTACTTATCTTTGTCTCAATTATTCTTTCATTTTCGCTAATATTACCCCTTAAAAATGCACAAATGGTTTGGTATACATATTTTCCATCAATTTTTATTTCCATTTTTATTGGAACACAAATTAACTTTATTTTTAATAAAAGTAAATTAATTAGAATTTTAAAATTTGGTTTGTTAATTTTGTTTATATTTGTAGCCATATTCAGTAATAACCTAGCAAGAAAAGATAGGTGGATTACTCACAATGAAACACACCAGAATTTATTTATAACCATCAACTCGAATAAATTAAATAACCAGGATCAAATTTATGCTGACCTCTATATTCCGAAATCGTTACTGTCTCACGAGCAGTCATTTAATAGAATGTTCCAATTTGTTCACAACAACAGAATGTTTCAACTAAAAACGGAAATAAATAATTCAACTAATGAAATTACGGTAAAGTATCCAAACAAAAACGAATACCTGATTAAAATAAATTACTTTTGAGCGGGGGACGGGATTCGAACCCGCGACCTCGTCCTTGGCAAGGACGCATACTACCACTGTACTACCCCCGCAAATTTACAAACTTAAGCCTGCCAATTTTACCCCGCATCACTCCTTAGGCGCAAGACGGCTAAAAAATATCCTGTAGTAGTTGACTAAACAAATATTTATAGCTAAAATCCGCCCTGCCAATTAAGGCAGAACCTTAAACTATACAAAGGGAAGGTAAGTCAAAAATGTCAGCACCTGTCAAGGTAGGCATCAACGGCTTCGGACGCATAGGCAGACTCGTTCTGCGTGTGCTCGAAGATAAGTACAAGGGCGTGGTTGAGGTCGTTGCAATCAACGACCTTTATCCACCAAGCATCCTCTCTCATTACCTCGAATTCGACAGCATCTACCGCGACTATCCCGGCGAAATCAGCTGGAACGAATCAGTTGAGCGCGACAAGGGCGCAATCAGCATTGACAGACGAAACATTGCCGTCCTCAACTACCGCAACCCATCAGAAATTCCGTGGTACAAATTCGGCGTGGACATCGTCATCGAAGCCTCTGGCTTCTTCACGGACGCCAACCTCGCTCGCGGTCACATCGACGGCGGCGGCGCCAAAAAGGTGCTCATCTCCGCGCCGGCCAAGAACGAAGACATCACCATCGTCCTCGGCGTCAACGACCACTTGCTCCGTCCGGAGCACAACATCATCAGCAACGCCAGCTGCACCACCAACGGGCTTAGCCCTCTGGCTTTGGTCCTTGAACAGACCTTTGGGATTGAAGCTGGCATTCTGACCACAATCCACTCCAAAACCGGCAGCCAAAGCCTGACCGACAGTCCCAAAAACGACCTTCGTGATGGCAGGGACGGCTCGGCCAACATCGTACCAGCTGATACTGGTGCAGCCAAAGCCGTCGAAATCGTCATTCCGAGCCTGAAGGGCAAGTTCACAGGCATTGCCTTTAGGGTTCCAACCCCAACAGTCTCGGTCATTGACTTCACAGCCTACCTCAAAGTCGAAACATCTGCTGGCGACATCCGCGAAGCCATGCTGACAGCAGCCAACGGACCGCTTCAGGGCATCCTTGGGGTCACAGACAAGAAGCTGGTGTCATCCGACTTCATCGGCTGCGACCTGTCTTCAGTTTTCAGCTCAGCTGACACTAAAGTCGTCGGCCGAATGGTCAAAATCATCAGCTGGTACGACAACGAATGGGGGTACGCTACCCGTCTTGCTGACGCCACAGTTCGCGTCTCCAAGCTTCAGGGTTACTAGTACAACAACCCGCAACAAGGCAGGGGATATTCATCTTACAAATGAGTATCCACCTGCCTTTTTTTATTTTCAACCCATAGCAATATTGACAAAGCCCATCAATTGTTCGAATATAAAACTATACTTAAACGAAATGGAAAAAGAGTCCGCAAAAACAAGTGATTTTTCAGCAGTAGGAATATTAGTTTCCTTTTTACTCGCTATTTGTCTATTATATTTTGCCCAATTTTTTATAAAAGACTTAAATAGTCTTTACAACGGCACACAACCAATTCGGCCAAGCTACGAAAGGTTAAAACCTCAAACTCTTGACCGATCAGGCAATGTTAACTTCCCAATCGAACAACCTCAACCAACAGAAAAAAACTTTACTTATAATGGTGTTGAATACAATACATACACAGAAGCTAATGATGCTTTTGAAAAAGAAGAACTCCTGCCTTATCAAAGTCGCAAACTAGTTATTTCGGCGATAGTCAATATTCCTCTTTTTGTAATCGCAACCGGATTATTTATTTCACTTGGCCGCAAGCGAAGCTCATATCGAGTTGTTACAGGCTCGTTTTTTGGCTCAATGTTCATATCGATTACAATGCTTCTTATTGAACTTGCTTCAATGGTTTACCGTTACAATCAAAAAATCGCAACTTACGGCATCCTCAGCGTTCTAATCTTAGTATTCGTAGTTACAATCGTCTTTATCCAAGACAGGCACCGCAAACCAAAGCAAGGTTAGTAGTAATAATCCTCAACTTGAAGCTTAATCAATTAGTCTGCTAAAATCCCCCTTGTCTCTGTTAAAGTTATTAATGAGCCGAGGTAGCAAAGTTGGTCAATGCACGCGTCTGAAAAACGCGCCATGTCAGTTCGATTCTGACCCTCGGCACACAAACAAAGTGAAGTGTGATGAGGGAAGAAAAGAGGATAAACGAAGAAAATAATCTATTCTGACCCTCGGCACACAAACAAAGTGCAGTGTGACGAGGAAAGAACAAAAATTTTGTTTACAAGATTTTCCTTCTGACCCTCGGCACATATTATTTTTCACCATCAAACATCCTATAGTTTTTATATTAACGAATCTGTGTTAAAATTCCATTCGGTTTAACAACCAAAATCGCACCTAACAATCAAACAAAAGAGAGGGACAAATGTCAGTTGGCTACGCTGCTAGGAATATGCCTGCTTTTAACAGAAGCAGAGTCATCTTCTCGACGCACGGTATTAGACAGAATCACCATCTTGGTGATTTCTGTAGCGCCCTATACACCAGAAAAGCCGAGGAAACCTTCAGCATCAAAGTCGATGCGGAAATCTCGGCCATGACAGGTGTTGCCGCAGTCATGACATACACCAACCAGATTCGGTACGGGGAAACCCCGCCGATTTTGTTGGACATCAAGCTCGGCGACATGCCCAAAGTTGTCGCTGAAGCAGCCAAAACTCTTGGCGAAGTCCACCAACCCGTAGCCTTCACTGTCAACCCCAGCTCGGGACTAAAGAGTCTGCAAGCGGCGGTTGCCAATAAAGGTGCCTGCCTTGTGGTCGTCTCAACCGTGAACACCTCACTCGACGACAATGACTGCCTGAGAATCTACAACCGCCCCAGACTCGAACAAGTTTTCGTCTTTGCTGAAATGGCAGCCGAAGCAGGCGCCGACGCGGTCATCATCGGGGGTTGGGAAGTCAAGGAACTCAAAGCTCGCGGAATTAGCCCCAAACTTGCAGTCTACTGCGCAGGGGTCCGCCCAGACTGGCATCCAGACGCTGGCAACAACTGGCGAACCGTCACCCCAACTCAAGCGTTCCAAGACGGCGCAGACAAGATCATTATCGGCGATCCTGTCCTTAGTCAAAAAGGACCACTTGAACAACGAGCTGCAGCCTTACGGATTATTCACGAAGTCAACGACGCACTTCGGGTTCCGACCTTGGTCTAAACCGCAAACCATTCATGGAGCCATGTGCATATTTGCACCTCTGGCTCCTTTTTCTTTTGCAAAGCAAGTTTTTTTTCGTTAAAATCGCCTTTAGAAACTTTAGGGCACCTAGCTCAGTTGGTTAGAGCACCCCGTTTACACCGGGGGGGTCGGGGGTTCGAATCCCTCGGTGCCCACACATTAAAAACAAAATACTAAAATACGGTTTTTGAACAAGCTTAGCTTGGCAAAAACTTTCCTTTTGGAAGAGGGATATTAGGGAGAAACCCTAGTGTCTCCCTAAAGCGCCCGGGCGAGTGGCGAAATTGGTAGACGCGCACGCCTTAGGAGCGTGTGGAGTTAAATCCTTGGAGGTTCGAGTCCTCTCTCGCCCACAAAAAGCTAATGTTGATAGTGTAAAATCAATAAAAGTAACTCAAAATATTCTTTGCTGCCCAAAAGATAATGATCGAACCAAAACTATCCCAATACATCCAAAATCAATATGCCCAAGGCACTTCAAACGAAACAATTAAATCAATTTTAATTAAAGCCGGCTGGCAACCAAAAGAAGTTGATCTCGCAATAAAAGAATTAACACTTCAAGTTGCCGATAAAACCCAATCACAAACCAAATCTTGGTTATCAACACATCGCTACCATTCTTTAATAATCTTTCTAGTACTAATTATTTTCTCTCTTGGAGGTATTTACTTTTACATGCTTACCACAGCGGATATCCGCAAACTTGCTGATATTGCATACAAATTTTCGCTTGCCAAAGACTTTGAAATAAACGGCACAATCGATCTTACAGTTAAGAATATTCACACATTTAAAGAGCTATCCTTTGCACAACTACGTAACGAAACAATTGATCCGACAAGCTTTAGCTACGGAATCATAAAAGCCAAATTCAAATCCAGAGTAGACACAGACACTAAAATAGGTGGAGATGACACTTCACCCTTCAATAATCGCAATGAACGACTAATTGCAGACGTAACAATTGAAACTCATTATCGAAACAATCCTCAAGTATTTTCCAAACAAATCTACTCATTTGAGTTATCAAATATCAACCAATCGACTTATTTCAAACTTAATGAATATAGTGGTTTTGAAAACGAAAAATTTGCCAAACTCAGAAACCAATGGCTCAAAATTAACCCAAAAACAATTCGAGCCGCATTAAATATTTCCACCAAAAACGATATAACTAATAATGAGCATCCTGTTGTTGGTATTACAGAGGAACAAGTTCAAAAAACTCGTTCATTATTAGCCAAAAATCCCCCCTTTGAACTTATTGATACAGGAGAAATTCAACCACTTTTTGAAAACATTGAACTCCAAAGATATACCCTAAAACTCAATCAACAAAAAACTCAAACACTTCTTTCACAGCTAAAAACTGACTACATTGATAATGACCTCGCAATTTCAATAACCAAAACAATAGAAGATTATCTAATAGAATTCTACAACGCAAAATTTGAAATTTTAGCGGACACTTTAACAAATCTCCCTTACAAACTGGTAATAACACTCACTCAGGGTAGTTCCCCAAACCAATCAAGAATCGACAACGCACTGATAGATCTATCCTTTCAAAACTACCGCAGAACTTTTTCAACATTACCCCCAGAAGACTACATCGACCTTACAGTTCCTCAGGAATCAACCCCAGCATCTCAATTACCCTAGACCTTAATCGTTACGAGCCTTAAGCTGATCTTCCCAAACCCTCCACTCAATTTCATCATCCAGCTTAATAAACTCACCTTTATAACCCTTAACAGTCAAAATATTTTTAATTATCATATCCGCCAAATGCGGGTTTTTAGCCAAAATCGGACCATGCAGATATGTACCAATCGCATTATTTACTACACAACCCTCTGATGCAGATTTAAAGTAATTACCATGACCAGATACAACTTCCCCAAAAGGCTCTGAAATTTTCGACAGAGTAGTGTAGCCCGAATGATTTTCAAAACCGACAATCTTTTTTTCTAAACCAAAACTTGGATTAGGTTTAATTACAATATTTCCAACAAGCCTTACATTTCCGGCTTTAGTACTAACCGGAAATATTTTTAATCCTTCAAGTTTTTCATTGCCAAATTCATAATTTTGCCCCAACAACTGATAGCCCCCACAAACAGCCAAAAGTGGAACGTTGCGCGAAATTATCTCTTTATAAAGTATCTTTTTATTTTTTAACAAATCGACTGCCGCAATCTTTTGATTATTATCCTGACCTCCACCAAAAAAATAAAAATCAAATTCATTTTCTTTTAATTTGTAACCAACATCAACCATTTCTATTCCAACGTCAAATCCGCGCGTTTTTAGTCTTCGAGACAAAACTAGCAAGTTACCATCATCACCGTAAGTATTCATAATCCTTCCATACAAATGAGCAAGTCGTATTTTCATTTTTTTAAACCAACTTTAAACTTTTATAAATAATTAAGGGTTGGAAAAAAGAAAGCGTAGCTAAAACTGAGATAAAATTTGTCAGAGACAGAATTTTAGCGAATTTTAGCGAGCACTTATTTTTTTCATAATTTTTAAACTTTTATAAAGAATCATTTTTTGTTTTATCAAAAACTTCCATCGACTCCATTAAGGCTGTGTACGTAGGTAAATAATAAACAGCATCTGAATTCGACTTTGTGGCTTTTTCTAAAGCACGTTTATAACTATCAACGACAATGATTCGCTCTGGCAATACACCTGCTGATTTAATCCTTAGTGCTATATCCCATTTTCTTTGTCCGGTTACTACAAACGTAAAAGTCTTAGACCTTAAAATATAATCTTCAAAATCGACATCCCAAATCCAAGAAGTATCACGTCCGTCAGCGATTTTAGAGTTAAGTCCCAAAACCAAAGTATTATTTTTGTTCTCTTCAACAATCGCCTGCAGAGCCTGTGACATCCCTGTTGGGTTTTTAACTAAAACCGTCGTAATTTCTTTCCCACCAAAACTCATTTTTTCGTATCTACCAAATGGCACCTTAAATTCCTTAGCAGCAATCACAAAATCGTTAACCTTAACATCTAATAGCTCCGCAGCCGCAAAAGCCGCTAACTCATTGTAAATATTATAAAACCCACCACTAATTCTTGGTAGTTTAATAATGTTTTTACCTCGTTTTACATAAATAAAACTCTTGTCAAAGTCCATAATTTCATACTCGGCTTTTGGACTGCCAAACTTACAATTTTGACATTGAAATTCTCCCAAATGAGAATATAGTGGACTCTTAAAGACCAGCTCACCAAAACAATATGGGCAAGTGATAGCATCTTTAGTTAACTTTTGTGTGTTTGTTGGCGTTTTGGTCTTAACGGCAAAATAAGTAACATTTTCAAAGTTCTTTGCAATTGCAACCATATACGGATCGTCAGCGTTAACAACCAACCTTAAGTGCTTCTTTTTTTTAATCGCTTCATAGATTTTTTTAGCTGTCGAGTCAATCTCGCCGTATCTATCAAGTTGATCCCTAAACAAATTAAGTAAAACCACCACATCAGCGTTTAAATCTGGCATCATTTTGGCAAAAGCGGACTCGTCAGTTTCCCAAACAGCCATTGTGGAACCAATTTTTCCAAATCCTGACAAATAATTAGCAATTGAGGCTGCCAAACCTCTCTCTAAATTAGAACCAGTTTCATTTGAAATAACTTTTTGTCCCGATTTTCTTATAGCTAAGGTTAATAACTTGGTGGTCGTAGTCTTACCGTTTGTTCCCGTTACAAATACACTTCTTTCAAAATATTTATGGGCACGTTTTATAAGCTCTGGGTCGAGCTTTAAAGCAACCAATCCAGGTGCTGCTTGACCTTTGCCTTTTCTGGTTACACCAATAATTTTTGTCGTCATCCTAGTCGCTACCGAAACAGCAGCAAACTTTACTCTATCCATATCTAACTATTTTACATTTATTGGATTATTTACCTAAACTATCACTCGGTCTCGGACAATTCAGCAAAATATCTTTGTACGCCTTGAGCCCAAGGTCCGCCAATTTCAAGTGATGGGGGAGTGTATTTTGCCATTATTTGCTCTGGTGTTGTTAAACCTTGATCCAGATAACTTTTCTTAAGTCCAGCTGCCACGCCATAAATTCCATCTTCCCAACTATCAAACCTTAGTACCTGATCACCATAAATACCCCAGCCCCAAGCATTATAAGAATCAACTGGAATTGCTCTACCGCCACCGGATTCTTTCATGGAAATCGCTGGCAACAACCGCCAATCAAGACCATATTTGTCAGCAGCCTTAACAAAAACATCGCCATATGGAGCTAGCGGAGCCTTATATGCGGTTAACCAATTAGTGATAATTAAAGACCTAGCATCTTCAGATTCTATAGAATTACTAATTAACTCTACTTGTTCAGGAAGTGCAGAAAACATTCGATATGGAGATTCAGTCGCTACAACTTTTACAGACGATTCTACAGCCCGACTAAAATGTTTCGTGTGAGAAACTTTGTTCGCGGTAATAATCAAATAGAACAAAAATATTGGTGTGACTGTAAGCCAACCAACAGCAAGGAGCAGTTTTTTCATCATTTGTATAGGGGAAAATCAGGGAAATAAAGACTGCTGCCCAATTTTTTAACCCCACACAATTAGTTTCCCAAAAAGCCTACTCTTTGTCAATCAATCGTAGCTAAAGTTGCATATTTACACGTGAAAAGACCCATAGTATAATACTGCGAAGTTCTTTCACACAAACAGGAGTACGGATGCCACTCATTGACCGATGGTCCAACCTCTGGGAAGCTGCCGGCTTCTCAAAAACCCAAACTCATTTCATCGCACTCGTCAGCCACTACGAAGATGGCAGGCGCGCCTACCACAATCTGACACACATTCTGCACTGCCTTCAGGAATTCGATAGGGTCAAAAATCTGATTCAAGACCCGCTGGCAGCAGAACTTGCGCTCTGGTTCCACGACGTAATATACGTTCCTCAGAAGGCGGACAACGAAGAGCAGAGTGCTGAAATGGCCATGCAGTGTTTGATCAGCTGTGGCGGAACATCAGGTCTTGCACTCAAGGTCGTTGCACACATCCTGGCGACCAAGCGCCACCGCGTGATCACCAACGACCCAGACCAGCCGTTCGTGTTGGACATAGATATGGCCATTCTTGGCCAGCCAGAAGCAGTATTCGATCGCTACGACAGCCAAATCGCGCTCGAATTCGGGTTCGTACCTCGCGAAAAGTACGGCGAAGGACGCGCTGCAGCACTTCGAGGCTTCGAACGTCCCATCTTCAAGACTCCTTTCTTCCGCGACCTCTACGAAGAGGTAGCAGAGGAAAACATTCAAAGAGCCATTGCTAGGCTCATCTGAAAACCCTACAAAAACCGCAGACGAAAAATACAATTTCTTCTGCGGTTTCTTTTTTTTATTTTTGTGGGCGAGAGAGGATTTGAACCTCCAAGAGTGTAATACCCACAGCGTTCTGAACACTGCGCGTCTACCAATTTCGCCACTCGCCCTTACTAAACTCAAAATTTAACAACTGCAAAATTCTACCAAAATATAGATTCTTTAAAATAACTTGAAATAAATATACGACCTATAGTATAATATTTACCTCAAGTAATTGAGAAAAGCACATTTTCATTGGAGTAGGACTACGTGATGATTGTATCCTTTGCGACCAAGCCAATCAGCGTGATGGGGAGGCAGTACGACTGGACGGAATCAACCGAAATCCAGTATTTGATCAAAGAGCGTACCAGAATCGCCAGCGAAGTCGCCAGCGGCAAGATGGCAATCAAGATTACGCTGGCCACAGGCGAAGAACTCGTCGGCCAAGAAGCAGTCAATATGATTCCCTACATGGGAATCGCATACCGACTCAGCCTCGAACCGACCAAGCTCATCGTCCGAGAAGTGATTCTCAATCCCAACCTCGGCATCAGTGCCAGCTGCATCGCCGCCATCAATAGGTGGCGCAACACCGAACAGCGCGATACCGAACAGGGCGAAATGATCTTCGCCAGCTACTTCAACCCCGACAATCCCGTCGACTGGATCGTTTACGAACTTCCAGTCGCCGTGCCTGCGACCTAAAAATCGCGGCACAACCCATAGGAGAGCTCCCAATAAGAGCTCTCCTTTTTCATAGCAATTTCACCTTCGATTTGCTAAAATCGCTCGGGCTACTAACAAATACGGGCGAGTGGCGAAATTGGTAGACGCGCAGGCTTGAGGGGCTTGTGGAGTCAAATCCTTGGAGGTTCGAGTCCTCTCTCGCCCACATTAAGTTAATCCTACCAGCCTAGATTGAGCACGTTTTCTAGACAATTTTGAGGTAAAATTAAATAGCAAAAAAAATGTTTTTTAAATGACTATCAAAATTTTTCCACTGATTTTAGTAATTGCGTTAATATTTAGTATTTTCCCTCACCAAATAGCTCTGGCTCAAGCCGAAAATACTCCTTACCAAGACTATCTTTTCAACTACAGTAGATATCAAACAGAGTTAAACAAACTAACTACGGCCAAAGCAGCTTACAAAAAAGACGCATCACTTCAAAACCTAACCAATCTTATTGAAACTACCAAAACAACTTACTTAACGATTGGTGACACAATGATTGCGTACAATAATTTTTTACAAACCGAGGTTGTTGCCTCAAATGTTGTTCCGCAAGAAACAATGAGTTTTTTTAATACGACACTTAGTTCTGTCAACCAATGGTACATCGACCAAAAATCAGTCATAAACAACAATCAGACTGACCTAAAAACTATTCAGGCTACAATCAACACCTATCACAAATCACACGAACCAATCTTACTTAAAGTTAATCAACTCAGACTTGTCGCCAGTTCAGCCAGAATTGCCAAATTCCAAGACAACTCCAAAGTATTGCTTGCCAAACTGTTTACCTATATAAACAATAACGTTTCTAATCCAGACCCAAGACAGGAAATTTGGCGGGCGCAAATTATCGAAAAGGTCGACAATACTAACTTGCTTATCAAACAAAACTTTGAACTTATTCCTCAAGTCAACAAACTCTCAGGTGGTAATCAGGCTAATAGCCAAATCGTCAAAAACGCTAAAACAGCAATAGAAAACATTAACAAAACTGCCAGTTACCTAAACGAAATCAACAACACTCTATGAACCCAGATTTGCTTCCACCAACTAGCACAAAAACTCAATTTAAAACCGATAAACAATCGCCAACAGAACTAAATAGTAATTCTGCTGAGAACAAAACCGCAAGCTCTAAACCAAATTCCAACCCAACCAAAAATAGCTTTAAAATCCCTAAAAATCTTCCCAAATCAGTTTATTTGTTATTCGCTTTGCTGTTAGTGGCAATAATTTTAATTACTTTAGCTTTACTTATTCCCAAAAAGGATAAGTCAGAAAAATCGACTATTCAGACCGATAATATTCCAGAGCCAGACATATCGATTTCATTTAGCCAAGAGACCAAACAAACCCCTTTTGCTGACGAAATAACAACCTTCAAAAAAAAC
>Ga0138256_10006464_pt1 | contig 12387 bp, 11 predicted proteins | sample KNB2016incub_MG_FD_105486 | JGI IMG/M metagenome (GOLD analysis project Ga0138256, IMG submission 105486) | Active sludge microbial communities from wastewater in Klosterneuburg, Austria - KNB2014incub_MG | ecosystem: Engineered > WWTP > Activated sludge > Unclassified | place: Austria... | reverse complement strand
TAATTTGCATGTTTAAATTTGAATATTTCAAAAATCACTAACATCAATTTCTATCAATCCCTGCAAACCCACATAATTTCGCATACTACTGTACAACCAGTCTTCAGGACGTTCAACCCATCCCGCACGAACTGGATTTTGATGAATGTAATTTAATTTTTGAAGAAAAAAGGACTCATTCATAATTAACTCGGCATGGTTGTCATGAGTCCAGAATTGGTGCTGACTATTTCGAGAATTATACTTCGCAGCAAATTCAAATCTTTTAATCATCCAATCCCGACGACTCTCCGGAATCTGGTCAATGGTCTTGATTATCTTCGAGGCGGTAAACCTCTTAAAATCGTGGATGATATCAGGAAGGTTTCCGTCTCTAGCCCTTAAGATGCAATGGACATGATTTGTCATGATTGCATATGCCCATAGCTGCAATCCTTTTTCTTTCCTGCAGAATGAAAAGCTATCAAGGATTATATCCCGGTAAACTTTCCCGGAAAAAATATCCACCCAATTCACAACCTGAAATGTCAAAAAATAGGTTTCGGATGGAAAATCGATTTGGTATCCGGTCGGCATTTTTTTTTAAACAAAAATAGGGCCGGCATTAAATGTATTCGTTCGGGTTACGTATGTATTCGTAAGTATACGTATGCATACGGATACGCAAATTTTAAATTTGCGGACGTTCGAGCGTAGATACAATCTACGCTCAACGAGTTCAGGTTTAAACGTTAAGATTAATGCAAGCTTCGCCTGCGTTAAAAAAATGACGCTAAGCGTAGATTGTATCTACGCTTTCATGTCAATAAATATTTAATTTGCATTTCATAAAAAATATTGTTAAGCGTAGATTGTATCTACGCTTTCATGTCAGCAAATTTTTAATTTGCTTATTCTAACCGAACAGTTTCGCCCAACGCCGGAATCTCAATATGCTCAAAACCTGTCTCACGTAGAAACGATCTCCATGCTTGTTGCGTATCATACTCTCCATGTACGAGAAATAGTTTCTTAAGTTTTTTCTTTTGATTGTTGACAAAGTCACGCATCTCATCGCGGTCACCATGCGCGGAGAAGGAATCCATCACTTCCACCTCAGCTTTGACTTCTTTGTATTGATTGAAGATCTTGAGACCGGTAGCACCATTACGCAATTTTCCGCCGGGGGTGTCGGGCGTGCAATAGCCGACGATGAGGAATGTATTACGAGGGTCTTCGATATTATTGAAGAGATGATGCTTGACGCGGCCTGCATTCATCATGCCGGAAGAGGAGATGATGATACCAGGTTCATGAGAGTTGTTTAATCCTTTGGATTGCTCTGCCTGACGGATATAAGTCAGGTCATTGAAGCCAAAAGGATTGTTGTCGATGAGCATATATTGATGCAGGTCATTGTCGAAACATTCCGGATGTGAGCCATATACCGCTGTGGCATTGATAGCAAGTGGACTATCGACAAACACTTTCACTTTTGGTAATCGGCCCGCAGTATGTGCCTGATCGAGTAAGTATACAATCTCTTGAGTACGACCAACACTAAACGCAGGTATGATCAGCTTGCCTCGCTTCTCTAAACAAGTCTTCTTGATGATGCGCAGAAAACGATCCATTTCATTCGGCTGCGATTCGTGTATACGATCGCCATAGGTGGATTCGCAGATGAGGTAATCCACTTCAGGCATCGGTTGTGGATCACGCAAGATTGGACGATTAGGCCGCCCTATGTCGGCGGTGAAGCCGAGCATTGTTGTCTTGCCATTTTCTCTTATCTCAAGGGTCACGGATGCACTTCCCAGAATATGACCTGCGTCGGTAAACATCACACGCACATCGTCATGGATCTTGTGCCACTGATCATAGCCGTATCCAACGAAAAGGCGCATCGCACTATCCACATCTTTACTGGTGTACAGTGGATCTCTGAAAGCAACTCCTTCATCTCTCCTGTCTTCATGTTTCTTGTTGAAAAATGCTGAATCCTTTTCCTGGATATGTGCACTGTCGAGCAGCATGATCGTGGCCAGACTGCGAGTGGCATGCGTGGCATGTATTGGTCCTTTGAAACCATCCTTCACAAGTTTTGGTAATCTGCCACAATGATCGATGTGCGCATGCGAAAGCACAACGCAGTCGATCGCTTCCGGGTTGAAGAGGAAATTGCTGTTGCTGGCGAAATCAGTCGCATAGCTTCCCTGGAACATCCCGCAGTCCAGCAGGATCGTAAATCCATTGTCCAGTGTCACCAGATGGCTGCTACCGGTGACTTGACGCGCAGCGCCGCAAAATTTGATATTCATAAACTATGTTGTTTGAATAGGACAAGATAGGCAGAAGGACCGAGAACGTAAGAGGGTAAGAGCGTAAGAACGTAAGAGGTGTGGGGTTAGGGTGTGAGAGCGTAAAAACGTGAGAACGTGAGAACGTGAGAGGTGTGAGTGTGGGTGTGAAGTGTGAGACAGCGAGAGAGTAGGACCAGAATTAAATGATCGCAAATAATTATATTTGGCTGAACCAAATGAATTAATAGAATGACCTCAAGACTCACCCTGATTTTTTGCCTTTTTTATTTTGTTATGGTACAAGCACAAGTTGGATCCCTCGATGCTGGTTTTTCCGGAGATGGGAAACTAACAACGCCAGTTAATGGCGGAACCGATATCGCATATGGGGTTGTAGTTCAGGGAAACAATCGAATCATTGCGGTGGGACTGACACGCACTGGAGGCAATGATAATTTTGCTATCGTTCGTTACCTGGAAGATGGAACCCTTGATACAAGCTTCAGTAATGATGGCAAAGTTGATATTGACTTTGAAGGTGGTAATGATGAAGCGAGAGATGTATTGTTATTACCTGACGGTAACATTCTGGTAGCAGGTACTGCCGGGATTGGTGGCGGATTTGATTTTGCCTTCATACGTATAGACACAGATGGAAAGTTGGTCACTTCATTCGGTGAAGGCGGAAAGTTAACAATCGATTTCAGTAATACAGATGATAGGTTAAAGCGCATCATCATGCACGAAGACAGGATTTATGCTGTCGGCAGTTCGATCAGTAATGACGTGGAGCAGTATGCCATTGCTGCTATCCTGGCAGATGGTACACTGGAAAGCGCTTTTAGCGGAGATGGTAAGCTGGTTTTTGATGTGGATGCGGGGGAAGATGTTGCGACTGCTATTGCGGTTCAGTCCGACGATAAGTTACTGGTGGCTGGATATACCGGAATTGGTTTTGAGAAGGAGTTTTGCATTGTAAGGTTTAAAGCTGATGGGGGACTTGACAATAGTTTTTCCACAGATGGCATCGCCATACCTGATGTTGGAATGACAGATGATCGTGCCTATGGCATTGCCATTCAGGATGATCAGAAAATTGTAGTGGCAGGTTCAAGCTACGGAGAGACCGGTTACGATTTTGCGCTGGTTCGTTTATTGCCGGATGGGAACATTGACATTGATTTTGGTGACGATGGCTTTGCGGTGGAGACCATCGGGCCTTTTTTTGATGATGCTGAAGACATGATATTACAACCCGATGGTAAGATTCTTATCACAGGATATGCCGCCCAGGCAGCAACGGATGCTGATTTTGGTCTTGCAAGGTTTACGCGCGATGGTCTGCTCGACAATACATTCAGTGGAGATGGCAAAGTGATCACCATCATAGGAAGTGGTGAGAGCGAAGATGAACCCCACGCCATTGCGCTGCAACCGGATGGAAAAATCGTTGTAGTGGGCGAAGCGGAAAACAGTTCCGGGAATGTGGATTTTGCTTTGGCAAGATATATTTCCGGTATAGTTACATCAATCGACGAAGATGTTTTAGTCCTTGAACAATTGAAATTATTTCCGATTCCTGCGCACTCCACGTTAAATGCATCTTTTAGCATTGACCGGGAAAGGGTTTTGGAATTTTCGATCACGGATATAGCCGGTCGCATTTTAGACATTGTTCAGGATAACAGATCTTTTTCTGCTGGTCATCATACACTGTCTTTCAATTTACCTGCATCCACTCTCCCATCAACTTATTTTCTGTGTGTGAAAGATGAGGAAGGCAGGAGAGGGTCATTTATTTTTTTGGTGGAATAGTCAACTTTTATTCCGCTACCATGCGCACTCACACACCTCTCACGTTCTCACGTTCTCACGTTCTCACGTTTCTCACGTCTCCTCTTCAGACGGTTTACCAGCGATATACATGATCAGCCCTAGCATGACGATTCCACCCCTGATTGCCCATGCGACATTCGGGCCCCAGTTATTGATCCAGTTGAGAAAGATAAAGTTCATACCCAGGAAATAGACTGCCCCGGACAACAGACCGACGACCATAATGAAAGCTCCGAAGAAACGCATGGTAGAGATAGTTTGGTTTTAGGGAAGATGCATGAAGGGGCGGAAATGCATACGGTTTGCCCCTAAATCCCCTATAGGGGACTTAACATTATCCGCTTTAGATTGAAGATATCAGACACGCAGACTCTAGATGCGGATTTAAATTTCAAACGTTTCATAAAATAAGATCTTTATATAAAACACAGACTTTTAAAAACGCACAAACATTTAGCAAAAAATCACAACGTTAAGCGGAGATTGTATCTACGCGGTTGCTGAGCTGAAGCACAAGGATGAGGGTGTCGTCCGCTAGTCTGGAGACTAGCAAATATTTTATTTAAGTCTGAGACTTAAACGAGCCTTGATAAAAAAACTAAACTTTCTAAACTACAAGACGAAGTCGCAGTAACTAAACTCTCTAAACATTGTGTCCAATGACTTACCTGTTGAATGGCAAGATTATATAAACCCATAAACCTATAATCCTATAAACCTATAATCCTATAAACCTTTAAACATTGCTCGACAGACTACTCTTCAGATACCACCGATTCAACCGCGCAATATTAGATACAGATATTTCCTTTGGACACTCAGCTTCACATGCATAGGTATTGGAGCAGCGGCCGAATCCTTCCTTGTCATGTTGATGAACCATGGCTTGTACACGTCTTTCATTCTCCACTTCACCTTGCGGGAGAAGGCCGAGATGTGATGCCTTGGCAGCAGTAAACAACATCGCAGATCCATTTGGACATGCAGCGACGCAAGCGCCACAACCTATACAGGCAGCAGCATCCATGGCTTGTGAAGCGATGTCTTTTTCAATGGGGATAGCATTGCCATCTGGAGTACCTCCTGTATTGACGGACACATAACCACCTGCCTGGATGATGCGATCGAATGAACTGCGATCCACCACAAGATCACGAATGACCTTGAATGCCTTTGCACGAAATGGTTCTACCCATATATGATCTCCATTTTTAAAATAGCGCATGTGCAACTGGCACACCGTCGTCCCACCGAGCAATCCATGTGGGCGTCCGTTGATGACCATGCTACAAGCACCGCAGATGCCTTCGCGGCAGTCATGCTCAAAGGCCACAGGTATCTTTTTCTGTTCGATCAGGCCCTGGTTGAGGACATCAAGCATCTCAAGAAAGGACATGTGTTCGTTGGCCTCAACAGTATGCGTTTCGAACGTACCGGTGTCATCGGCATTGCGCTGGCGCCAGATATGGAGAGTTAGTTTCATGTTGCTCATCATCTTTTATTTAAGCTATCAGCCAACAGCTATCAGCTGTCAGAAGGTATAGTGAGTTTCGAGTTTTCAGTTTCGAGTTTCGAGTAGTTAGTTTTATTTGCCTATTGTCAATTGCCTATTATTTATATGATCGTGTTTGGTATTATGCCGCTGGATGGAGTTTTCTCCGCCAGCAACCGAATGCCTATTTGTAACTGCGTGTTTTCAGTTCTACGTTTTCAAATTTCAACGGCTCCTTATGCATGATCGGGGCGGCATTGGTGTCGGTCCATTCCCATGCGGCTACATAGGCATATTCTTCATCATTGCGTTGTGCTTCGTTATCTGTGGTGTATTCTTCGCGGAAATGGCCACCGCAGGATTCATTGCGGTTGAGGGCATCGGCTACCATCAGTTCTCCCATTTCCATAAAATCAGCTACGCGGTATGCTTTTTCCAATTCAGGATTGAAATCACGATCACTTCCTGGAACGAATACATTTTTGTGAAACTCTTCGCGTAATTCGCGGATCAGGCCAAGGGCTTTTTTCAAACCTTCAGCATTACGTGCCATGCCGCAATAATCCCACATGATGTGCCCAAGTCGACGATGGAAATTTTCAACAGACTCATTGCCTTTGACATTCATCAAGGCCTTGAGGCGATCATCGACTGCCTTTTCAGTGGCTTTAAATTCTGCGCTGTCTGTGTTGAATCGCGGAGTACGAATTTCATTTGACAGAAATATTCCGACGGTGTATGGGATTACAAAATATCCATCAGCAAGTCCTTGCATCAATGCGCTTGCACCGAGACGATTTGCACCGTGATCGGAGAAGTTACATTCACCAAGAGCAAAGAGGCCGGGGATATTTGTTTCGAGATTATAATCAACCCACAAGCCGCCCATCGTATAATGGATGGCGGGATAAATCATCATCGGTGTTTTGTATGGATTATCTCCGGTGATCTTTTCGTACATCTCGAATAGATTACCGTAGAGTTCTTCTACTTTAGCTTCTCCGAGTTTGCGGACAGTGGCTGCATCAGGATTGTGATTGCCTTGATTGCCTGCTTCTGATTTTCCGTAGCGTTGAATAGCGGCTTCGAAGTCAAGATAGACGGCAAGGCCTGTTGCATTCACACCATGGCCTTCATCGCAGGCAACTTTCGCAGCACGTGAAGCAACATCGCGTGGTACAAGATTTCCGAATGCAGGATAGCGGCGCTCGAGGAAATAATCGCGTTGTTCTTCGGTGAGATCCACTGCTTTTTTCTTGCCGGTGCGGATGGCTTCAGCATCTTCTTTTGATTTTGGTACCCAAATTCGTCCATCGTTGCGGAGTGACTCGGACATAAGCGTGAGTTTGCTTTGGTAGTCACCGGATACAGGGATGCACGTCGGGTGGATTTGTGTGAAACAAGGGTTAGCCATGTAAGCGCCTTGCTTGACAGCACGCCATGCAGCGGAGACATTGCATCCCATCGCATTGGTGGAGAGATAGAAGACGTTGCCATAACCTCCGGTCGCCATGATGACGCAATGTGCGCTGTGGCGTTCGAGTTCGCCGGTGAGAAGATTGCGTGCAATGATGCCTCTTGCTTTACCATCGATAAGGACGACGTCCATCATTTCGTGACGGTTGTACATCTGTACAGTGCCGAGTGCGATCTGACGTGACAATGCCTGATATGCACCTAACAAAAGTTGCTGACCTGTCTGTCCGCGTGCGTAGAATGTGCGTGATACCTGTACGCCTCCGAAGGATCTGTTTTCGAGAAGTCCTCCGTATTCACGTGCAAAGGGGACACCTTGTGCAACGCATTGGTCGATGATTTGCGTAGAGCATTCGGCGAGACGGTGTACGTTGCCTTCACGAGCGCGGTAGTCGCCGCCTTTGACGGTGTCATAGAAGAGACGGTGTACGCTGTCGCCGTCGTTTTGATAATTCTTGGCAGCGTTGATACCACCTTGTGCGGCGATGCTATGTGCGCGGCGAGGACTATCGTGGAAGGTGAAGCACTTGACGTTGTAGCCTAATTCGCCAAGAGATGCGGCTGCAGCGGCGCCGGCGAGACCAGTGCCGACCACGATGACATCGAGACGGAGTTTATTATTGGGGGATACGAGGGGTATCGTGGATTTATATTTTTCCCATTTGTCGGCGATGGGGCCGGGAGGAACTTTACCATCTAATATTTTCATGTTGATGTATTGTCTGATGATGAGTAGCTAAGGATCCGGTATGATGGTTTAGCGAAGGAAATAATGGTACAATGGCATGATGGCGAAACCGCCGCAGATAACAACCGTGTAGATCCAGCCAACGGTATTGATCAGCGGGGAGTATTTCTGGTGCGAGATGCCGAGTGTCTGAAAGGCGCTTTGGAAGCCATGGATCAAGTGGATAGCCAGGGCGAAGACACCGATGAGATAGATGAGGACGAGCCAGATATTCTGGAAGGCGACATTGACCCGGCTGTAGATATCCTGGACGGCTTCGTCGTGGCCGGAATAGGTGACCATCGATAGCTGATCTGTAAAGCGCATCTTGACCCAGAAATCGCCCATGTGCAGGCACAGGAAGGCGAAGATCAGGATGCCGAGCAGGGCCATGTTTTTCGAGGCCCAGGTGGCGCCGGCGACTTTGCCATGGGCGTATTTGCCGCCCTTAGCGCGGCGATTCATCAGTGCCAGGGCGATTCCCTGGATGGAGTGGAGCACGATAAAGGAGTACAAGCCCAGGGAGATGACCAGGATGAATTTGTTTTCGGACATGAAGGCCGCGTAGATATTGAAGGACCGGCCGCCGTCGTCCGCGAGCAGCTGGAGGTTGCCGGTCATGTGGACGGTGAGGAAGAGGATCAGAAAGAGGCCGGTGAGGCTCATGATCACTTTCTGGCCCAGGCTAGAGGTAAGAAAACGGGATATCCAGTTCATAGTTGATCTGTGTGTAAAAGGACCTGCAAGATAGCGTAGGGATGCAATTAATCATGACCCTATGCTTATGGATGGTAAAGGTAGGGGTGGTGGGTTGAAGGGGGAAATGGGGGAGAGGTTGAGGGTGTATTTAGAGGGGGTCTAAATTGGCAAGGGGCTAGGAGCATAGGTCGGGTTTTGGCGAAGCGTTGTTCATGCAGCGAGCAGGTTTTTAAATCAAATTTGTTTTGGCCACTCGTGATTTTTGCTAACTTAAGACTATGTTATTGTGATAAAAAGTTGATTCATCAGGGTCAGTAATTAAAATTTACCTACCCAAATGATTACTTTTAACCATATTGATCAACTAACCTATGGACAAGAAGGATGAAAATGAATTGCTCATCAAATTATGCAATGAAGATGAGACGGCATTCACTTCTTTCTACAAAATGACGTATCCTATGGTTTTGACTTACATAATAAGAAATAAGGGTACTCAGGAAGATGCAATGGATTTCATGCAGGAGGCTTTTATTGTTCTAATTAAAAACCTGAGAGAAAATAACTTTCGAAAAGAAGCAAAACTTAGTTCCTATTTTTTAGCAATAGTAAAATTCTTATGGTTAGATCACTTAAGAAAGCTAGGCCAGAAATCACCGTCTAAATCAGCAGATATTGAGGATATACCTATTACATTTTTAATTGATGATGATATGACCTCTTATAAAGAAGAAAGGGAAGAAATTCTAGATCTTCTTGAAAATGCAATGAATAAATTGGAAAAAGTCTGCCAACAATTATTAATGAAATTCTATTATGAGAAAAAGCAACTTATAGTAATTGCAGATGAATTGGGCTACACGCAAAATTTTGTTAAAATTAAAAAGGGAAGGTGTTTGGATAGTTTGAACCAATTACTTAAAGCTAAAAACAAATAGCTATGGGAAATGAATTTGAAGGTCCAGAAAGTAATAATTTATCGCATATAATTTTTGATGATTATTTAGCCCAAAATCTTTCAAATGAAGAAGTAATTTTATTTGAAAATAAATTGAATACTGACGTTGATTTTAAAAATGCATATACGGAACATGTATTAATAACCAATAGAATTAATAAACTTGGTTATAATCAATTGAAACGCAAGCTTAAAAATGTTCAAAATGAATTGAAATTGGAAGGTTACTTTGAATCCTTACAACCTTCAACTTATAAAAGAATAAATCCACTTGACAAAACCCCCAGATTCTTAAATATCATAGCCTTAGCGGCTTCTATTTTGATATTTGTTGTAGTAATTTCATTTTTATTTAAGGGTCAGAATAGGTATTCGACTCATAAGGATATGATGACAAAGTTTTATAAACATCCAATTGAAAAAATAGAAACCACTATTACTGCTCTGGAAACTTACGGTTTTGCAGACCCAGCAAAAGGAAGGAAAGATAGCTTGATTATGGCACTTAACTTCTTTCGAAAATATGAATGGGAAAAAGCATTACCCATTCTAACCGAACTAGCGCAAAATTATCCTAATGAATTCCAGGTAAAATATTTTTTAGGTCTTGTCTATCTTAATTCATCAGATTATAATCAATCAATTAAAATTCTTGAAGCCTTAACAACCAATGAAGATTATGAAATTAAGGATAATTCCAGATACTATCTTGCACTGTCCAGAACAATTTCCAGAAGCAATAAACAAGATACTGATAGGATATTGAACGAAATAGTTACTGACACTAATTCTGCCTGGGTTGAGCAGGCAAAAGAATTGCGAAAATTGAATAGATAATTTATTTCAGGGATAAATTTTAATTGTATGCTTATTAACTTTCTTTGGATTATATTTAATTTAATAACCCCTTTAAATCCAAAGGAGAATTCTACGATAGCAGAAAAGGTATATGCGAATTTATGGTACACCATTGGTGAAATGGAAACAAATCCCCCTGTACTTGAAATTAGGAATAGCATGAACTGTGTCGCTTCATATATTCCAAATGAAAACAAGATAATCATCGAGACTAAAGCTCTTGATGTTATTCGATCGTTTGGCCCTGACTCACTTAACGCGCTTGCATTTATTCTAAGTCATGAGTTAGTTCATTTTCTTCAAAAGCAAGTTGAGGGAGACCATACATCAAATTTTCTCTCCTACGATGTAGGAGGAGCTTTGTCTCATAGGGCAGAAAAGCAGGCAGATATTCAAGGATCCTTCATTGCGTATTTGTCCGGGTACAAAACAACACACCTCATAGGGTCACTACTAGAAAAATTATATGCTGCCTACGATCTCACTGACAAAACGCTATACGGATATCCTTCCCTTAATGAAAGACAATTTTCCGGGGAAGAGGCAATGGAAAAAGCAGAGGAACTAATTTATTTAAATGACGCTGCAAATTATTTATCAATTAGTGGAAATTATAGTGAGGCAGCAGCGGCATATAATTATATTCTCAAATTTTACCCAGGCCCTGATATTTATCACAATCTAGGCGTACAATATATAGAAGAAGCTCTGCATCTCTCTGATCATAATATTGATCGTTTTATTTACCCAACCGAGCTTGATCCACAGACACGACTTAAAAAACCCTTTAAACATGACGGAGTGAAATCTTTGGATATTCTTAGCACAATTAAGCGGGCGAACCTTCTACAAGATGCTCAAAATGCATTTGAAAGTGCACTGAAAAGAGATTCAAGTAGAGGAACTCATCATCTACATCTATTAATCACATTATGTTTATCAGAACAGCTCGAAAAGGCTTCAAAATATTACCACTCTTTACCGGAATCTATTCGTAATCAAAAGGAAACCAAATGGGAATTTGAATGGATATTCGGTATAATTGAAGCACTTTCAGGCAATGAAATTTCTGCAAAAAACGCCTTTTCTATAATTATACGGGACGCCCCGGCAGAATATACTCAAATTGCTAATATCAATCGTCATCTGGTAAATCTAAAGGCTTCAGGTCCGTTATTGAAAGACTATAGTTGTCCATTATAACCTGCAAAAGATGTTCTGAGCAATAAGTCGATTCAATTTTCCATTTCTTTGGAAGATAGTAAAAATACCCTTTTTGGATATGTCGTCGATCATCACAATAAAATCTTATGCTTGAGCAATCAGGATAAATATGTAAAATTTTATGAGTTCCCTCCAAAAAAGTTTACTACTCAAATAAATTCTTTGCCCGTGATGAAAAAGGGGAAATTAGATTTTTACCACAACCGGGATGATCAAGTGATTTATGTCGTAGACTCATCATTATCAATACTTACGGAAATTTACTATATCAAATGAAATCACTTAAATCAATGTGGAATTATAAGCCGCATTTAATACTAGCAATATCGCTTTTCTGTTATTTCATTTCAATTAGTGAATTTCATGCCCAATCTGGAAATATTCTCTGGCAGACCCAAATTGGAGGAAATGGTTCTGATGAAATCTATCGTACGATCGAAAACAACCAAAACTTATTAATTACTGCTGGTGTCACCAGATCTTTTGACTCTAAGGGTGAGGATGTTATGGTGAATACACTTTCTTCAGAAGGGAAAATACTACATACCTGGAATTATGGGGGTAAGGCTAATGATGGCGCTTATAGCATAATTCAAACATATGATGGTGGTTATCTTATTGGAGGCTATACTCAAGGTAAGTGGGAAAAATCATTGGGTAAAACTGATGGATGGGTATTGAAAATAAGCAGTAGTGGAGAATTTCTTTGGGATGTAATCCTTGGAACTGAAGAAGAAGACATTATCCATGATCTTGCCCAAGATGTTGAAGGAGATTTTGTGATTGTTGGGGAGACAAATGGGCAAAGCGCAATCTTTAAATTACAAGCCGATGG
>Ga0138256_10006462_pt1 | contig 12389 bp, 13 predicted proteins | sample KNB2016incub_MG_FD_105486 | JGI IMG/M metagenome (GOLD analysis project Ga0138256, IMG submission 105486) | Active sludge microbial communities from wastewater in Klosterneuburg, Austria - KNB2014incub_MG | ecosystem: Engineered > WWTP > Activated sludge > Unclassified | place: Austria... | reverse complement strand
AGGAGGGGCCGTTCGGCGAATACACCGGCTACCGCACCAGCCCGCGCGACTTCCGCGTCACGTTCCGCGTCAACTGCATCACCTACCGCAACAACGCGACGATGACGATCTCGAACATGGGCGTTCCGCAGGACGAAGGGCAGCTGCTGCGCTCGTTCTCGCTCGGCCTCGAACTCGAGAAGCTGCTCAAGAGCCAGGGCATCCCGGTGACCGGCGTCTACATGCATCCGCGCTCGACGCATCACATGATGATCGTCGGCGTCAAGCCCACCTACGCCGGCATCGCGATGCAGATCGCGCAACTCGCGTTCGGCTCCAAGCTGGGCCCCTGGTTCCACATGGTCATGGTGGTCGACGACCAGACCGACATCTACAACTGGGACGAGGTCTATCACGCGTTCTGCACGCGCTGCAATCCGGAGCGCGGCATCCACATCTTCAGGAACACGACGGGAACGGCGCTCTATCCGCACGCCGATCCGCACCATCGCAAGTGGTCGATCGGCTCGCAGGTGCTGTTCGACTGCCTGTGGCCGATCGAATGGGACCGCATCAACGACGTGCCCACGCTGGTGTCGTTCCGCAACGTCTACCCGAAAGCGGTGCAGGAGAAGGTGCTGGCGAACTGGGTCGACTACGGCTTTGCGCCGGTCAAGCGCTGAAGGGGCACGCAAGATGGACAGGCATCAATGGGAAGTGTTCGTGATGGATCTCGGCGAGCTGGCCGAAGGGCGCGATCTCGAGCTGACGATCCGCACGCTCGACCCGGGCATCCACAAGTACACCTACAAGCGCGCCAAGGTGCGCGTCTCGGCCGACACCGCCGCGCTGCCCGACGACCTGCAGGTGCGCTTCGGCCGCGGCCAGCTCGCGCCGCAGCGTTTCTCGATGCGGCTGCTCGAGGAGGTCGACCGGCTGCCGCCGAAGTACCGCTGATGGCGCCACCGCATCCTCCGGGTCGCGCACCATGACCTACCGCGACCTGCGCCACTTCCTCGACGCGCTCGGCGGCGACCTGCGGCGCGTCGCCGCACCGTTCTCGCCGCGCCACGAGATCGCCGCCGCGCTGCGCGAGGCGCGCGCCGACGCGCCGGCGCTGCTGTTCGACCGCGTCGCCGGCCACCCGGGCTGGCGCGTCTGCGGCAACCTGATCGCCAACCGGCGCCGCCTGGCGCTGGCGTTCGAGACTCCCGAGGAAGCACTGGCCGAGACCTATCTCGAGCGCAAGCAGCGCGGCATCGCGCCGGTGGCCGCGGCGCGCGCGCCGGTCAAGGACGTCGTGCTCACGCAGGGTGACGACCTGCTCGGCGCGCTGCCGATCCTCACGCACCACGAGAAGGACGCCGCGCCGTACATCACGACCGGCGTCGTGCTGTGCCGCGAGCCCGGCACCGGGCGCCGCGGCATGGGCATCCACCGCATGATGGTGCACGACGGCCGGCACCTGAGCGTCTTCCTCGCCAACCCGCCGCTGTCGAACTTCCATGCCGCTGCCGAGGCGCGCGGCGAGGCGCTCGACGTCGCGATCGCGCTGGGCCTCGAGCCGGCGATCGTCGTGTCGTCGGTGGTCAAGGTCGGCCCGCTGGTGCCCGACAAGATGGCGATCGCCGGCGCGCTGCGCGGAGCGCCGGTCGAACTGGTGCGCGCCGAGACGGTCGACGTCGAGGTGCCGGCGCATGCCGAAGTCGTGATCGAAGGCCGCGTGCTGCCCGGCGTGCGCCGCCACGAAGGCCCGTTCGGCGAGAACACCGGCGCCTACTTCAGCGCCGACAGCCCGGTGATCGAGGTCAGCGCCGTGACGCATCGGCGCGAGCCGATCTACCCCGGCCTGACGCCGTGGGGCACCGACGTCGACATGCTGCTGTGGCTGGCCGCCGGCACCGAGATGCTGGGCCAGCTTCGCGCCCACGTGGCAGGCGTGGCCGACCTCGAACTGACGGGCGGCACGGCCGGCTTCTCGGCGATCGTCGCAGTGTCGGGCACGCCGCGCTCCGAGGTGCGGCGCCTGATCCAGCTCGCGCTCGCGCTCGACAAGCGCCTGAAGACGGTGACCGTCGTCGACGACGACGTCGACATCCGCAGCCCGCGCGACGTGGCCTGGGCTCTGGCGACGCGGCACCGGCCGGCGCACGACACGATCATCGTCGATGGCACCGAGGCCTACGTGATCGATCCGTCGGCCAGCGGCGCGCAGGGCTCGAAGATCGGCTTCGACGCCACGCGCGGCGGCGCCGCTGCCGGCGCGCTCGACAAGGCGCGGCTCGAGCCGCAGGCGCTGGCCCGGGTGCGGCGCGAACTCGGCGAACTGTTCGCCTGAAGGCAAGGGAAGGCTCATGAAGCTCGTGGTCGGAATGTCGGGCGCCAGCGGCGCGATCTACGGTCTGCGCCTGCTCGAGGTGCTGAATACGCTGGGCATCGAGACGCACCTCGTGATGTCGGATGCGGCCAAGCGCACCATCGTCTACGAGACCGATCGCCGCATCGAGCAGGTCAAGGAACTGGCGACGCACGTGCACGAGCTCGCCGACGTGGGCGCGTGCATCTCGAGCGGCTCGTTCCGCCACGACGGCATGGTGATCGCGCCGTGTTCGATCAAGACGCTGTCGGCGCTGGCGCACTCGTTCAACACCAACCTGCTGATCCGCGCCGCCGACGTCACGCTCAAGGAGCGGAGGAAGCTCGTGCTGATGGTGCGCGAGACGCCGCTGCACCTGGGGCACCTGCGGCTGATGGTGCAGGTCACCGAAACCGGCGCCGTGCTCGTGCCGCCGCTGCCGGCGTTCTATCACCGGCCCAAGACGCTCGACGACGTCATCAACCAGTCGGTCAACAAGGTGCTCGACCAGTTCGGCATCGAGTGCGAACTCTTCAAGCGCTGGACCGGCAACGAGGAGCGCGAGCTTGCCAAGTCGCGCAATTGACGGCGGGCGCGACGGCAGCATCGAATTCGAGGGCAGTGTCTGCTCGGGCCTCGGCGAAGGCGCGCGCTTCGTCGCGCTCGACTGGGTCGGACGCGAGTTCCGGCGCGCCCTCGGCTTCGAGCCCTGGCCCGGCACGCTCAACCTGCACATGGGCGGCGCGGCTTGGGCGCGTTGGCGCTGCGGCCTGACGGCGAACGACGGCATCGCGATCGCGCCGCCGCCGGGTTTCTGCGCCGCGCGCTGCTTCGTCGTGCAGCTCGACGGCCGCGTGCGTGCGGCGGCCGTCATTCCCGACGTGAGCGACTATCCGCCCGACAAGCTCGAGTTGGTGGCGCCGGTCGCGCTGCGCGCCGCGCTGGCGTTGCGCGACGGCAGCCCGGTGCGCGTGCGGGTCCAGGCCTGAATCAGGTCACCGGCGCCGGATTGAACAGCACCAGCGCGTTGTGCAGCCGGTGCCGCTCGGCCCAGGTGCGGTGGCCGCTCGCCACGTCGAGCATCAGGCAGCCGTAGGCGTGGTGGAGCGCGACGACGCCGTCGACGTTCGGATACTGCGGCAGGAGTTCGGCATCGATGCGGCGCAGCGCAACGTCGACGACGCCGGCGACGCACTGCACCGTCGTCGCGATCGCCAGCAGGTTGCGCGTGCCGACCGAGCCGTCGGCATTGCGGTAGCCGTCGAGCGTGAAGCCTTCGAGCGACGCCTGTGTCGTGGCCTGCCGTGTCGCCACGGGCAGGCCGTCGAGTGCGCGCGCGGCAGGCATCGCGAGCAGCTTCTCGTGCACCCAGCGGCCGGCCGCGATGTCGGGCCAGCGCGACCTTGTGGCCCTGCGGCACGCGCTCGCGCAGCATGAGGCCGGTCGCGACCTCGGCGCCGGCGGCGAGGCCGCCGTCGTTGGCGACGATCGCAACGTTGTCGCGGTCGTCGATGCGGATCAGGGCCGGGCGTCGAGTCATCTTGGGTTGATCCGCCGCACGTGCGGCTTACCGTTGCGGGCCGACGCCGCCGGGTGTCCGGCTCCGCTCATGTCCCCCTGGCCGGTCTCCGACCGACCCTCCTCCTTTGCTTCGCTGCGCCGGACACCCGACGTCCTCGACCTCCACCGCCTCGGCGTGCCTGCTGCCGGCACGCCACCAGCGGTGCCCAAGCGGGATGCTGGGGTGCCCTGTGGAGCGAAGTAAAGGGGGAGGATCGCGCGCAGCGCGGTCCGGAGGACATGAGCGGAACAGGGCACCCCAGCATCCCGCTCGTGGTGGCGTACGAACGCCTGGAATGGATCACGGCTTGACGTTGCCGTCCTTGACGATCTTCGCCCACTTGACGAGCTGGCGGCGGTGGAATGGCATCGCGAGGCTCCTTCGGGGCGGGGTGGGTCGGGGGAGGCGGCATGAAGGCGCTTGCCTTTTCACGTCGGTTGTCATACAACTACGGCCGTACCGAAGGCTCCCCACGCTGTCATCCCGGGTCGCCCCGCGCCGCCACGATGAACGTTCCGATCGCCGCTCCCCGCCGCAAGCCGCGGTCGCTCGCGCTCGAAATCGTCGAGGCGCTCGGCGAGCGCATCCGCGATGGTCGGCTTGCCACCGGCGACAAGCTGCCGAGCGAGGCCGCGATCGTCGACGAGTTCGGCGTCAGCCGCACCGTGGTGCGCGAGGCGATCTCCAAGCTGCAGGCCTCCGGGCTGGTCGAGACGCGGCACGGCGTCGGCACCTTCGTCGTCGGCGTCGACGCGGCGGCGCCGCTGCGCATCGGGCGCGAGCAGCTCGGCACGCTGCGCGACGTGATCGCACTGCTCGAGCTGCGCATCGGCATCGAGACCGAGGCCGCCGCTCTCGCGGCGCAGCGCCGCGATGCCGCCAACCTGGCCGCGCTGCGCGCTGCGCTCGACGCCTTCACGGCGGCGATCGAGGCCGACGGCGACGCCGTCGGCGCCGACTTCCGCTTTCACGTCGAGATTGCGCGCGCGACGCAGAACGCGCATTTCGCCGACCTGCTCAACCACCTCGGCGCGGTGATCATTCCGCGCGCGCGCCTCGGCGCGCCGCCCGACGCGGCGCGCCGCGACTACCTGCGCCGCGTCAACGGCGAGCACGAAAGCATCTACGACGCTATCTCGATGCAGGACGCCGAGGCGGCGCGCGCCGCGATGCGCACGCATCTGGCCAACAGCCGGGAGCGGCGGCGCCGGGCCGCCCAGAGGGCCGAACGCGGAACCTGAGACGCCTCGTTCCCATTGTCGACAATGCGCGTCTAATTGTATGATGACTGACAACAAAGGAGCAACCCAGATGATGAAGAGATCGATCGCCGCGCTCGCCGCGGCGCTGCTCGCCGCAGGCGCGCCGCAGGTGCACGCCGCCTACCCCGACAAACCGGTGACGATGGTCGTGCCGTTCCCGCCCGGCGGGTCGACCGACATGATCGCGCGCACGCTCGCCGCCAAGCTGCAGGAGCGGCTGGGCCAGACCTTCGTCGTCGACAACCGCGCCGGCGCCACCGGCACGATCGGCGCCGGGCAGGTCAAGCGCGCCGCGCCCGACGGCTACACGCTGCTCGTCGCATCGCTCGGGCCCTACGTGATCGCGCCGCACCTGATCAAGAGCATGCCCTACGACGCGACGAGGGACTTCGACCTGCTCACCGTCGCCGTGCAGGCGCCCAACGTGCTCGTCGTGCCGGCGGCATCGCCATTGAAGAGCGTGGCCGACGTGCTCGCGCAGGCCAGGAAGACGCCCGACAAGCTGACCTTCGCGTCGTCGGGCAACGGCTCGTCGGACCACCTGACGGCGGCGCTGTTCTGGCAGCAGACCGGAACGACGGGCGTGCACGTGCCCTACAAGGGCGGCGCGCCGGCGATCACCGACCTGCTGGCCGGTGTCGTCGACGCGTCGTTCCAGAACATCAACGCCGTCGTGCAGCACATCAATGCCGGCAAGCTGCGCGCGCTCGCAGTCACCGGCGACAAGCGCTCGGCGCTGCTGCCGCAGGTGCCGACACTGGCCGAAGCCGGCGTCAAGGGCGCCGATGTCTATTCGTGGCAGGCGGTCGCCGCGCCGCGCGGGCTGCCGGCCGACGTGAAGGGCACGCTGCATGCGGCGCTGGTCGCTGCACTGAACGACCCGCAGGTCAAGGCCAAGCTCGTCGACCTCGGCTTCGAGATCGTCGCCAACACGCCCGAGCAGTTCACGCGCTTCCAGGCCGCCGAGTTCGCGCGCTGGAAGAAGGTGATCGAGACCGGCAAGATCACGGCTGATTGATGGAGCCCCCACGCTTGCCGCTGCGCGGCTGCGCTGCCCCCCGTGGGGGCGCGGCCGGCCTTGGGGCGGCCCGGCGGCCGGCCGGACCGCAGGAGTTCACCGTATGAGTCCCGTCGTGCGCGAGTTGCGCGCCGTGCCGGTGGCCGGCCGCGACAGCATGCTGCTCAACCTGAGCGGCGCTCACGGCCCGTTCTTCACGCGCAACCTGCTGATCCTCACCGACAGCGCCGGCCGCACCGGCGTCGGCGAAGTGCCGGGCGGCGAGAAGATCCGCCGCACGCTCGACGACGCGCGCGAGCTCGTCGTCGGCCAGCCCGTCGCCAACGTGCAGGCCGTGATGCAGCGCATGCAGCGCACCTTCGCCGACCGCGACGCCGGCGGACGCGGTCTGCAGACCTTCGACCTGCGCACGACGATCCACGCCGTCACCGCCGTCGAGTCGGCGCTGCTCGACCTACTCGGCCAGCACCTCGGCCTGCCGGTCGCTGCACTGCTCGGCGAGGGCCAGCAGCGCGACGCGGTCGAGATGCTCGGCTACCTGTTCTACGTCGGCGACCGGCGCAGGACCGATCTGCCCTACGCCGAGGAGCCTGGCGCCGACAACGACTGGTTCCGCCTGCGTCACGAGCCGGCGATGGACGCCCGGGCGATCGTGCGCCTCGCCGAGGCAGCGCGCGAGCGTTACGGCTTCGACGACTTCAAGTTGAAGGGCGGCGTGCTCGCGGGCGACGACGAGGTCGACGCCGTGACGGCGCTGCACGAACGCTTCCCGCAGGCCCGCGTGACGCTCGACCCCAACGGCGGCTGGTTGCTGAAGGACGCGATCCGCCTCGGCGAGCGCATGCGCGGCGTCGTCGCCTACGCCGAGGACCCGTGCGGCGCCGAGCAGGGCTTCAGCGGCCGCGAGGTGATGGCCGAGTTCCGCCGCGCGACCGGCCTGCCGACGGCGACCAACATGGTCGCCACCGACTGGCGGCAGATGGTGCACGCACTCGCGCTCCAGTCGGTCGACATCCCGCTCGCCGACCCGCACTTCTGGACGATGGCCGGCTCGGTGCGCGTCGCGCAGACCTGCCGCGACTGGGGTCTCACCTGGGGCTCGCACTCCAACAATCACTTCGACGTGTCGCTGGCGATGTTCACTCACGTCGGCGCGGCGGCGCCGGGCAAGGTGACGGCGATCGACACGCACTGGATCTGGCAGGAAGGGCAGCGCCTGACGAAGGAGCCGCTGCGCATCGTCGGCGGCAAGGTCGCGGTGCCGCAGGCGTCGGGCCTCGGCGTCGAGCTCGACATGGCAGAGGTCGAGCGCGCGCACCGGCTCTACCTCCAGCACGGCCTGGGCGCGCGCGACGACGCGACGGCGATGCAGTTCCTCGTTCCCGGATGGAAGTTCGACAACAAGCGGCCGTGTCTCGTGCGTTGAACCGAACTCATCCACCGCAGGAAGCAGTACCCATGATGACGCCCCGCCTGCTGCAGAACGGCCGCCTGCCGCCTGCGCTCGAAGCCGAACTGGCCACGCTCTACGACGTGCACCCGCTGTGGGCCGAGCCCGACGTGCCGGCGTTCCTCGCGCGCCACGGGCGCGAGTTCGTCGGCCTCGTCACGTCGGCGGCGGTCGGCGCCGACGCCACGCTGATCGGCGCGCTGCCGCGGCTGCGTGTGATCGCGAGCTTCGGCGTCGGGCTCGACCTGATCGACCTCGACGCGGCGGCGCGCCGCGATGTGGCGGTGGGCTTCACGCCCGACGTGCTCAACGACTGCGTCGCCGATCTGGCGTTCGCGCTGCTGCTCGACGTGGCGCGCGGCGTCAGCGCGGCTGACCGCCATGTGCGCCGCGGCGGCTGGCTTTCGGCGCGCTGGCCGTTGACGACGCGCGTCAGCGGCAAGCGGCTCGGCATCCTCGGCCTCGGGCGCATCGGCCGCGCGATCGCGCGGCGCGGCGCCGGCTTCGACCTCGACGTGCGCTACTCCAGCCGCCGGCCTGTCGAGGGCGTGTCGTGGCGCTTCGAGCCCTCGGTCGTCGAGCTGGCGCGCTGGGCCGACTTTCTCGTGATCGCGGCGGCCGGCGGCACGGCCACGCGGCACCTGGTGTCGGCCGAGGTGCTGGACGCGCTCGGCCCGCAGGGCTTTCTCGTCAACATCGCGCGCGGCAGCGTGGTCGACGAGGCGGCGCTGGTCGACGCGCTGGTGGCGCAGCGCATCGCCGGCGCCGGGCTCGACGTGTTCGAGAACGAGCCCAACGTTCCGCCCGAGCTGTTCGGGCTCGACAATGTCGTGCTGCTGCCGCACCTCGCGAGCGGCACGCACGAGACGCGCAAGGCGATGGCCGATCTGGTGCGCGACAACCTGCATGCCTACTTCTCCACCGGCCGGCTGCTGACGCCGGCGCCGTTGCATTGAACTCCGGAGCCCCGAGATGAGAGAGAACCGACTGCGCACGCTGTGGCAGGCCGACCAGGCCGCCGTCAACGGCTGGCTTGCCATTCCCGACAGCTTCGCCGCCGAGACGATGGCGCACCAGGGCTGGGACACGCTGACGATCGACCTGCAGCACGGCGTGATCGACTACCAGGCGATGGTGACGATGCTGCAGGCGATTTCGACGACCGCCACGGTGCCGATCGTGCGCGTGCCCTGGCTCGAGCCCGGCATCGTGATGAAGTCGCTCGACGCCGGCGCCTACGGCGTGATCTGCCCGATGGTCAACACGCGCGAGGACGCGCAGAAGTTCGTCGCGTGGACGAGCTATGCGCCCAGGGGTTCGCGCAGCTTCGGCCCGGTGCGCGCGCTGCTGTATGCCGGCGCCGACTATCCGCAGCGCGCCAACGAGACGATCGTGCGCTTCGCGATGATCGAGACGGCGCAGGCGCTCGACAACCTCGATGCCATCCTGTCGGTCGAAGGACTCGACGCCGTCTACATCGGCCCGTCGGACCTGTCGCTGGCGCTCGGCTGCCGGCCGGTGTTCGACGACGTCGATCCGCCGGTGGCGCAGGCGATCGACCACATCTGCGAGCGCGCCAAGGCGCACGGCGTCGTCGCGGGCGTCCACAATGGCGTGCCGGACGTCGCGCTGGCGCGGGTCGCGAAGGGGTTCCGCTTCGTCACCGTCGGCTCCGATGCGCGCCTGCTGGCCGCCGGCTCGCAACAGGTGCTCGCGCGCATGCGCGGCAAGTCGCAGTGAACACGCAACGCTGAGCGAAGGATCGTCGACATCATGAAACTCGGATTCATCGGCCTGGGCATCATGGGCGCCCCGATGGCGGGCCACCTGCGCGCCGCCGGCCACGACCTCTATGTCAACACGCGCAGCAGGGTGCCCGCGGCGCTCGCCGACGCCGGTGCCGTCGCGTGCAAGACGCCGGCCGACGTGGCGCGCCAGGCCGACGTCGTCTTCACGATGGTGCCCGACACGCCCGACGTCGAGCTGGTCCTGTTCGGCGACAACGGCGTCGCGAGCGGGCTGACGGCGGGCAAGACGGTCGTCGACATGAGCTCGATCTCGCCGATGGCGACCAAGCAGTTCGCGCAGCGCATCAACGAACTGGGCTGCGACTATCTCGACGCGCCGGTGTCGGGCGGCGAGGTCGGCGCCAAGGCGGCGAGCCTGACGATCATGGTCGGCGGCCCCGAGGCGGCGTTCGAGCGCGTGCTGCCGTTGTTCCAGCTGGTGGGCAAGAACATCACGCGGGTGGGCGGCAACGGCGACGGGCAGACGACGAAGGTCGCCAACCAGATCATCGTGGCGCTCAACATCGCGGCGGTGAGCGAGGCGCTCGTGTTCGCGAGCAAGGCCGGCGCCGATCCGGCCAAGGTGCGCCAGGCGCTGATGGGCGGCTTTGCGGCCAGCCGCATCCTCGAGGTGCATGGCGAGCGCATGATCAAGCGCACCTTCGCGCCGGGATTTCGCATCAAGCTGCACCAGAAGGACCTGGCGCTGGCGCTGGCCGGCGCGCGCGAGCTGGGCGTCGCGCTGCCGCAGACGGCGAACGCCGCGCAGCTGATGCAGGCCTGCGCCGCCAACGGCATGGCCGAGCTCGATCACTCGGCGCTGGTGCGTGCGCTCGAGTTGATGGCGCAGCACGAGGTCGCGAAGGGCTGACGAAGCGGTGAAGCGCGCACCAGCGCATGTACGCATGCCGGGCGCGCCGCTGTCGATAATCGGCGCATGAGGCTTCCCGACTTTCGCGCCGCACCGCGCGACTTCCTGCGCGCGCTGTACGACGCCGCCGTCGCGCGCGCGCTGCCGGCGCACGTCACGGCGGCACACCTGCCGCCGCCGCCCCGCGGCCGCACCATCGTGCTCGGCGCCGGCAAGGCGGGCGGCGCGATGGCACAGGCCGTCGATGCGCTGTGGCCGGCCGATGCGCCGCTCTCGGGCCTCGTCGTCACGCGCTATCACCACGTCCCGCCCGACTACCAGGCCCAAGGCGGCCGCATCGAGGTCGTCGAGGCCGCGCATCCCGTGCCCGACGAGGCCGGCCGAAGTGCGGCACGCCGCATCGCCGAACTCGCGCAGGGCCTGACGGCCGACGACCTGGTGCTGTGCCTGATCAGCGGCGGCGGCTCAGCGCTGCTCGCGATGCCGGCCCGGGGCATGACGCTCGACGACAAGCAGTCGATCAACCGTGCGCTGCTCGCCAGCGGCGCCGCGATCGGCGAGATGAACTGCGTGCGCAAGCACCTCTCGGCGATCAAGGGCGGGCGGCTCGCCGCGCTTTGCGCACCGGCCAAGGTCGTGACGCTGCTGATCAGCGACGTGCCCGGCGACGACCCCGCCGTCATCGCCAGCGGCCCGACGGTGCCCGACCCGACGACCTGCGCCGATGCGCTCGCCATCCTCGCGCGCTACGGCATCGCGATCCCCGACGCCGCGCGGCGCGGCCTCGAGACCGGCGCCTGGGAGACGCCCAAGCCCGGCGACGCGCGCTTCGCGGGCCACGCCGTGCGCCTGATCGCGACGCCGCAGCAGTCGCTGGAAGCTGCGGCCGCGCTTGCACGCGAGGCCGGCATCGCGGCGTACATCCTGAGCGACGAGATCGAAGGCGAGTCGCACGTCGTCGGCGGTGTGCACGCCGCGCTGGCACGCGCCGTCGCCCGGCGCGGCGAGCCGTTCGCCAGGCCCTGCGTGATCCTGAGCGGCGGCGAGACGACGGTCACGGTGCGCGCCCGGGGCGGCCGCGGCGGCCGGGCGACGGAGTTCCTGCTCGGCGCCGCGATCGCGCTGCAGGGCGAGCCCGGCGTGCACCTGCTCGCGGCCGACACCGACGGCATCGACGGCATCGAGGACAACGCCGGCGCGATCGTCACGCCTGACACCTTGGCGCGCGGCGCAGCGCTCGGACTGAAAGCGCGCGAGCGGCTCGACGCCAACGACGCCTGCGGGTACTTCGCCGCGCTCGGCGACCTCGTCGTCACCGGGCCGACGTACACCAACGTCAACGACTTCCGCGCGATCCTGGTCGTCTGACGCCGGTGAGCATCGCGCTCCTCGGCGTCAGGTGGCGGGCGGCGGCGCGCGCCGCGACCGGCCGCGCCAGGCCAGTGCGGCACCGACGAGGGCGCCGACGAGCAGGCCGGCCGCGGCGCCGATCCAGCCTATGCCGGCGTCGGCCGGCTGGGGCGGCGCCGTCGCCGCCTGCAGCGTGCGCCAGTCGGCGGCGTCGAGCTGCGTCATGCGCGGCGCATCGGCCAGGCCGTAGACGCACAGTTCGCCGCCCGGCAGCCTGCAGAACCGTTCGGGCGGGCACTGCGCGAGGATGGCCGGCGCGGCAACGGCGTCGGCGCCGCAGCGCGCGCCGGCGCTGCGCAGCACCTGCAGCGTGACTTCGGGATGCTTGGTGAGCTGTTCGGGCATCGCCAGCGTCCCTCGTCAATGCGCGCGTCGATGGCGCCGCCCGCTCAGCGCGCGACGACGCGCGCGGCCAGCTCGCGCGTCAACTGCGCCGCCGGGATCGCCTTGCAGCCGCTGGCGTTCTGCCCCGACCACAGCGGCGAGAAGTCGCCGCTGCCCTGGCGCTCGGCCGCAGCGCGCAGCGGCGCGATCGCCGCGGTGGCGAGCGGAAACGCCGGGGCCAGGTCGTTGATCGGCCCGAACTCGCGCATCACGCGGTTGACGATGCCGCGCGCCGGCCGGCCGGTGAACAGGTTGGTGAGCGCCGTGACGCGCGCCGCGTCGCTCGCCAGCGCGGCGCGGTGCACGGCGCT
>Ga0138256_10006460_pt1 | contig 12391 bp, 13 predicted proteins | sample KNB2016incub_MG_FD_105486 | JGI IMG/M metagenome (GOLD analysis project Ga0138256, IMG submission 105486) | Active sludge microbial communities from wastewater in Klosterneuburg, Austria - KNB2014incub_MG | ecosystem: Engineered > WWTP > Activated sludge > Unclassified | place: Austria... | reverse complement strand
TTGAACGGCGGGCTTCGGCCCGCCGTTTTTTTTGCACCCCATTTTGCGGTAACGTAGGCACTTGGGTCACTTTGTCGAGAGGTAGAGCGATGCAACTCAACTCACAATTTCTCAAGGTCGCGTTGAGCGCATTGGCACTCATAGGTGCGACACTCGGATACAGCTCGGCGGCGCTAGGGCAGGCAAGTAATGCCGGTGAATCGGTTTCGGTCGCGGTGGGGCGCACCGACATGCGCGGCAGCGACCTTGCGGCAGTTCGGTCGCAGGCAGCGGCCCGGTCGCGAGACGGCATCGTGTTAGTTGTGTATGGCGGCGACACCGATGCGATGACGAACGTGGAAGGCGCCGCATTGGATGCGGTTGCGGCGCGACTGCCGGTCAAGTCAATTATTTGGGCGCGCGATACAGACGGTGCCGGCGTGTCGGTCTACGGGGTCGAGGGCGCGCCGTTTGGTCCGCGCATTCCATTCAACTCGGACGTACGCGCCAGCACCAAAGGCCGCATCGATGAACTCGCCATCCTGTTAGGCAAGGCCGGAGCGGTCGTGACCGCAGACGGCGCGGCTCCGCATGTGGCACCGGACCAGGATGATGTGATCCGCTGTCGCGTCATGAAGGAAACCGGATCCCGTTTGCGCGGCGTGCGGGTTTGCTCAACACGTCGGCAGGACCGCGAGCGGCAACTGCGCGCGAGGGACTCGGCCGACGAGATGGTGAATAGGCCGTACACGACGAATGACGACAAAATGGGCGGCGGCTAGCGCCCTGCAGAGATGTCGCCAGCGCAAGTAGCCCAGCTCGCGCAGGCGGCTGGGCAGGCAGCGAACGCCGGCCGCTGGCAGGAAGCGGAGCGTCTGTGGCGGGAAGTCCGCAAACTCGAGCCTGACAATCCGCAGGCACTCTTCAGCCTCGCGATCCACGCCCTGCAGCGCGGCGAAGTGGAGACCGGCCTGAAGATGTTGCTGGCGGCGCGCGCGGCGGCACCGCGTGACAAGGCGATCCTGCTGACGCTTGCCAATGTGCATCAGCAACGATCAGACGCGGCGGCTGAGCGCGAGTCGATCGACGCTGCGCTGGCTGTCGATCCGTATTTCATACCCGCCTTGTTAGCACGTGCGAACTGGCTCGAGCGCCGTGGCACCGCTGCAGCAGCCGCAGCGACGTACCGCAACGCGCTTAAGATCTCCCCACCGGAGTCGCATTGGCCCGCTGCACATCGGGAACAATTGCAGCACGCGCGCTCGGTCGTTGATCGTCACGCGCGCGCACTCGAAAGCGCGCTGAGCAAGCGACTGGCGGAGGTGCACGAAAAATTGCCGGCGGAAGTGGCCAGCCGGTGGCGCGAGGCGGCCGCAATCATGGCGGGTCGCGTCAAGCCCTACTATTCGGAGTCCAATCAGCTTTATGTGCCGCGGCTGCCAGCGATCCCTTTTTTCGATCGCAAGGATTTCCCGTGGGTGCCAGCGTTTGAGGCCAGGACGGACGTCATTCGGGCGGAGATTGAGGCGGCGCTCAAGACCAGCCGCGATCAGTTCAATCCCTACATCGCCTACAATCCGGGCGATCCGGTGAACCAATGGCAGGAGCTGAATCACTCCGATCGCTGGAGTGTATTCCAGCTGTGGCGCGCCGGTGAACCCGTGCAGGCGAATCTCGATCAGTGTCCGCAGACCGCGGCGGCGCTCGCGACGGTCGATGCTGCGGATATCGGTGGCCTGTGCCCGAATGCCATGTTTTCTGCCCTGGCGCCGCACACCCACATCCCGCCGCACAACGGTGAGACCAACGCTCGACTGGTCGTGCACCTGCCGCTCATTGTCCCGCCCGACTGCCGCTTCCGCGTGGGGTTCGAGGAGCGTGAATGGCATGTCGGCGAGATCATGCTCTTCGACGACACGATCGAGCATGAAGCCCGCAACGACAGCGATGAGCTGCGTGTCGTGTTGATCTTCGACATCTGGAATCCGTTGCTTCAGCCTGCAGAGCGCGATGCCGTGCGCGTACTTGCCGCCGGTGCGCGTGCCTTTGCGAACAATTATAGCGAGTAGCTGATCGCTGGGACGCGCTTTAGTTGGCCGCCGACGCAGGTAAGGTCTCGGCCAGAAAGCGATCGATCTCGTTCAACACGCGAGTACGTGTGTCGCTGCGGCTCAACCAGTGATCTTCGCCTGGCAATTCGATGAGTTCAACCGCCTTACCCCGTTCCTTCAGGGCGGTTGCCATGATGCGCGATTGCAATACCGGCACGACTGCGTCGTCAGTGCCGTGCAGTAACAGAGTTGGCGCGCGAATCTTCTCCACGTTGCGGGCGGGCGATCTGCCGATGACGTCCGGATTGCTGGTCTTGCCGATGTGGTCGTACCAATAGTCGAGTGCGTCGGAATCTCGTCCGGCTCGACGCTGTGTCGTCCCGAGCATCACCAGCAGGTCCGACACGCCATTGATGCTGATGGCGCACCGGTAAAGGTCCGGCGTGAATGCCGCGCCAGCGAGTGCCGCGTATCCGCCGTAGCTCCATCCTGCGATGCAGACACGGCGCGAATCGACGATCCCCTGCTCGGCAACCCAGCGGACACCATCGGTCACGTCGTCCTGCATCAGCTTGCCCCATTGCTGATACCCCGCTTTGCGGTGCGCTTCGCCGAAGCCTGTCGAACCGCGGAACTGTGGTTGCAGTACCGCATAACCGCGACTGGCGAAGAACTGGGTCAGCCAGTCGAAATCGAGATAGTCGCGTGACTCAGGCCCACCGTGCGGCAACACGATCAGCGACAGATTGGTAGGCTCTTTGCCGGGCGGCAGGGTCAAATACCCTGGGATTTCGTAGCCGTCGCGGGCCCGGTAGCTGATGGTTCGCACCTCGCCCAAGGGAACATCGACGAGCTCGGGGTATTCCTCGCCAATCGTGTCTGCCTTGCCAGCCGCAAAATCAATCAGGTAGTAAGTGGGGACTTGCGACGGACCCGACACATGGGCTAACAGGCGTTTGCCGTCAGCCGAACGACCGTAGGTCTGAACGATTTTGGCCGGAAACGCCTTTTGCAGCGCCTCATATTGCTTGCGGGCGGACTGATCGAGCCACCGCAATTCGTTACCGGCACCGCCGACGTAGACGCCGATCGGCAGATTGGTATTGCCGTTGAGCAGCACGTTTTCCACGTCGCCATTGGGCTCCTCGAATTCTATCTGGGCGCCACCGCCATCCAGCGGAAGTCGCCAGAGCTTGCGATTGGCTCGACCATTTGCACCAAGTGCATAGAGGAATGTTCCATCGGCTGATAGCGCGACGACGTCCAGGCCCTCACGGTTCGTGGCAGTGTAGATTTCGCGCCAGCCGCCGCCGTCTTTTGCCAGAATGCGATAAATCGATTGCTCCGGATCCCAGTCGGTGCGCGCGACGACTTTGCCCGCGTGATCGACCACCCAGTCGAAGGTGTAGGGTGATCCTGCCGCCAGTCGCTTTCCCTTGCCCGTTTGTGTGTCGACCAGAAACACGCTGTTGACCCAGGAGCTGTCTCGCCTGCCGCGCTTGATGCGGGAATCCACAGCGAACAAATCTTTCGCGGCGGTGATATCGACCGAGGACATGATCACGCTGTGCGGGATCGTGGTCTTCGTATTGATTAGCCGTGCTCCCGTGACGTAGTCCTCGCGCAGGGCATTGTCGTCCAGCAGCAGCGTGCGGGCGCCGCCGCCTGCGACGTCTACCGCTTGCGTGCGCCAGTACTCGAACTTATCGTTCTGCTTGTCGGAGAATTGACGGACCTGGCTCACCGTTACCAGAACTGTTTCGTCATCTGCCCACCGCATGTCACGAAGCTTCAGCACATCGCCGACGGCAAATTTACGCAGCTGCTTCTTCTGATCGAGATCGTAGATTACAACGACGGGCGCATCATGCACCGATTCCGCCCAGACGAGGCGCTTGCCGTTGGGGCTGAGGCTTACGTCTGTCAGCGCAGGTGAGCGTCCAAAGACAGACGGCGGCGGGGGTGCGGCAGGCGCGATTGCGGCCAATGTGTAACAACCGGCAGCGATAGCGGCTCTGACCAGAAACCTCGTCAGTCCGCCCAAAAGTGTGTTCATTGTCATGCTCCGCAACGACCAAACTAGAGACCGGCGCCGGCGCTAGCAGCCACGAGATTCCCTCAAGAGAAACGTTCTACAAGTAGCGTACTGCTTCACAGAAGGCAATCCCGCATTCGGACCGCTGCCCCCAAAATAAAAAAGGCCCGGCTCATCGCTGAGCCGGGCCTTGCCACCAGGCAATCAAGAACCGTTGCCGTTTAGTCCAGCACTCGCAGTACGACGCGGCGGTTCTCCTGCCGACCTTCAGCCGTGGCATTCGATGCCACCGGCTGCCGCTCGCCATAGCCGCGCGAGGAGAGAACGTTACTAACGCCGCCGGCCTTCAGGTAGTCGAGTACGGCGATCGCTCGCTGCTTGGAGAGGTTCATGTTGTAAGCATCCGTGCCCTGCGCATCGGTGTGTCCGGCGACCTCGATCTTGAGATCGGGGTAGCGCTTCAGCACCGAGATCGCGCCTTCGAGCACGGCGGTGCTTTCCGGTCGCAGCGTTGCCTTGTCGAGATCGAACTCGACGCCAGGCAGCTTCAGCTCCTCCTTGAACGAACAGCCCGACGCATCAACGCGATCGCCTTTGGGCGTATCCGGGCATTTGTCCTGGCTGTCGACTACGCCGTCACCGTCGGAGTCGAGCTCACATCCGCTCGCGTCGACCTTGGCGCCCGCTGGCGTGTTAGGACACTTGTCCTTGCTGTCGGCCACGCCATCGCCGTCGGAGTCGAGCTCACAACCCGTGGCATCGACCGTCGCGCCAGCTGGCGTGTTCGGACACTTGTCTTTGTCATCGGTGACGCCGTCGCCATCCGAATCGAGCGGGCAGCCCTCGGCATTTACGGGTGTGCCGGCGGGTGTTCCCGGGCACTTGTCGAGATCATCGGTGACGCCATCGCCGTCAGAGTCGCCAGGTGGCTTGGCCGGCGGGGTGCCACCCCAGGAGTATTGCAGGCCAAGGCCTGCGACATAGTCGGTGTAGTGCGCCAACGGCTCGCGGCCGCCGAGCGCACGCCGCGCACCGAGATCGCCACGCAGCTGGAAATTGGTGCCTTCGGCGCGGTTGCCGCCAATGTCAGCCAAAATGCCGACGCCGTAGGTGGCCGCCAGGTTTTCTTTGTCCGGACCGGGCGAGTAGTTGTTGTCCATCTTGGCGAGGCCAATGCTGATGAACGGGTTGACGCGCTGGTCGCGATAGAAGACTCGGTTCGCCGCGATCGCAAAGCCGCTGATCGTGTGATCGACGTTGTTAGGTGCATCGTGCTTGGACGTGAACACTGAGAGTTGCGCATCCCAGGTCGGGCTGAATACGTGACCGAGGCTGAAAGTGAAGCCGATGTCGTCATCAGCCTTGCGCACATCGTCGATCCACAGGCCGTTGATCTGCGGCGCCACATACCAGCTCCCCACATCAGACCCCGCCGTGGCGACGCCGCACGTCGCTGCGGCCAGGCAGGCTGCGCCAATCATTCCGAGGACTTTCTTCATCGCGGACTCCCTTCGAGTGTTGCGAGCGCGCGCCGAATTCTGGTCAAGCATATTTGACAGATTCCCGGCGGCACCGAGGACGCGATCATAGCCTAATGCAGCGCTAAACCGTATATTTCTGCAACCATGATTCACCTGTGGGAGTCGTCCTACTGGTCTTGTGTGGCTTTTTTACGACGCCCAGTGTTGTGGCGGAGCGTCGGGTGATCGACGGCGTCGCCCGGCGCGATCCCGAGGCGCGCAGCCTCGCCGCCGCGCAATTCGAGCACGGCGAGCGCCGGCTCCCGGGGCGCGATAATCTCGAGCGAGTGGGGTGTGGTGTTCGCGCGGATCTCGGCGATGCGGCCGTCTGCGCCGATGAACACCATGTCGAGTGCCACGAAGGTGTTCTTCATCCACATGCTGGCGATATAGGGCTGATCGTTGACAAACAGCATGCCGCGATCGGCCGGCAGATCGCGCACGAACATGAGTCCTTGCTGTTTGCGTCGCGAATTATCGGCGAGCCAGATACGGAACTTGTGCAGCTTGCCATGGCTCGCAATGGTGAGGTCGCTCTGTGGAAAGTGGCTTAGTTCCTCGGGCGGCTGTTGAGCACGCGCGGCCGCACTGGTTAGCGCTACCAGCAGCAACGTCAATGCGAGGCGAGGGATCAGCGGATCCCTAAGTCGGCGGTGGACGGTCATCTGCCTGGTCTTCCTCTATCTCGATCTGGCCCGCGAAATCGAAGCGCTGGATCAGAAGGCGCTCCGTGCCGCTCAAATTGGTGGCCGGAGCCGTGCAAAAGCCGCGCGCCGTAATCTGATAACTGCGCTTTGGACCGCCGAGCGCCCCGATACGTTCCTGCGTCAGCGAATCGGTCGTGCACTTGTCGTCTCCGAGCGTGGCAAAGACGCGCTGTTCGCCTTCGAACAGGATGGTGACGTTGGTCGGGACGGCCGCGGCCGCTACGCCCTCGCGCGCGCCGCCCAAGCCGAATACGAACCGCACGCGTCGACCCTTGCCGCGGTCGGGCCCGGCGATGCTGACGCGTAGCCCGGAACCCTCGGGCCGCAGGCCGCCTGCGCAAAGCATCTCGGCATTTCGCCAGTCGAGATCGAGAACCAGCGCGCCGCGCAACCGGGCGCGCAGATAGCCATTGCCGGATGCCAGGCAGCCCGTGGTCTGACTGGCTGTCGCTGCCGCGATGACCGCCGCAGAATCGACGGTGTTCGCGGCTGGCTGCGCGCCATGGGTGCAACCCGCTGCGGCCAGACACGCGATCGAAAAGATGACTTGCAAGCGCTGCACCCCGCTGCTCCTACTGCTCGCGCATCGCCTGGAGCGCGGCGCGAATGACCGCCGCATCCATCTGATCCCGAGGTCGCGCACCTTGTTTGGTTTGCAGCAAGCCTTCGAGATCGAGGAGTCGCACGGTTTGCCCGTCGATCTGCGTCTCGATAATGTGCGGCCGCAGTGTTGCCCAGCTCGCGCCGCCGGCCTGCGGCAGAATATCGATCGTGAATTCGTCGTTGATGCGAATGGCGTGTTGCTGCCCGCCGGCAAAGACATCTGGGTTGTCAGTCAACGCATTCGCGGCACCATCCGGCAGGCGCGCCAGCGCGCTGATCCACCTGCGAGAGTTTTCGACCGTCGGGTTCACCAACAAATCGATGTCCTCCGAAAAGCGATTGAAGCCGTGGGCGGCAACGGCGTAGCCGCCTATCAGCGCGTATTCAACGCCGGCTTCAGCGAAGTAACGGGCGATCGTCTTGACATCGGCCCAGGTTGCAGGGCGCGTGTATTGCATCAGCCTGGCTTTAACGACTGGCCCGACAGGCCCGACTGCGAGCGGGCCTTCTCGAGCATCGCGGCGACCGTCCAGCGCAGGCGATCCGCCGCCATTTCTTCATGCGATGCGTAGCGAAAAACGCCCTTCGGCGCGCGCGTGACATAGCGCGCCATCGCGGTCATTTGCGCCCGATCGTCAGCGGTCAACGGTTGCCCGTCGCGCGATCGACGTCGGCCGACAGTGCGGTAGATGGGCTGCTGATCCTGCTCCGGCTGCATTCAGTTGACACCTGCGATGGTCGGCTCCTGGACACGCGCTGGTCTGCGGTCATGGGTGACGCAGCGGTCCACGAAATCGCGCGTATCACGCCAAATCCCGCGCCAGATCACCAGCACGTCGTGTCCCTGTGGTGTGAGGCGGTAGTAGCGACGTGGCGGGCCGCGGTACGAGGGCACGACGCGGCTCGCGAGCAAGCCGGCGGCGGATAACGAGCGCAACACGGGATATACGGTACCTTCCTTGAAGAGGAGCTCGCCGTCATTCGCCCGCTGCAGGCGCTTGACGAGCTCGTAGCCGTACTGGTCCTCATCGACGGCGGCGAGCTCAGCCAGCAGCACCAAGCCGATCAGGCCGCCGTTCAGGTCCTTCTGGAATTTTCGAGCATAGCTACTATCCACTGGTCAGTACTGTGAATAATACGATACTAGCTGTCAACCAGTACTGGGCCGGCGGGCGTAAGCCAAAGCATCAGCCGCCGGTTTTCCACTCACCGCTTTGAAACCCGCAACCGAGTTCGAGGCCCGACGCATCGCCCTCGTAGTAGTAGAGGGTGTCTTTGCTGCGCTTGCAGCTTCCGACCACCCCAGCGGTTGGGCAGGCCCCGGCGCTCCAGGCGGCAGCGGAGTTCTCGTCTGTCTTGCCGATCTCTGCGCATTTGTCGGCCGTAGCTGGCGCGACACAGGCCTTAAAAGGTCCGGCCCACTGGTTCTTCAGCATGAACGCGCAGTGTCCCGCGTCCGCCGGCGTGTCGCTCGCGACTGCCTGGGTTGCACGCGCAGAGACAAGGAGCGCAACGATCACCACGACAGCGGCCAGCATCAATGAGTTTCGCAGCAACGTCATAACGGCAATCTACCTATGTTGAGGACCAGGACTAGTTTAGATCCAGCGGCATCTCTTCGCATCCAGCCCTATACTGGCCATGCAACGCTGAGCGAGGACGACGATGGCGAAAAGAGCGGCACGGGCCTCATCGGGTCGATACGTAAGCCGCCTGACGAGTGGCACGCTGGCCATTGTCATGGCGGGCGGACGGGGCGAGCGATTGAAGGGCTTGACGGCCCACCGCTGCAAGCCCGCCACGCCGTTCGGCGGCAAGTTCCGCATCATCGATTTCGTCCTCTCCAACTGCGTGAATTCCGGCATCCGGCAAATCTCGGTGCTGACGCAATACAAGGCCCAGTCCCTCATCCAGCACGTCCAGCGCGGCTGGGGCTACATGCGGGGTGAGTTTGGCGAATTCGTCGAGGTCATACCCGCGCAGCAGCAGGTCGGCGAACACTGGTATCGCGGCACTGCGGATGCGGTCTTCCAGAATCTGGATGTCGTGCAGTCGCATCATCCGAAGCATGTGTTAGTGCTGGCGGGCGACCACATCTACAAAATGGACTACGGTCCGATGATTGCCTATCACGTGGAGAAGGGCGCTGATATCACGGTGGGCGTGGTGGAAGTGCCGCGCCTGGAAGCGCGCGACTTTGGCGTGATGACCGCAACCGAATGGAACCGAGTGGTCAAGTTCGCGGAGAAGCCGGCGGATCCGGATCCGATGCCGGGCCGGCCCGATGTGGCGCTGGCGTCGATGGGCATTTATGTCTTCAATCCGGCGCTCATGGAAAAGTTGTTACTTGAAGACAGTACCGACGCCACTTCCGCCCATGACTTCGGCCGCAATATTCTGCCGAAATCGATCGATAGCCTGCAGGTGTACGCCTATCCGTTTCAGGACGTGAAGACGCGCGCGCAGAATTACTGGCGTGACGTGGGCACGATCGACGCGTTCTATGAGGCCAATCTCGAACTCGTGTACGTCAATCCCGAACTCAATATCTACGACGAGGACTGGCCGATCTGGACCTATCAGGTGCAGCAACCGCCCGCCAAGTTTGTACTCGACGAGGAAGGCCGACGCGGGCTCGCGATCAATTCGCTGGTCTCGGGCGGAAGTATCGTCTCGGGAGCGGCGATTCGCGAGTCGCTGCTCTTTTCGGGTGTGCGGGTTGAGGACCGTTCGTACGTCGAGCGTGCGGTCGTGCTGCCGAACGTGCACATTGGTCACGGTTGCACGATCCGCAACGCGATCATCGACGAGGGCTGCGATATCCCGGACGGTACGCAGATCGGTGTGGATCCGGCGTCTGACGCCAAACGGTTTTTCGTCACCGAGAAAGGGGTCGTGCTGGTCACCGCAACGATGCTGGTACCATCCGTGGCATGAACACTCGTTTCGCGTTGCTTGCCAGCCTGTGTCTGGGTAACGGGCTGTTGGCGGGTTGTGCATCGTATGCGCACCTCGAGACGCCACGCCTCTCGATCATCAATGTGGCGGTGCAGAAAAGCGATCTCTTCGAGCAGCGCTTGTTGGTGCGGCTGCGTGTGCAGAACCCTAACGATCGCGATTTACCCATCAAGGGCATCAGTTACCGGCTCGAGCTTGCGGGCGAGGATTTTGCGCAAGGTGTCAGCGGCTCGCCGTTCAACGTGCCGGCGTTTGGCGAGGCAGAGTTCGACATGAGTGTTACCGCTAACATGGCCACGGCGCTGCTGCGTATGCTGGCGCGCGGCGGCGGCTCCGACAACTCGATGGAATCGCTCGATTACCGCATGATCGGCAAAGTGTCCCTGTCGTCAGGTCTGCTCAGAAGCATCCCGTTCGAGGAAAAAGGCTCGATCAAGCTGCACTAGGCGCGTTTCGTGGCGGCGAGCCGCTCGAACAGACGCACGTAGTGCTTCGCCTGCCCGGCCCACGAAAAGTCCGCGCGCATCGCATTGCGCATGATCTTCTCCCACAGCGTTGCGTCGGCGTACCACTCGAGCGCGGTGTCGAGCGCCCAGCGAATGGCGTTGCTATCGAAATCGTTGAACACGATACCGTCGCCGCGTTCTGTGAGCGGATCGAAGTGAGTTACCGAATCGGCGAGTCCACCTGTGCGACGTACGATCGGAATCGTCCCGTAGCGCAGGCTATACATCTGATTGAGGCCGCAGGGTTCGTAGCGCGACGGCATCAGGAAGATGTCGCTGGCCGCTTCTATCCAGTGCGCCATCGCCTCATCGTAGCCGTGACGATAGAGCGCGCGGCCCGGGAATGCATCGGCAAGCTCGCGAAAAATCTGTTCGTATTCCGCCTCGCCGCTGCCGAGCGCCGCGAGCCGTACGTTGCGCGATGCTAATAACTCGGGCAGGACCCCGCGCAGCAGGTCGTAGCCCTTCTGCCCGGTCATGCGGCCGACGATTCCAAGCAGCGGTGTACGGTCGTTCGCGGTAGTGAGGCCGTTGTCGCTGAGGAAGCGCTGCTTGAGCGCTGCCTTCCGCGGCAGGGTGAATGGTCCGTAGTGAATCGGGAGATGGCGGTCCCAGCGCGGGTCCCATTCCGAGTAGTCGACGCCGTTCAGAATGCCGGTGAGATCGGCCGCGCGCGCCGCGAGTGCCGACTCAAGCCCCATGCCAAACTCCGGTGTGAGAATTTCCCGCGCGTAAGTCGGGCTCACGGTGGTGATTGCGTCGGCGTACAGAATGCCGTGCTTGAGCGAATTGATTTGTCCGGCGGCGAAATCCGTGGGCTCCAGTCGATCGGCCGGGACGCCGATACCAAGATCGCTGGCCGCGCTGGCTGCGAACACGCCTTGATAGCCGATGTTATGAATCGTGAGCACGGACCTGGCTGTGCCGAGCGCCGGGTCGTCGGCATAGCTCGTCTTGATCAACAGCGGTGCGAATGCGGCGTGCCAGTCGTGGCAGTGCACGATATCCGGTCGCCAGTTCATGTGCCGACAACTTTCGAGCGCTGCCCGTGTCAGCGCGATAAAGCGCCGATGTTCGTCCGCATCGCTCGTGTAGAGGCTATCACGCGCGAACAGCGCCGGACAATCCAGCAGATAGACGAGCGCCCGTGAGCCGGGCAGACGCGCTGTGTAGGCATCAAATCGGTAGTGATGCTCGCCGAGCGCGACCGAGAATCCGTGCAGGTTCGGAACCGCATGCAGTGTCAGTCCGGTGCGATCGATTTGCGCGTAGAGCGGCACGAACAGGCGGGCATCGTGGCCGCCGTCATGCAATTCTCGCGTCAGTGCGCTCGCCACGTCTGCAAGTCCACCGGTCTTGGCGAGTGGACTAACCTCGGATGCAATGGCACAGATAGCGAGACTCATGGCTCCCGGATTCTACTGGCTCGGCGGGCCGTGCTGGTACGATTGCAGCACTTGGGGCAGGGAAATCGACCGATCATGCGCCGTGTTGGTGTCGCTCTCTTGATTCTGATCGTAACGGTCGTGCCGACCGCCATCGGCGTGATCGCCGCCGATTGGCCATTCTGGCACCGAGTATTCCAGATGCCGCGCGATGCAGGCGAGTGGCCCGATTCCTTCTACCAACCGACGGTGACGATCGAAGGAGCGCCGACGCCGTTTCTGGCCGCGGCCCCGCCGGGCGAACTAACCATCGATCCGGCCGCGCTCGAGCAGGCATCGGCTTGGGCGGAAGCCCACAATTCGGTCGCGCTGATCGTGCTGCATCGTGGACGTATTCAGCTCGAACGATATTACGGTGAGATGACGCAGTACAAGCTGTTTTCGGGTCGCGCCATGACCCGCTCGATGGTAGCGATGGCCGTGGGCATCGCGCTGCGCGATGGTCGAATCAAATCGCTCGATCTGCCGGTCGAGACGTGGCTCGACGAATGGCGCGGCGATGCGCGCGGCAAGATCACCTTGCGGCAACTGTTGTTGAATACGAGCGGACTCGAAGAAGTCCCGCTCGGGGGTGGGCCCGCGCGCCC
>Ga0138256_10006459_pt1 | contig 12391 bp, 6 predicted proteins | sample KNB2016incub_MG_FD_105486 | JGI IMG/M metagenome (GOLD analysis project Ga0138256, IMG submission 105486) | Active sludge microbial communities from wastewater in Klosterneuburg, Austria - KNB2014incub_MG | ecosystem: Engineered > WWTP > Activated sludge > Unclassified | place: Austria... | reverse complement strand
TATTGCATAGTGTACGTGTACTAAATCGAGTTTCTCAAATCGGGCAACATCGACTAATTTACTTGTAAGAGCTGTTTCATAAGGTGCGAATTCGAAGAGTGGATAATCGGCAACACCAACCTCGTGGTAAAAAACATTTTCAGAAAAATGTTCAAGTCTTACCGGTTGGCTATAAGTTATAAAATGTATTTGATGTCCTTTCTCTGCCAGAGCTTTTCCGAGTTCTGTAGCAACAACTCCACTTCCACCAAAGGTGGGATAACACAAGATTCCAATTTTCATAATAGGTGCTTGTTCATTCAAAAGATATATATGTCAACAAAGATAGTTATTCAGGGCTGTTAGAGGCATAAAATATCGCTATTTAGCTAGGATCGCATCATAGACAATCTGCTGGATATCTGTTCGGATATTCATCTTAGCCAGTTTATTATTGCCTGCATCAGGATTTACTCTGTTCGAGAGGAATATAAAAATTAAATTCTGTTCAGGATCAGCCCATATGCAAGTACCTGTAAAGCCTTGATGTCCGAATGTAGCTGGAGAAGCACTTGTACAAGCCGGACTAGCTTTCGCGTGATCCGTTTCAGGTTTATCAAACAATAAACCACGTCTATTGTTTGATTCGGGAAACTGTTGTTTTGTAAACTCTTGAATTGTTGAGGCTTTGAGGTATCTTTTTCCTCCATAATAGCCTTCATCAAGTAGCATCTGCATGATGACTGCAATGTCATTTGTATTGCTAAAGAAGCCCGCGTTTCCACTAACGCCGCCCAACATGGCTGCAGCAGGATCATGCACATAACCTCGGATTAGTTGATGACGGAACGCGGTATCTAGTTCCGTAGGGATCAATCTTGGTAGTTGATATTGATCTCTCGGTTTGAATCCGGAATTTGAAAGCTGGAGCGGTGTGTAAAAATTTTTGTTGAGATAATCTTCAAATCTATCATCCGACTCTTTCTCGACCAGCTCTTTCATGAGAATAGGGCCTAGATCGCTGTAAATGTATTTATCCTCATCAGTCATAGGAGATTTATAAATCCATTGCATAATGCTATCAGCATAGTCGTTTTTAATAAACATGCTATCAGCAACAGGAAGAAAAAAATCTTCGGAAGAAACTTTATGGTAGATTGACGTGTCAGGATATCCTGCTGTCATGGTTTGCTTCCAGAAAGGAATCCAGGCCTGCAAGCCTGCCTGATGTGTCATGACATCACGCAGGATCATTGTTTTTTTGTTAGTGGATTTTAACTTTGGAAGATATTGAGATAGCGGCTTGTTGAGATTGAGTCCTTCTTCTTCGTAAACTTTCATGACACCCAATGCTGTTGAAACAATCTTTGTTACAGAAGCTACATCGTACAAATCGCTGGTACTAACCGGAACCTTACTATCATAAGCTTGTTTCCCGAATGCTTTATCATAGATCACTTTTCTATCCTTCACAACCATAATCTGACAACCGGGCATTGCTCCTGCCTTGATCGCTTTCCCTGCCAAAGAATCGATTTTTAATAATCCGGCACTTGAAATACCTACATCTTCAGGAACTGAATATTTCAGACGAATCGGGTCAGCGGTATTTGTACCTGAGCCACGTGGAAATAATTCGGTACTGTTTACCGGAAGTCGGCCTTCCATACTCAAACCTCCCATCACAGCTTGGGCGGTAAGTTCATGAGTGAGAGGCCAATCTTCGTATGCAATTACTACTGCTTCAGCATTTGACAAGTTGTTGAACTGACTCAAGGTGTAGGCATTTCCAAAATTCACAAAAACAGTACTATAAGTTTTTAAAATTGTATCGATAAAATTTCTTGCGGCGTGAGGAATTCCAAAATTTGTTTGAGCTTTCATCGTCGTACCATGAAGGCTCAAAATGACGAGATCGTAATTAGCCATGAATCCGGCCATTGCTTCGAACATTGATACGGGTGCATCCTTATCCTCTGAAAAAACATCGACTTGTCCGTATTTTAAAAGCTGTTCCTGAAATGCATTGTTCTTATTATCTCCTATGACTATTGATGCAATTCTCATAGACTCGAGATCTTTGAGAGGAAGAATAGAAGATTTGTTTGTTAAGGCTGTCAAGGATTGTTCATACATTTTTCGTTGAAGGAAGACAGCATCAGGAGTATTCAGATCGGCAATCAGGTTAGTGGTATCTATATATGGAGCTTTGTCAAGGCCTGCCCAATATTTTGCCATAAGAACTTTCTTAACTCTTTCGTTTACCTCATCTTCAGTGATCTCACAGTTTTCAATGGCTATATGTATTTCATATACTGCTTTTCTTACATCTTCACTATACAGAAGAATATCATTCCCAGCTAGCAAAGCAAGTTTGTCTAAGATCCCCGGTTGATAGCAAGTGCTGACTGCTTTCATATTCAAAGCGTCTGTGAAGATCAAACCCTTAAAACCAAGTTCATTTTTGAGAAGTCCTGTTACAATATGTGGTGATAATGTAGAAGGAAGTTCGGGTGTGCTGTCGAGTGATGGAACTGATAAGTGAGCAACCATTATCGATCCGAGCCCTTCATCGATCAGTTTTCTGAATGGATAGAGTTCTATAGAGTCAAGGTCTGATTTACTTTGGTGTATTGTTGGAAGTGTGTAATGCGAGTCACTATCAGCATTTCCATGACCGGGAAAATGTTTTCCGTTTGCCAACACGCCCATGTCCTGCATGCCCTTCATGTACTTAAGTGACTTTCTAAAAACGTCTTCTCTATCATCACCAAATGATCTGCTGCCAATAACAGGGTTTCTGAAATTATTGTTGACATCAATATCCGGTGCAAAGTTCACATGGACGCCCATTCTTTTACATTGGCGACCAATTTCTCTTCCCATCTCGTAGATCATGGAATCATTTTGCATAGCAGCCATTGTCATTTGACGGGGAAATCTAACAGTGCTATCAAGCCGCATAGACAATCCCCACTCTCCATCGATTCCTATCATTAAAGGGATCTTAGATAGTTTTTGAAAGTCATTCGTCAGATTTGCTTGTCTGATCGGCCCACCTTGAAAAAAGATCAATCCTCCGATACCCCAATCCATTATCAGTTTTCTGATCTCAGCAACATGCGTAGCGTCTTTATTGCTCCAAGCTGCCACCATGATCAATTGAGCGATTCTTTCATGCCTGTTTAATGTGGACATCACCGAGTCAGCCCAGGCAGAGGCTTCATCAGAATAAAATGGAGGTGCAATTGCTGCGGATGAACTTAGCGGAGTAAAAAGAACCGGAATGAAGAGTACTAGAAATAGTTGTGTAATTATGCGATTCAAAATTAATTTTGGCTTTAGGATCATATTGTACAAATTTACGACATGATTGTATCAGACCTAGAGTAGAAAATCTATCTTCTTAACAAGAAGAATTCATAAATTGTCAATTATTTTCATAGCTAACTGACAGAATAAAAAACAGGTAAATGCCCCAAAAAGTGGAAAAGAGAAAAAGTGCAGCAATCATGCTTCCCTTGCTTGGTTTTACGGTCAGTTTGGTATTCCGAAAGCTTGGCTGGCCATTTGGACCTGCATTGGTGATCATGAGTGGCATATGGCTGTGTATTTATTGTCTCTGGGCCGGGATTAGAATCAACATGAGTTTCCAAAAGAGTAATCGTTTGTGGGTTTTCTCAGATGTTTTACTTTACGGAGTTTGTTTCGTATTGATATTGTTTCAACAGCAGTATTGGGTTCATGGTCCGGGTTTGAGTAAAATTGCAGCTCTGATCTTCATTGGAGGCATCCTACATAAACGCTTTGGTTCCGGTTTAAATAATACTATTATCTGGCAGAATTCAATGACCGTTTTTGCAAGAAATTATTTCACTATCTTACTAAGTGTGTTATTGATCACGGGTATTTTTCTCAACCCTAAAATGTTTCATAATTTTTATCGTGTTACTACCTATGAAGAATTTTTGCGAAGCCGGTATCCTCGTATTTCAATGGAAGAGGCAGGCGAACTTTTGGCTACATATAATTCAATTGATGTTAAGTTAGAGAGGGATGCACAGAATTTAGCTGACACCGCCAGAGTAAAAGAAAAGCAAAAGGATTATAAAAGCGCTCTTCGTTTTTATAATTTGGCCATTGACATAAATCCTTTTGATCCCTCGTTATACTATCAGCGGGGGCGCTTCAAAATTAGCAAGTTGGAACTAAATGAGGATCTGGCAATATCGGCAATAATTGATTTTTCAGAATCTGCCCGCATGCGACCTTCACATGCAGAGTCTTATTTTCAAAGAGGTGTGATTTATTCTTACCTGGATAAAAAAGAAAAAGCTTGTGAGGACATGCATAGTGCTTATGGACTCGATTCAACGATCGATGTTCTTCCCTTTATAAAAAAATGTTGCCCGCAGGACTCATCTCGATTTATACCACTTCACCCTTGATTCTTCCCCGCTTATCAGTCTTTCGATATTTCTTTGGTGCGTTACCAGTACGATCACGGCAACAGCAAGCGAGAATATGTTAATGCTGGAATTAGTCGAATAGAAAACCATTATCACAATAGGAAAAGTGACTCCTGCCATCATGCTACTCAAGGAAATATAGCCACTAAAAAGTAAAGTGATCACGAAAACAATTGCACAGGCCAGTGCAGCTTGAGGATGAACTCCAATTAAAATACCCAGCATGGTAGCGATTCCTTTCCCTCCTCTGAAGCCAACATATACCGGGAAAATATGTCCCATTAATCCACAAACAGCTAGCGCTAACTCGAAGTCAATAAATTCAGGAGAGTCTGAACTGTAATCACCGACAATGTATGCAAGTTTTACTGCAAGAAAGCCTTTGAGAATATCCATCAGAAGAACTGCAATTCCGGGCTTCTTACCCAAAACCCTGAAAGTATTTGTAGCACCTGCGTTTCCGCTGCCGTATTCTCTTACATCAATATTATAAAATCTTCTTCCGACCCAGACAGCAGAGGGAATCGAACCTACTAAGTACGCCAACACGAGACCAATAATATTTGAGAAAGTGAGCAAAGCGTGTGATGTAATTATTTTTCTAGATGACGATAAATTAATTTGTCGGATATATTTTTATCCGAAATTGGTTAAGACCTGTTGAGCACAATAATATGCTACAAGTTTCAGCCCGAATCAATGGAACCCAATTGCAAGCATAGCCAAAGATTCCGAAATATTCAACCCTTTGCTACTTATCGCCCTCAGGTTCGGGCGGTTGCATTCTTTTTAGGAAGTTTCTCACAGCCCTGTCTGTTGAAAGAATGTACTCAAAATCAGCTTTATCCTTTTCTTTCTTTACCCTTTTTTCCGGCTTAACCTTCTCAATGGCCTCATTAAAAGCACTATATGAACTTATGCTTTGCAGAAGACCTCTTGAATAGCTGAAGTAATACCAAGCTCCGTTTTCAGGTTCGAGATAAAGATTGAATACATCACCACTGCGTTTGTGGACGATCTCTACATACCCGGGCACTCTCCTGTTGATACTTGCTTTTTCTATGTTGCTTAAGCCAATCGTCCCAATGGATCTATAAGTGCGGGTATCATTGTTCCATGCCATTTTAAGTTCTGTAATGAAGAATGTGTTGCGTAACTCATCAGGAATCTTTTTAAAGGATCCATACAAGTTTAATTCAGTGATCATTTTATCAGCCTTCTCTTTACCTGCGATCTCCGTGAGGCCTCGTTCAAAAGTTGGTCGCCCAATGTCCTGAGTTGCCTGAAGCAGTGGATTCGTTGAAAGATTATCACTCATGAATTTTAATGCATCATCATTGAAAAAGAAATTCAGTGTCATTAACAGATCAAACTCTGTATTATGATTGTTTAAATTATTGACAACATTTCCAACTGTCTTAATATCCAGTTGCCCAAAATCTGTTCCAAACTGTATTACCCCTTCACCATAAACCATGCATTTAGAATCATCCAGACTAAGAAAATTACCGGCAGAACCCGATTTCTCAAGCTTTTCTTTCGTCGTTATTCTGTACTGACTGCTTGGCTTATCAAAATACAATACACCTGCTGCATTGATGATCTCAAGGTCTGTTGGCTTTTGCTTCGGCATTAGAAATGCGGCATAAATACCTGTACTGTCAGCTGTTTGCGCAACTGCAGCAGCAAGAGTGACTCCTGCGTCGGTTACAGGAGAAGAAATTGGGATGGACACATTTGCCGGATTGATCTCGCCACTAAATCGTATCCAGTTCTTGCCAATCATTTCACACTGAATATTTGGCTTGGTATAACCTGAGAATACAAGATGTTCCTGTGAAGCGATCAAACGTACATCGCCTTTGAATAAAAATTGCGGACTTAATGGAAAACCTTCTCCATTATTTAACACACCATCGGCAATTGTTTGAAATGTTGAATCAACGCCTACTTTATCAAAATGCAGATGGTGTTTCACATTATTCTGGTCGACATAATCATAATCTCCATTCGCCTCGTATCGTTTTCTTCCCAATATATCTACTCTTGCATTATATATAGTATGGTATTTTGTGATGTTGTTGGCAACGATCCTAGCTTCTTTTAAAGTTTGCATTTTAGCATACCTTTCTATGACAACCTTTCCACTATCCGGGATGACTGATGCATCGGCGGTTCGGATGAGAGCAACTTTTTCTGCTTTGATGAGATAATCCTTCAAAGAATATCTTGCGAAAGGCGCCTTGAATCTGAGGGAGTCTTGTCGAGGCTCCACACTTATAAAATCAGAGCCGGTTAGGTTGATGCCGGTGTTCACAGTATCCTCAATGACTGCGGCAGTTGATGATGAGCTCATTTCAATTTCTTTTGCATCCATGAACCATTTAAACTGGTCGATGTAGCAGATATATTGATTTAAAGGAAAGCTAACATAGGATCCACCACCGTTTGATTTGAATTCTCCCACTCTTTGAATAAAATCAATATGAGAGTTTACGTTATTGGTTGAGAATGCAAGTGCAGCAGTATTGTCGGATGTAAGTCGAAAATCAGAAGTGTCGGCGTCAAAAATGTCAGATTTGTATTTAAACAGTTTTGATTCAAGTTCACTTGCTGAAAATGTCATGATACCGTCGCCAATCAATCCTTGTGGTCGTAGCTGAAGGTTTCCATTCAACAATGCCTGTCCTTCAAACATGTTCATGTCCATATCCTTCTTATTGACATACATGACATCTTTTTTCGGTTCCCAATGGACATATACATTCCCGGCATCGACAGCAGGAAATTGTACTCCGTTTAAAGTTTCTTTTCTGTTTGTCCACAATTGCATACTTGAATTCATAGAATCCGGAAGAAAAAGAAAATCGTCTGAGTTGCTCAGCGAAGTGAGGTAATCTATTTTCCCTTTCCCATGCAAGCCTTCATTACTCAGTTTCACGGTACTGGTAAATGTTCCCTTGCCTCCATAAGCAGGCCAGCCTTCCGGTCCTGTCTCACGAATAAGTCCAAGAGAAAGATCTTGTTGTAGTCTGAGTGTGTCTCTAAAGTCAGGGAATATACCTGCACTGACAAATTCACCATCAAAACGAAGACCTGCACTGCTAAAATTGTCTAATGAGTCGATCGTATATGGATCAAGGTGAAAATAAAAATCGTCTCTGAGATATACCCCGTCTTGAATAAAAGACTTGTCATAGTAAACGTATGAATCTTTTTTCGAATTGAAGATCGGATATTCCGGGAAATTATGTAGACCGGATTTGTTGCCTTGATTGTCAATGATGAGATCGCCGTTTACATTTTCTAGAACAGATCGCACTGCCACTAATCTTCTGTTACCGTAATTATCAACATCATTCGGATCCGGACTTTCAACTTTTAGTCGTAAGGAATCGACATTATCAAGGTTGATCTTGAAATTTTGATAGTCAAAACTAAATTGCTTACCGAAAAAATCAAAACGTCCTGCTTTAACGCGTCCGGCAAAAAAGAACTCTCTATTCTTTTGAACCTTGATCTCCTGATTGGCAGGATAGATAACTACATTCTGAGAGTCACTCAAAACAATTGGCGCCAGTCCTCTTAATGTTAGCTCAAAATTCAACAGGTTAATGCTTGCATTGGGTTTTGCATTTATGATAGATTCGAACTGAATAACATCATAATCGATCTTTCCAACATTGGCGAGGAGGTAATAGTTTAAACGATCTTTGATCACGGCCCTATCTTCAACACCATCATAAGTCACAAATCCCTGATTCGAAAAATTGATGAGCATGTTACGCACCTCGTTTGCAGGGAGACGCATATCTTTTGCAAGTTCCTCTGTGTAAATCACAGAGCCACCGCTTTTCTCGGCAAATTTTTTCACCGAATACAATGGATGAAACTCACTCAGGCCCTGGAGTTTTAAAAATTTTTGCTTTCTAAAATAATTGCTGGATTCGAATGTTGCTTTACTTTCTCCAATACCGCTGATCATTTTTAGGTCAATGATAGGGTCGTCAATTTTCCAATACAAACCATCGAAATACATGTCTAGCTGGTGAAAGGAGTCATAGTAAGGGCTTTTTGATTTTCCATCCTCTCCTCTGATCAAAGCAAGTTCTCTATCACCTACAATATATTTAAATGATAAACCGGGATGAAAAATAGAGTCTCCTTCAAAGAATATTTTCACTGATGCATTATCCGAAGTTATCTTATCCTTCCTGATCACAAATCCCTTTGAGTATGCAATTAAAAAAGGTTTGTTGTCTCTAGAGAAAAATAATTGAGCAGGTTCATCGTCAGCTCCGGATCCTATCATCTTGTTACCATTCATTGAGAAACCGCCTCGGTAGTTTATGTCCGGCACGATGTTCTTAATTTCAAGTCCTGCAGTATAGGATTCGAAACGAGGATAACTTGCGGTTTCGGGGTTCACATTAGCAAGAATTTTATCCTTGTAAAATCCAAGTAATGGTTGTTGAAAATAAACGGTATTTGTGAATAAGACAGAGTCAGCCGAATATTCGCTACTGCGCACGTCAATTTTATAATTACTCAGTTTAACATTGACTATATTCTCTTCAAAGCCTGCCCTCAGCCAGTTTACTTTACCACCTTTTCCAGCGAACTGATCAAATGTTGGATAAAGTGAACCTTCGGTATCATATATTACAGAGGAATCTCCTTTAGTCACACAAATAAGATCCATTTTGGTGAACACGATCTTTGGTACAGAGTCAAATTCGAAGGTGTAGTTCTTGCTCAATGTATACCATCGTGTTGAAGAAGAAGAATAAAGTGAATTGTCGCGAAAGAGGTCATTGCAACTGATAATATAGTTCGTGAAATGCTTGGAAGCCATCAGCAACAACTTATCCTGGCTAGCTTGCCAGGCAGTAAAGCTTTGAGCGGATTGATTGCTGCCGGCAAAACTCATTAAAGCATTGAAGTAATTTTTGAAATCAGGAAATGCCTTCATTCGCTTTTTTAGCATGGCATTAGAAGTCCGATAAATTGATTCTTGTTGCTCAATACTAAATGCTCCTCCGTTCCATAGCAATGAAAATTCTTCGTGAATTTTCTCTCCTTCCTTTTTGTCTGTCTCAGTTAAGAAATTTTTCATCTCTGATAAAAAAGCAATAGGCTCGGGAGTGAAGCTTTTTAGTCCTTGTCCTAACATGGACTTTGACAACAAGAGAAGGCTTATAAATAAATATTTTTTGAAATTAAAGTTCATTCGTTTAAAATTGGTTTTGGGCGTATGAACGCATTATAAAAGAGCCAACAAGGTATTCAAAAATCAAGCGAATATTTTGGCTTTGGGAATTAATTTCAACCAATTTTGGTAAATTGAATTGCTTTCCAGTTTAATTTTTCTGTCTCCTTCTGAATTTTCAATCCTTCATTTGTTGCAGTATTGCAAATGATATCTCGGTCTTCAGTTAAAAATCCACTGAGGAGTAGATGTCCACCTTGATTCAATGCGTTTGAATAAGTTTTCATGTCAGCGAGCAACACGTTTCGGTTAATATTTGCCAGAATAATATCAAACTTTTTGCCGGGAAGAATAGAAGATTCACCTTTTATTGTTTCAATATCCGGAGTGTTATTCCGAATGCAATTTTCCACGCAATTTTCTATTGCCCAATCATCATTGTCTACTGCTAAAACGTTTCCGGCATTAAACATTTTTGCAAGAATGGCTAGTATACCACTCCCACAACCCATATCAAGTACTGATCTGCCGGCTATATCAAGAGTAAGCATTAGTTCAGCCATCATTGAGGTAGTCGAATGATGACCTGTTCCGAAAGACATCTTAGGCTCTATGATAAGTTCTATTTCATAATTTTGCGCAGGATGGAAAGGTGCCCGAATGTGGATCTTACCGGCAATAGTAACGGGTTCAAAATTGCTTTCCCATTGGATGTTCCAGTTTTGTGCAGGTATCAAAGTTCTTTCCATCCGCAAATTCTTTACTCCGGGAATGGCTTCCATTACCTCATCCAGATTAGTTTCACGGAACGATGATGATGGAATATATGCTTTGAGTCCGTCCTCGACTTCTTCAAACATATCAAAGCCTGCATCGCTTAGCCAAGCAATTAAAATCTCATTCATTGCCGGCTGACAATAAAATCGGATCTCAAGATATTCCATGCTTAAACCATTCGGGAACTAAGCGTTTTTTCTAATTCACCTACAATTGAAGTGAATTCAGAAGACTTAAGGGAGGCACCACCAATTAACGCTCCATCAACATCAGGAGAAGAAAAGATTTCCTTTGCATTAGAGCTATTCACGCTTCCACCGTATAGGATAGAAATTTTATCTCCAATGTTATTTTTATAATGATCACTAATTAGTTTTCTTATCAACGCATGCATTTCCTGAACTTGTTCAGAATTTGCATTAAGCCCTGTACCTATTGCCCAAACCGGTTCGTAAGCAATGATACAGCTCAGTAACTGCGCTTGATTTAAATGAAATAGACTTTGTTCAAGTTGTTCTTTAATGATTTCTCCATGCTTTCCTGCTTTGCGTTGTTCAGCTGTTTCACCACAGCAAAAGATAGGGATCAGGAACTGTTCAAGTATGTTATCCACTTTGGTTTTCAGAATGGAATTGGTTTCATTTTGCTCAGCTCGTCTCTCTGAATGACCTACAATTACACATTCTACACCAACAGAGCCTAGCATCGAAGTCGATACTTCACCTGTATGAGCACCATTTTTATATTGGGAGCAGTTTTGGGCTGCGATAGACAATCTAGTACATCCCTGAACACGGGAAACGATATCTCGCAAATAGATAAAAGGTGGAGCAAGAACTACCTCGATTATGCCATCATCTTCCATTTGATCAACGATCATATCAACCAATGAAAGAGCTTCTGCATAATTCAAATTCATTTTCCAATTTCCCGCAATGATCTTTTTTCTCATGATGTATTTGAAATATTAATCTAATTAACGAATCTTAAGTGGTTCTGGCAAGTGTACTTATTTTCAGCTTTCAAATGACCTGATTCGAGGGTCTAAAACTCCATTTAGGAGATCTGCCAGAATATTTAATGCAATAAATACCAGTGAAATAAACAACACAATTCCCATAACAACCGGTAGGTCATAATTTTCGAGTGCTGTGACTGTCAGTTTTCCAATACCATTCCATCCAAATATATATTCAACGAAAACGGCTCCGGCCAACAAAGATCCCAGCCAGCCACTTATAGCAGTAACGACCGGATTCATCGCATTTCTTAGTGCATGTTTTGTAATAATTACGAAAGCGCTAAGACCTTTTGCCTTTCCTGTTCTGATATAATCCTGTGACAAGACCTCAAGCATCGAACTACGAGTTAGTTGAACAATAATCGCAAGTGGTCTGAATCCCAAGACAAGAGCAGGTAAAATAAGATTTTTTAATGCCAGATATTCACCTTTGAAGGGGTCGACAGCATATAAGCCTCCTGTCATATCAAGACCTGTGTATCCTGATAAAACATACCCGAATATCCAAGCAAAGATGATTGATGCAAAAAATGATGGTAAGGACACACCTGAAATTGAAATTGTCAGTGCCAACCTGTCAATCCATGTATCCTGTTTAAGTGCTGAAATGATTCCTAATCCGATCCCAAATAAAGTGGCAAAGAGGATAGCTGCTAGTGCTAAAATAGCGGTATCCGGTATTTTTTCGCCAAGAATAGCGGTCACTTCAGACTTATTCTGATATGATCTTCTCAAATATGGACTTTTAAGGACCAGTAATTTATCATCAGATATATCAAGAAGTTCTATTGATGTAGTGTATTTCTGCCGGTCGAAATAGATGTGACTGGATGCAGATTTTGAGTGTAGAGATAACGGACTTAAATCGTTAAGGTAATATAGAAATCGCAGATAAGATGGTTGGTCAAGTCCCAGATCCTTATTGATGATAGCTAC
>Ga0138256_10006458_pt1 | contig 12391 bp, 9 predicted proteins | sample KNB2016incub_MG_FD_105486 | JGI IMG/M metagenome (GOLD analysis project Ga0138256, IMG submission 105486) | Active sludge microbial communities from wastewater in Klosterneuburg, Austria - KNB2014incub_MG | ecosystem: Engineered > WWTP > Activated sludge > Unclassified | place: Austria... | reverse complement strand
TGGCAGGGGCGAGCGAGGGAGTAGGGCCGGTGTGCGTGCTCGGTCTGATGGGGGGTCGAGGAGGTGATCTGGGCTGTGGTCATTGCGGTTTCCATGTTGTCGTGTACGCGCTTGATCGTCGTCAAGCTGCTGAGAGTGCGCATCCTTCGATTGAACGATGTTGGCGCGCGACGAGCCGAGCCCGGGCGCATAGTCCGCATTGACGATGAACGCCCTCAGGCTTGCAGCGACTATTCCAGCCATCCAAACAAGATCAGGGGTAGAGCGTGAGCGTGCATGATCAGTCACAGACGGACTGGGACGTCATCGTTGTCGGCTCGGGTGCGGGCGCGATGACTTCGGCGGCGATTGCCGCCGATCGTGGGCTTTCAGTGTTGGTGGTCGAGAAAAGCGACAAGTTCGGCGGAACCTCCGCCATTTCGGGTGGCGGCATCTGGATTCCGAACAATCACTACTTCGTCGCCAAGGGTGGCAAGGACAGCTACGAGAAAGCGCTGCAGTACATCATGACCGCGGGTGGCGGACGTGCCGACGAGACCAAGGTGCGCGCCTATCTTGATCACGCTCCGGCGATGATCAAGTATCTCGAAGACAAGTCACGTGTGCGCTATGCCGTGGCCGAGAAGTACCCCGATTATTACCAGCATCTGCCGGGCTCCTTGCCGGGTGGGCGCTCGCTCGACCCTGAGCTGTTCGACACCAGCGTGCTCGGTGACGAGCTCGAAAACCTGCGCCGCCCCTCGCCCTCCACCTTGCTGATGGGCAAGATCTCGTGGACCGCACGCGATGCCCACATCGCCATGGCGCGCGAGAGCGGCTGGCGTTTCAAGATCCTGTGGATGATGTTGCGCTACAAGCTCGACTTCAAGTGGCGGCGCAAGAGCCAGTTCGACCGTCGCGCTGGCCTTGGCAATTCGCTGGTGTGCGCGCTGCGCGCCTCCTTGCTGGACCGCAAGGTGCCGCTGTGGCTGAACACCGATTTTCGTGATTTCGTGCTCGACAATGGCCGCGTCACCGGCATCAAGGTCGTGCGCGAGGGCCGTGAGCTGACGCTCAACGCGCGCCGCGGCGTCATCATCGGTGCCGGTGGTTTCGAACAGAATCAGGCCCTGCGCGAGAAGTATCTGCCGCAGCCGACCAAGGTCGAGTGGAGCGCAACGCCGCCGGGCAACAACACCGGCGCCGCACTCGAAGCCGGCATGGCGGCCGGTGCCGCTACCGACCTGCTCGAATGGGCCTGGTGGTCACCCACCATCCCGGTGGTGGGCGAAGAGAAGCCGCGTGGCATCTTTGCCGAACGTGCCTTCCCGGGCTCGATCGTGGTCAACAGCCTGGGCAAGCGCTTCTGCAACGAGGCTCAGGGCTATCTCGAGTTCGGCGACGCGATGTACAAGGATCGCGAAGCGACCGGCGGCAAGAACGTGCCCGCATGGTGCATCTTCGACGCCCATTTCCGTTTCCACTATGCGATGGGGCCCTTGATGCCGGGCCAGATCATGCCCGACAGCCGCCTGCGCAAGAGTTGGCTCAATTCCGTGTACTGGAAGGCCGACACGCTGGAAGAGCTCGCACGCCAGATCGACGTTGATCCTGCCGGCCTGGCCGCCACGGTGAAGACGGTCAACGAGTACGCACGCACCGGTGAGGACAAGGATTTCGGTCGCGGCGGCAACGTCTTTGATCGTTACTACGGTGATGTCAACGTCAAGCCCAACCCCTGCCTGGCGCCGCTTGCCAAGGGGCCGTACTACGCCATGCGCATGGATGCGGGCGACATCGGCACCAAGGGTGGGCTGCTCACTGATGCTCAGGCGCGTGTCGTGCGCCCCGATGGGTCGCCGATCGAGGGGCTCTACGCCATCGGCAACACCTCGGCTTCGGTGATGGGCATCGCCTATCCCGGCGCCGGTGCCACCATCGGGCCGGCGATGACCTTCGGTTACATCGCGGCCAACCATATCGCTGCGAACGCTTGAACACTCAGGGGATACGAAAGATGACGGGACGAGTCGAAGGCAAGATTGCGCTGGTCACCGGCGGAGCGAGCGGTGTAGGCCGCGCTACCGTCCAGTTGTTCGTCAAGGAAGGCGCGCAAGTCGTGTTTACCGACCTCAACATCGAGGCCGGCGAGACCCTGGCGGCCAGTCTTGATGGCAAGGCCGTGTTCATGCGCCAGGATGCCGCTTCGGCTGCTGACTGGGATGCAGTGATGGCGATGGTGCGCGAGCGCTTCGGCCGCCTCGACATCCTGGTGAACAACGCCGGCATCCTGCTCAAGGGTTCGATCGAGGATGCCACGCTGGACGAATGGCAGCGCCTGATGCGGGTCAATGCCGACAGCGTTTTCCTCGGCTGCAAGGCAGGCGTCGCCATGATCAAGGAAGGTGGCCGTGGCGGCTCGATCATCAACATGTCTTCGATCGCCGGTATTGCCGCCAAGGATGACTACGCCGCCTACGGTGCCTCCAAGGCCGCCATAGCCGGGCTGACGCGCGCGGTGGCCGCCCATTGCCGCAAGTCCAAGTACCGCATCCGCTGCAACTCGATTCATCCCGACGGCATCATGACGCCGATGACCGCCGGCTCCTACCCGAAAGGCCTCGATGCGTCGCGCATCACCATCGATGGTGATCCGATGAACCGCGCCTGCCTGCCCGAAGACGTCGCCGCCGCCATCCTCTTTCTTGCCGACGACGCCTCCCGCGCCGTCAACGGCATCGAACTGCGCGTGGATAGCGGCCAGTTCATCATGAGCATCTGAGCCTGCAGCCTCTTTCCGGAACCACCATGACCGTACAGTTTGTCCCGCCCGTCGCCCGCACCCTGCCCGCCCTCGTTCTTGAGGCTGCGCAGCGCCACGCCGGCCGTGTCTTTGTCGAGGATGGCGACATTGTCGTCGATTACGCCGACCTGCCCGCCCGTGTGTTCGAAGTCAGCCGCGCGCTGATGGCGCACGGCATCGCCGCTGGAGATCGTGTCGCCATCTGGGCGCCCAACCGCGCAGAGTGGTTGCTTGCCGCGCTTGGCATCCACTGTGCGGGCGCCGTCATGGTGCCGATCAATACCCGCATGAAGGGCCTCGAGGCCGCCGATATTCTCGAGCGCAGCGGCACCCGGGTGCTGTTCGTGGTCGACCGTTTCCTCGACACCGACTATCCGGCGATGCTGGCTGATTGTCGTCCTGCGACGCTCGAAAAGGTGGTCGCGATCGGCGCCGCTGGTGAACATGCCGACTTGTCGTGGACTGACTTTCTCGCGACCGCCGCGGGTGTCACCGAAGCCGAGGCGCGCGCGCGTGCCGATGCCGTCACACCGGACGACACCTCCGACCTGATGTTCACGTCTGGCACCACCGGGCGCCCCAAGGGGGTCATGAGTGCGCACCGGCAGGTGATCCAGTCCTTTGTTGAGTACGTCAAGATCACCGGCATCGGCGCTGGCGACCGTTACCTGATCGTCAACCCTTTCTTTCACACCTTCGGCTACAAGGCCGGCTGGGTCACCTGCTTGATTGCGGGCGCCACCGTGCTGCCGCATCCGGTGTTCGACGCCGAGGCGGTGTTCGGACGCATCGAGGCTGACCGCATCACCGTCCTGCCCGGGCCGCCCACGCTCTACCTGACGATGCTCGCGCACCCCAAGCTCGCCACGACTGATCTTTCCAGTCTGCGCATTGCGGTCACCGGCGCGTCGACGATTCCACCGGTGCTGATCGAGCGCATGCGGCAGGAACTCGGCCTGGAGGTCGTCCTCACTGCTTACGGGCTCACCGAGTGCGGTGGCCTGGCGACCATTTGCGAGGCTGACGACGACGCCGAGACCGTGGCACTGACCAGCGGTCATGCCATTCCGGGGACCGAAGTGCGCATCGTCGACGCCGACAACCAGCCGCTGGCGGCGGGCGAGGCGGGCGAAATCTGCCTGCGCGGTTTCCACGTCATGAAGGGCTACTTCGAAGACGACAAGGCCACCGCCGAAACCATCGACGCTGATGGCTGGCTGCACACCGGGGATGTGGGCACGCTGGACGAACGCGGCTACCTGCGCATCACCGACCGCCTCAAGGACATGTTCATCGTCGGTGGCTTCAACTGCTATCCCGCCGAAATCGAGGCCGGCCTCAGCCCGCACCCGGCGATTGCCCAGGTGGCGGTGATCGGTGTGCCCGATGAGCGCATGGGCGAAGTCGGTTGCGCCTGCGTGGTGCTGCGCCCTGGCCAGACGCTGGACGAACCCGGCCTCATCGCCTGGTCGCGCGAGCGCATGGCCAACTACAAGGTGCCACGCTACGTGCGCTTCTTCGACGCGCTGCCGGTCAACGCCTCGAACAAGGTCGCAAAGATCGAATTGCGGGCCCAGGTGCGTGTTCCTGCGTGATCGCATAGCGGCGCCGTTCCGAATTTCAGAATCCACCGAGACTGCCATGAACGAACCCGGCGACCTCTTCGCCCCCTTCAAACTGGGGCCGATTACCCTGCGCAACCGCTTCATCCGCGCGGGAGCCAACGAAGGCATGGTGATGAAAGGAGCGCCGACCAAGGCGCTGCTCATGCACCACCGCGCCATGGCAGCAGGTGGCGTCGGTCTCACCACCGTGGCCTATGGCGCGGTGAGCAAGGTGGGTCGCACCCTGCCCAACCAGGTGTGGATGCGCCCCGAGATCCTCCCCGATCTGAAGGCAATGGCGGACGCCGTGCATGCCGAAGGCGGCGCCATTTCCTACCAGATCACCCATGGCGGCTCTTTCGTCACCTCGGTGAAGGTGGAAGGCCCGACCATGAGCGCGAGCGGCGGCATCAACAAGGCCGGCATGCTGCGTGGCAACTTCTTCCAGCGTGAGATGAATCGCGCCGACATGGATCTGGTGGCGCAGCAGTTCGTCGATGCCGCCAAACTATGCCGTGAGGCGGGTTTCGACGCGGTCGAGATCCACATGGGTCACGGCTACCTGCTCAATCAGTTCATCTCGCCGCTGTCCAACAAGCGCAAGGATGAATTCGGTGGCAGCGCGGAAAATCGCGCCCGCTTCCCGGCCGAGGTGCTGCGTCGGGTCAAGGAAGCGGTGGGTGGCGAGATGGCGGTGCTGGCCAAGATCAACGTCGCTGATGGCGTGCCGCGCGGCGCCACTGCCGACGATGCCATCGTCACCGCGCGTCTGCTGCAACAGGCGGGTGCAGATCTGCTGGTGCTGTCCGGCGGGCGCAACATCGAGTCGGGCTGGTTCATGTTCGGCAGCAACATGGACATGGACGAGATGAAGAAGGTGCTCAAGGGCAGCTTCATGACCGGACTGATGATGAAAGCCTCCCAGTTCGGCACGCCCAAGGTCACGTTCCGCGAGATGTATTTCCTTGAGTACTCGCGCAAGATCCGCGCCGCGGTCGATGTGCCGCTGGGCTATCTGGGCGGCGCTCGCTCGCTTGCCAATGCCGAGCAGGCGATGGCCGACGGCTTTGATGCAGTGGTCATGGCCCGGCCCTTGATCCACGATCCCCAGCTCGTCAACAAGTTCAAGAGTGGCGAGCTCAAGACCTCGGGCTGTACCAACTGCAACCGCTGCATTCCCTACATCTACCACCCGGCCGGCACCATGTGCGTGCTGAATCCGCCGAATGATCCGGCACCGAATCGGGTGCGCGCGGCAGGCTGAAGCAGGCAGCGGACGTCTCGAAGGTCTGTCGTTCATGGGGCAGCGTCAGCGCATAGCGGCGCTGAAGCTTTGCTGTTGTCGGTGTTCCGGCTTCAGGGGCCGGCCTCAGTGTTAGCCCCCGGTCTCAGCCCTCAGCGGCCTTCGAACTTCGGCGGCCGCTTCTCGAGGAAGGCCTGCATCCCTTCCTTCTGGTCACGCGAGGCGAACAGCAGCGCGTTGGCACGGCGCTCCATCGCCAGCGCGGATTCCAGTGGCGCATCCATGCCGAGCAGGATGCACTCCTTGATCTGTTCGGCCGCGAGCGGCGGCATCGACGCCACCGTGCGCGCCAGTTCAATGGCGGTCGGCAGCACCTGATCGTCGGCGACCAGGTCGCTCACCAGGCCGGCAGTCCATGCTTCGTGTGCGCTGATCGGCTTGCCGGTCAGTGCCATGCGCATCGCCTTGACCTTGCCCACCGCACGCACCAGACGCTGGGTGCCGCCGATGCCGGGCATGATGCCGATGCGGATTTCGGGCTGACAAAAACGCGCGCCTTCGCCGGCGACGATGATGTCGGCCAGCATCGCCAGCTCGCAGCCGCCGCCGTAGGCATAACCGCAGACTGCGGCGATCACCGGCTTGGGGCAGTGCTGGATCGGGCCCCACACGCGCTCGGTGTGGCGCTGGAAGACCTCGATCGGGCCAACGCCGGCCATGCTGGTGATGTCGCCACCGGCGGCGAACACCTTCTCACCGCCGGTCAGCACGATGCAGCGCACCGTGTCGTCGTCGGCCAGTTCGGTGAAGCGTTGTGACAGCAGGGCCTGCAGTTCGAGCGACAAGGCATTGGTGGCCTGCGGCCGATTCAGCGTCAGGACGGCAACACCACCTTCCAGGCGGTCGAGCAGCAGCGGCGAAACATCGGCGGGGGCGTTCGCAGGGGCATTCGATGTGGACATGGGTTCGCGGTCGCGCCGGGCGCGGACAGGGTGTGGAGATGCTGTGCATTATTCGGCTACGGCCCCCTGCCACTCATCGTCCGTTCAGACGAAGAGCGGTAGCGCGGCAATGCATAGACTGATGCGTGAAAAAATATGTTGTGGAGACAGTGATGGCGAATCAATCTGGCGCAGCGAACGGGCTTGATTACCGCGGCAAGGTCGTACTCGTGACCGGCGGCACCAAGGGCATTGGCGCCGGCATCGCGCGCGGCTTTCTGGCGGCGGGTGCGACGGTGGTGGTGTGCGGGCGCAGTGCGCCCGAGGCCTTGCCCGAGCTCAATGGTGTGAGTGCCGAGTTCGTAAGCGCCGATGTGCGCGACATCGAATCGCTGCAGACGCTGTTCGGCGGCATTCGCGAGCGCCACGGGCGCCTCGACGTGCTGGTCAATAACGCTGGTGGCGCCCCCTTCGCGCTCGCCGACAAGGCTTCGCCGCGCTTTCACGAAGGCATCCTGCGCCTGAACCTGATCGCCCCGCTCAATGTCGCCCAGCAGGCCAACGCCATCATGCAGGAGCAGGCTGACGGCGGCGTCATCATCTTCATTGGCAGCGTCGCCGCCTCGCGGCCCTCGCCCGGTACGGCGGCTTACGGTGCGGCCAAGGCTGGTGTGTTGTCGCTGGCGTCTTCGCTCGCGGGTGAGTGGGGGCCCAAGGTGCGGGTGCTCGCGGTCAGCCCCGGACTGGTGCAGACCGAACAGGCTCATATGCACTATGGCGACGAGGCCGGCATTGCGGCCGTTGGCGCCACCATCCCTGCGGGTCGCATGGCTACACCCGAAGACATCGCCAACGCCTGCGTATACGCCGGGTCGCCGATGGCAGCGTACTTCGCCGGTACCAATCTGCTGCTGCACGGCGGCGGTGAGCGGCCGGCCTTCCTGTCGGCGGCGAACACGCAGAACTAGACACTTGATCGGGAGCCCGCACACCGGGTTCGCCCCAAGGGCGCGCTTCCAGTTCGAAAAAAAGGCGGACCTCATTGCGAGGCCCGCCTTTTTTATGTGCGCCGGTCTTGCGGTGCCGGTCTATTGCGACTGTGTGACGTCGGAAGACAGGCCGCCATCAGCTGTTTGTGGCGTGCTCTTGGCCAGGCGCAGGCTCAGCACCAGCGCGGTCGAGATCAGCGCCAGCAGCAGGTAGCCGACGTTGCTCAGGGCGATATTCAGGCCTTCGCTGTGCGCCTGCACCATCACTGCTTCGGCAGTGAGCCCGCTGTCGACCAGGCGCTCTGTCAGTTCCTGCGGTACTTCGCGCGCCCGGCTGCCGGCTGCGCGGGCGAGCGCTGCGACTGCGTTTGTGTCGAAGCCAAGGCTTTCGGTCTGGCGCGCGATTGCGACTTGCGTCTGGTGGGCCAGCGTGGCGCCGAATACCGCCAGCGACAGCGAGGACCCGGTCGGGCTGCCCAGATCGCGGAACATGCTGAACAGTCCGGTTCCGGCGCCCATGTTCCTGGCCGGTACGGCGCCCAGCGCCATCTTCATCATCGACGGGGTATTGATGCCGATCCCGAAGCCCATGATGCAGACCACTACGATGACCATCCACAGCGGGGTGCCGACGTCGATGTTGAGGAACAGCACGGTACCGATCAGGCTGGCCACCATGGCGACGATACAGACCAGACGCGGATCGATGCGATCGATCAGCTTGCCGGCGGCTGGTGCACTGAGCAGGCCGCTGCCATACAGGAACAGAGTGACGAAGCCGAACTGTGCCGCCGTACCACCGGGCCGGGTATTGATGAAGAAGGCCAGTGAATACACGATGCCGCTGGAGAAGATCATGTGCAGCCAGTAGATGACCGAGGGCTTGGCAAAGGCACTGCGCGACAAGATGCCGACGTCGAGCACCGGGTTCGTGACGCTGCGGCTGTGCCGCCACAGCAGGAGCAGACTGCTCACTCCGACCACCACGATGATCCAGGTGATGATGGAGGTGCTGCCGAAGGTCGTGGCCCAGGTGGGCAGCGACAGCAGGGCAGCGATCATGGCGAACAGCAGCATGGCGCCGGTGTAGTCGAACGCGGCCTGACTCTTGACCGGTGCGATCTCGGGCACGAGAAGACGCACGGGCACCAGCCCGACCAGGGTCAGCGCGCCGCTGATCCAGTACACGCTTTGCCAGCCCAGACGGTCGATGAGCAGGCCGCCGAGCAGACCGCCCGAGGCGGCGCCGAAGGTCATCGTGAAGGCGAGGATGCCGAGTGCGGTGCCGCGCCTGTTTGCCGGGAACAGGTGGGTGACGTAGGCAAACACGCCGGGCAGGATGCAGGCGGCGCCCAGGCCTTGCAGAAAGCGGGCGCCGAGAAAGAACCAGAAGTTCGGTGCCAGGGCGGCGGCAAACTCGGAGGCCGAAAACACCATCATGCCGATGGAGATCACTTTCTTGCGCCCGTGCTGGTCGCCCAAGCGGCCCATGATCGGAGCGAACACGGTCAGCGCCAGGGAGTACAGGATCAGCACCAGCGCCGACATATTGACTGCGATGCCGAAGTGTCGTGTGACGCTGGGCAGTGCCGGGGCCTGGAATGCAGCGGCTTCGATGGTGATGAAGGTGCCGAACAGCAGAGCGATGTAGATCGCCCAGGGCGTGCGTGTATCGGTGGATGATTCCATTGAAGGGCTCCGCGGTGCGCCAGGCTGGATGAGACCTGCGATTGCTGCTAGCGGTAAAAGCCCTCACCGGAGCGAGAGTTTTTACCGAGGGTCGTCGTCAGCGGCAGACTCAGAGGTATTGCGCCACGAGTGCGCGTACCGCGGTTTCGACGTCGTTACGGCGATAGGTCAGCGACATGTCGGGCTCGTAGCGCGCGTAGTTGCCACGGCCGGTGTAGATCGCCACATCGGGCAGCATGGGGTGCTCCTGATCTAGTTCGGGAACCTCGACGGGGTTGCCCGCCGCCTTGAAGAACAGGCCGAAGAACTGGGCGAAGGTCAGGTTTTCGTCGCCCACCAGGTAGGCCTTGCCCGGCGTGCCCTTGACCAGCGCCTGGTGCAGCGCCTCGGAAAGCGATTGCACTGACATGAAGTTGCTGCCGCCCTTCGGGCCGAACACCGGCATGTCGGGCATCTGGCCCCTGGCGTAGGTGACGTAGGCTTCGAACATCGCGTTCGGCAGCCCCGGCACATGACCCACCATGAAGGGGGCGTTGACCGACAGTGTGGCGAAATCGGGCGTGTTGAGCGCGCGAATGCCCTCGTCGGACAGGTGACGCGAGCGCACGTAGGCGTTGGTCTCGATCAGTTCGGGGGCGAGCTGGGGGTAGAAGCTGCCCAGCATCACCGCGCGCTTCACGCCAGCGTCGCGCGCAGCGGCGAAGAAGCGCGGGATGGCAACGGTGTTGCGCTCGTGCCACTGGTCGTCCAGGGGTTGAGCAAAGTCGACGTGGCGAATGTCCTGTCCGGCGCAGAACAGCAGCGCGTCAAAGCCACGCAGCACGGCCGGATCGGGGGCGTTGAGGTAATCCAGCGCAATGAAGGGCAGGGCGGCGAGCAGTGGCGCCTTGGGCGCGGCGCGCGATGCGAGGGTGACGTCGAAGCCTTGCTCTTTGAGATACAGCGCAGCGTGTCCGCCGAGGAGGCCGGTGCCTCCTACTACCAATGATTTCATGTCTTGCAGCCCTAATTAGAAGTTGAAACCGTTGCTCTCGATGACCGGTGCGATCGTCCAGCCCCCTTGCGGTGTGCGGTACCAGCCGCCGGCGGCCATGGCCGCGCCGTCGACGTGCAGCGTGGTGCCGCTGACCCAACCGGCCATGTCGCTTGAGAGGTAGATCACTGCGTCGGCGATGTCGTCCGCCTCACCGAAGCGACCCAGCGGGATCCAGTCCGCAACGCGCTCGCGGTACTCCGGCTTGATGAATAGTGACAGCGGCAACTGGGCGGTCTCGGTCGCCTCGGGCGCCACCTGGTTCACGCGAATGCCGAAGCGGCCAGTCTCGACCGCCAGACTCTTGGTGAAACCGGTCAGTGCAGCCTTGAAGGCGGAATACACGGCGAGGTTGGGAATGCCGCGAAAGGCCTCGATGGTCGACACGTTGACGATGCTGGCCGTACGTCCGGCATGGCGTTTGAGCAAAGGCAGGGCGCTGCGCGTGATCTCGAAAACGTGGCGCAGGTTGGCGCTGTACAGCCGGTCGATGTCCGTGTCCGAGTAGTCCTCGAACGGCTTGGCCATCTGCAGTGAATCACCCACGTTGTTCACCAGCACGTCGAGCGCTTCGTTGGTCGCGGCAAGTTCGGCAAACACCCGGTTGACGTCGTTCGCCTGCGTTACGTCGCCGTGAAAGACCCGGTGTCCTTCACCCTGGGCGCTCAGCCAGGCCTCGACATCGGCCGCGCGCGTGGCGTCGGATTCGATCACCCTCACGCGTGCCTTGAGCGTTGCGAACTTCTCGACCGTCGCGCGGCCGATGCCACTTCCACCCCCGGTTACCAGCACTGTTCTGTTGTCGAAACTGATCATGCCTGGTCATCTCCCCTTTTATGGTGGATCGCACGGAGGCGGCTTGAACATCATTGCGGGCCACCGCGGTTGAGCGGCGATGGTGGTCTGGCGGGGTGGAAGCGACATCGTCCGATGAGACTAAGATGTCGTGGTCTGGATGGACGATGACCCGCACGTACGATCGGGCCAAGCTGTTATGTGGAGCGGTGCGCCTTGAGCGCCGAAGAGGATGGAGACTGGATGAGCGGCTATGACGAAAAAGGCTTTTTTCGTGCGGCCAGGCTGGAGCTTGCGCATCATGATCACATCGTGCGCCTGCTCTACTCGGCGGTGCTCGATAGTCGCAAGTGGGTCGAGGCGCTGCAGGAACTGCGGGCGCTGTTCGGAGCCAACTTTCTTACCCTGATTCTGCGCGAAGCGACTGCCGACGATGCTGGGCTTGTGGTCTGGGTAGGGGATGACGAGGGCGGGCGTGGGGAAAAAGCGCGCTTCGCGCCGGCGCGTCCTTTTGCCACGCCCTTCGTGAATCTGCTGGCTGATCACGTCTATACGGTAGAGGACCTGATGAACGTGTCCGAGTGGCGCGGCTCATCCTATTACCAGCACTGGTGCGAGCCGAATGACATTTTTCATGTCATGTCGGTGGACATCTTGACCGCGGGCGCGGGGCGCTTGCCGCTGCGCATCACGCGCCGCGAATCGGCGCCGGCATTCACGGCGCAGGATCGCGCACGCTGCCAGGTGTTATTGCCCCACCTAAGGCAGGCCTTGCAGATGCATAACGAGTTGCAGCGTCAGGAGTCGCTGGGCGGCATGTTCTCCAGCGCGATCGGCCGCCTCTCGGTGGGCGTGATCGTACTCGATGCCAGCGGACGGGTATTTGACCAGAACCTTATGGCACGGGCCATGCTGGCCAGTGGTGACGGGCTCAAGCTCGTCAGTGGGGCGCTCGAGGCCTTTTATCCGACCGACAATCGGGCGCTGCAGAGCCTCATCCGTGGCGCGTTCGCCCGCTTCGGGTCCGGTGAGCCGGCGTTGGTGGATGCGGTCTCGATCGCACGTCCGTCTGGCCAGCTCAGCTTGGGCGTGGTGATCGAGGTGTTGCCGCCCGGCGAATTGGCTGCCGGTCGCGGCAAGCCGGTCGCGGTGCTCTATGTCCGTGACCCGGGCAGCCCGACGCTGGCTGATGCGGGCGTGATCAGACAGCTCTTCAACCTCATCTTGACCGAGACCGCAGTGGCGCTCAAGCTGGCCGATGGCGCTTCGCTTGAGGCGGCGGCAGAGGAGCTCAATATCTGGCGCAACACTGCAC
>Ga0138256_10006457_pt1 | contig 12392 bp, 13 predicted proteins | sample KNB2016incub_MG_FD_105486 | JGI IMG/M metagenome (GOLD analysis project Ga0138256, IMG submission 105486) | Active sludge microbial communities from wastewater in Klosterneuburg, Austria - KNB2014incub_MG | ecosystem: Engineered > WWTP > Activated sludge > Unclassified | place: Austria... | reverse complement strand
GGGAGGGGTGATGCGGCAGAGCGGTATCGCCTCGGCGGGGGCGCTCTACGGCGTGCGGCACAATCGAGATCGCCTCATGGACGATCACGACAAGGCGACCCGCTTCTCGCTCATCGTCGATCGGGCGATTGCCGCCACCGTCGCCCCGCCCGACAGCAACATTGTGATGATCGACCTGACGCCCGGACTGTCGGCCCACGACGTCGTTCGGCGTGTGGCCGAGCACGGGGTGAAGGTCGGAGTCTGGTCCCCAACCCGCGTTCGCGCCGTGATGCACCTGGACGTGACCATGGAGCAGGTGGAGGCGGCCGGCGAGGCGGTGCTGACCGGGCTCGACGAGGCCTGGCGTGCGCTTGGCGATACGAGCGAGTGGCCGGCGACACCGCGACGGTAGTCGTCGATCGGAAGCACGGCGCCATCGCGGCGACTCCCTCCGCATCGAGTGGCGCGGGCGACCGCACGCCTGCAGTTGTCGCGCGGGGCACACGCCACTAGCTTTCCCTGCGCTCCAGGTCCCGGAGGGCGAAAGCGCGCCAACCCCGTGAGGACCCCGAAGGTAGCAGCGGTACGCGATGTCTAGCGTTGCTCCGTCAGACCTGGAGTATCGCGCGGGTGCTCGAGCCGGCAACGGCTGCGGAGCCCCGCGCGATTGTCTTTCCAGCACTCGCGCCGACCAGAGCCCGAGGCCAATTTGCGGGGTAGGTAGCTCGCCGATACACGCACGTCGGCACGCACGCTTGCACGCCCCCGCCCGCTGGTCCTCTCGTCTGCCCGCCCTCTCGACGTCCCGTCCACCTTGATCGCTCTCGCCCGCAAGTACCGGCCGCGCAGCTTCGCGACCGTCGCCGTGCAATCGCATGTGTCGAACACCCTCAAGGGGGCCATCGCGCGCGGGCGCGTGGCGCACGGGTACCTGCTGTGCGGTCCGCGCGGGGTGGGGAAGACGACGTTGGCGCGCGTCCTGGCGATGGCCCTCAACTGCGAGAACAAGCGCGCCGACGGTGAGCCGTGTGGAGCCTGCGAGAGTTGCACCCGCATCTGGAGCGGCGGGGCATCGCTCGACGTGGTCGAGATCGACGCCGCCTCCAATCGCGGCGTCGATGATGCGCGCGACCTGCGCGAACGCGCGATGTACGCGCCCTCGGGCGAGGGGCGCTACAAGGTCTATATCGTCGACGAAGCGCACATGCTCACGCGTGAGGCGTGGAACGCGCTCCTGAAGATCCTCGAGGAGCCGCCCCCGCGCGTGGTCTTTGTCTTCGCGACCACGGAGCCGCAGAAGATCGCCCAGTCGGCCGCCCCCGTGCTCTCCCGCCTCCAGCGCTTCGCCTTTCGCCGCATGGGACCGGCGGACATCCGCGATCGGGTGCTGGCCGTACTCGCCGAGGAAGGGGTCGACGCCGAGCCTGAGGCGCTGGGGATGATCGCCCGCGCCGCCGACGGCTCCATGCGCGACGCGCTCTCGCTGACCGACCAGGTGCTGGCGTTAGGCGACGGCGGCGTGACGGCGACGCGCGTGCGCGAGGCCCTCGGCCTCGTCGCCGAGGACGAGTACCTCGGCATTCTCGACATCATCGCCGACCGTCGGGCCGGTGACGTCTTCGGTACCATGGGGCGGCTGGTGGACCAGGGGGTCGATCTCGGGCAGTTCCTGGGAGGGCTGGGCGAGATGCTGCGTGCGCAGCTCGCCGTGGCGCTGGGTGCCACCGAGGTCGAGGTGAGCGCCGCGGCGCGCGACGCGCTGCTCGAGCGGAAGGATCGCCTGGCCCCCGGCGACCTCCTGCGCATGCTGAACGCCGTAGGCGAGCTGGAACCGCGCTTTCGGCGCAGTGGACAGCAGCAGCTCCTGCTCGAGACCCTTCTGGTGCGATTCGCCCTGCTCGACCGCACGCTCGAGCTCGAGGATGTGCTGCGCGAGCTCGGCACGGATGGGGGAAGCTCGGGGGGAAGTGCGGGGGGAAGCGGCGGGCGAGGCACGCCGCGCCCGCCGCCGTCCGGACGTCCCGCCCCTGGGGGAGGGAGCGAGCATCGAGCAGGCTCCCGATCCGCGCCGCCGACGGCACACGATTCTCGCGCCCGAGAAGAGCCGCCCAACCGCGGCGACACACCGGTCGGAACGCCGGTTGCGATGGAGGGGGTGCCTGGCCGCCAGCAGCCTCCCGTTGCTCGCCGCGCGGTGGCGGAGGGTTCTGCGGAGCCCTCTGCGTACATGGGTCGTGCGCACGGTGGGGTCGCGGTCGACGGCGCCGGCGCTGCGACCGCGGTGGCGCGTGGAAGCGCGGCGACCGACCGGCGCGCGTCCGTCGAGACGGCTCCCCGTCGATTGCCGGCACCCCCGGTGGCCGTCGCGGCGCCGCTCGACATCAACACGCTCACCGAGCGGTGGGACGAGATCATCGCCGCCGTCCGGAAGGAGCGGCCGATTGTGGGGACGCTGCTCGAGCGGGCGCTCCCCTCTGCGGTCGCGTTGTCGGGACTCGTCTCGCTCCAGGTCGAGGAGATGGGGGCGTTCGAGAGCCTTGCGGCCAAGTCCAAGGAGCTCACCAACGCCCTCTCGCAGCACATCGTCGGGGTGACCCGAGTACAACTGCTCCCTCCCGAATCGGCGGCCGGTGCAGAGCCGCGGCGCATGACCGCGGCATCGATCAAGTCAGAGACGCTGGTGGCGCTTCGCAAGCGTGACCCGGTCCTATCTGCTGCTATCGATGAACTTGATCTGGATCTTGTAAACTAATACATACCTTGGTGTTATTGATTTGACTTCTTGTTTTACGTGAGCGACGAATCCATGGCCGACATTCTGAAGCTTCTGCAGCAGGCGCAGCAGATGCAGACCAAGATGCAGGAAATGCAGGACGAGCTTTCGCAGCGCTCGGTGACCGGAACGTCCGGCGGCGGCATGGTCACCGTCGAGGCGGACGGGAAGGGGACCGTGCGCAAGATCAAGCTCGATCCTTCCATCGTGAATGCGAGCGATGTGGAAATGCTCGAGGACCTGATCGTGGTCGCCGTTTCCGACGCGCAGAAGAAGGCGAGCGAGGTGGCGCAGGCCGAGATGGGGAAGCTGACGGGGGGGATGAATCTCCCGTTCAAGCTGCCGTTCTAGTCGTGTCGGTCATTGACGAACTGGCCGGCGAGCTGTCGAAACTCCCGGGGATCGGACGGAAGACGGCGCTGCGACTGACGTACCATCTGCTGAAGCAACCGCGTGAGCGCAGCATTCGGCTGGCCCGGGCGCTGGAGACGCTGGCCGAGCGTGTGCACCCCTGCCAGACCTGCTTCAACCCGACCGAAGACGCGGAATGTGCGATTTGTCGCGATCCAAGACGTGACGCGGCGGTCCTCTGCGCCGTCGAAGAAGCGGCGGATATCGGCGCAATCGAACGCGCCGGCGAGTTCCGGGGGCGATATCACGTCCTCGGGGGGCGCATTTCTCCGCTCGACGGGGTCGGTCCCGAGGACCTGACCGTGTCGGAACTTGAGCGCCGGGTGGCCGGTGGAGCCGTAACCGAGGTGATCGTGGCAACCAACCCGAGTGTCGAAGGCGAAGCAACGGCGCTGTACCTGCAACAGGTACTGGCGCCGCATGTGGCGCGTGTCACCCGCATTGCCCGCGGTCTCCCGGTCGGCGGCGACCTGGAGTACGCCGACGGTATCACGATCGCGCAGGCGCTCTCGGCGCGCCGGGAGATGCCGTGATGCGGAAGGGATCGGTCGTTTCCTTCGGCATGCTGGGCGGAATGGTCGCTGGGTTCGTGCTCTGGAGTCGCCAGCAGGTCGCGGATCGGCAGAGCCTGTTCAGTGACAGCCCGGTGCGCCGGCTCGCGGCGCTGAGTTACCTGCGGTCCCAGGCGGATGGGCAGACGGTGACGCTGCTGCGCGATTATCTCGCGTGGGAGCCGAAGCCCGAACTGCGCCGCCGCGCGCGCCGGTTGCTGCGTCGCGTGGAACGTTCGCTCGCCTGATTCCCGCCTGATTCCCATGCGCATGCCACTCGGAGCTTCCAGCTGGTCGTTCACCGAAGAGGACCACGCGGCCCTCAACCAGGTGCTGCAGCGCTTCCTCTTCGATAGCAACACGCGGTGCGCGCTGCTGGTGGATCGCAGCGGGCAGCTGGTGACCGTGGCGGGCGACCGCCCCACCTTCGATGTGGCGGCATTTGCCTCGCTCACGGCGGCGGATTTCTCGGCGAATGCCCAGTTGGCGCGCCTAATCGGCGAGACCGACTTCAACACGCTCTTTCACCAGGGCGAGAAGGAGTCGATGCTGCTCGGCGACGTGGCGCGGCGGGTCATCCTGGTGGCCCTGTTCGACAACCGCACCACCCTCGGACTCGTGCGCCTCAAGATGCGCGGCATCGTCGACGAGTTGGGCCGGTTGATCGAACGCTCGCTCCAGCGCTCGCAGGAGTCGAATCCGCAGCGCGAACCGCTGCTCGGCGATGTCGATGACGAAATCGACCGTCTCTTCCAGTAAGACGCACCAACGGAGACGCCGATGTCGATGATCAACTACGCCTCACGCGAGATCAACTGCAAGATCGTGTACTACGGGCCGGGGTTGGGCGGCAAGACCAGCAACCTCGAACACGTCTACAAGAAGGTCACGCCGGGATCTCGCGGGAAGCTGATCTCGCTCGCCACCGAGAGCGAACGCACCCTCTTCTTCGACTTTCTCCCTGTCGACCTGGGGACGATCCGCGGCTTCAAGACGCGCTTCCACCTGTATACCGTCCCCGGGCAGGTGTACTACAATGCGTCGCGAAAGCTGATCCTCAAGGGCGTCGACGGCATCGTGTTCGTGGCCGATTCGCAGATGGATCGGATGGAAGCGAACCAGGAGTCGATGCAGAACCTGTACGACAACATGGCCGAGTACGGCTACGACCTCACGCACATGCCGTTTGTCGTGCAATACAACAAGCGCGACCTGCCCAACGCGGCGCCGCTTTCGGAGCTGCAGGATGCGCTCAACCCCGGATGGGAGGTCACCGAGCCGGGGCGGCAGCGCGTCGCCCCCGATCCGTGGCATGCGGGCGAGCACCTCGTGGCGCAGCTCCCGACTGGCGAATGGGTGGAGCGTGCGCCTTATTTCGAGGCAGTTGCCGTGACGGGCGATGGAGTCTTCGATACCTTGAAGGCCGTCTCCAAGCTCGTACTCAAGTCCCTGTCGTAGCGCCCCTTCCCCGTGGCCCTGAACCTCCCGAACGCGATCACAGCCGCCCGCATCGCCGCGACTCCGCTGATCGCTGCGCTCGTGATGAGCGCCGGGTGGCAATTGCGATTGACGGCCTGGATCCTGTTTATCGTCGCGGCCGTCACCGACTACGTCGATGGCAAGCTGGCCCGCGACCGGAACCTGGTCACAAACCTTGGAAAGCTGCTGGACCCGCTCGCCGACAAGCTCTTGCTGCTGGCGACGCTCGTCCCGATGTACTGGCTCACCCGCGACGTCGCCCTCTGGTCGTCCCTCCCCGAAGCCGATGCCTGGGCTGCCGGCGCGACGATCGGTCCGGTGGTCGCGGGGGCCCGCCTCGCCTATCCCTTCGTGACCCCGGTCGGCCTCATCGGCCTCCCGTTCTGGATCATTGCGGTCGTGCTGGGTCGCGAGCTGTTGATGACGATCTTCCGGCAGGTGGCCGCCAACCGCGGCGTCATCATCTCGGCCATCGGTCCGGCCAAGTGGAAGACCACCTTCCAGTGGATCTGGGTCGGCGCCGCGTTCTTCTGGTACTTCGCCTCGTCCGCGGCCGCAGAGCACGGGTGGACCAGCGAGGCGTGGAGCGCCTTCGCCATGTTCAACGGCATCGTGGGCGTCCTGGCGATGATCGGCGCCGTCGCGCTCACGCTGTACTCACTCGGCCTCTACCTGCAGCGCTATGGCGGCGTGCTGGTCGGCGCGGGCGGCAGCCAGGGCGCTGCGCGCTAGCCGCCGGTGCAGCTCGAGCTCCTCACCATCGGCGATGAACTCCTCCTCGGGCTCACGGTCGACACCAACGCCGCGTGGCTCGCGCGTGAGCTGGCGACCGACGGCGTAAGCGTCGTCCAGCGCGCCACCGTGGGAGATGACGCAACGCGCATCGCCGCTGCCGTGCGAGACGCCCTGGATCGCACCGGCGCCGTGATCACCACCGGAGGGCTTGGCCCGACCGCCGACGACCTCACCAAACCGTCGATTGCGGCCTTTTTCGGCCAGCGGATGGAGTTCCATGCCGAGACGTGGGACCGCATCTGCCAACGGTGGCGAGAGCGGGGGCGCCCAGGCGATCCCCCCGAAGCCAATCGCCAGCAGGCCTTGATCCCGGTTGGGGCCCAGGTGCTCCCCAACGGACATGGCACCGCGCCGGGACTCCTGCTCGAGGACGCGGCGGGGCGGTGGGTCGCCATGCTGCCCGGCGTCCCGCGCGAAATGCGGGGGTTGTACGAGGACGAGTTGCGCCGGCGGGTGCGCAAGCGACTGGGCGAGGCCCGGTCGGTGATTCGTTCACGCACGGTGCGCGCCACCGGCGTGGCCGAGTCGCAGCTGCCGGAACTGCTCGGCGACATCGCCCAGGGGGTCGATGGCATGTCGCTCGCGTATCTCCCCGGCGTGGAGGGGGTGGACTTGCGCCTGACGGTGCGCGGCGCCGCCCCAGACGTCGCCGATGCCCGACTGGCCGCCGGCGCCGCGATCGTCGTCGCGCGGGTCGGGAGGTACGTCTATGCCGAGGGACACATCGACCTGGCCGAGGTCGTCCTCGCCGCCTGTCGCGCGCGCGCGCTGCGGCTGGCGGTCGCCGAGAGCTGCACGGGTGGGCTGCTCGGAGCTCGCCTCACCGACGTTCCCGGGGCCAGCGATGTACTGCTTGGCGGCGTCATCGCCTACGACAACGACGTCAAGCGAGCGCAGCTCGGCGTCGCGGCTGAAACCCTGGCGGGTGATGGGGCCGTCAGCGAGCGGGTCGCGCGTGAGATGGCCGCCGGCGTGCGCACGCGGTTTGCTGCCGACATCGGCGTCGGCATCACCGGAGTCGCCGGACCGGGTGGAGGAACCGCCGAAAAGCCGGTGGGGACCGTCTGGATCGCGGTCGACATTCTAGGCGACGTACGGACGTATGGCGGGCGCCTGATCGGCGATCGCGCTGAGGTCCGGTTTCGCGCGTCGCAGGTGGCACTGGACATGATGCGCCGAGCGCTGGTCGCGCCCGAGTAAAGACGCATCACGACGCGTACCGACGCGCAGCGACGCATCGGTCGCGGGCACCGTTCGCTGCCGATTTGGCGGACGACGCAGGCACGGGCGTTGCCCCTCGTCGGACCGGTGTCGAGATTGCACGGAGCGCCCGCGCACACATCCAGCCGGGCCCGTCCCGCGGTACGCCTTCACCGGATCGTCTCGATTCGACAAACGCCGTCGAAACCCCAGCCCCTCGAACTCGGTACGCGTGAGAGATATGGAAGACAACGGATATCCCGGACAGGATCCCGCCATGACCGACGACTCGGCGGCGTCGGGCGGCGAGGTACATGCCCCGCAGTCGGCCGGCGGCGACTCGGCCTCGCTCTCCTCGCGTGAGGACTGGCAGCGCCAGCTCGAGGAGCAGCGCGACAAATACCTGCGCCTCGCCGCCGAGTACGACAACTTCCGCAAGCGTGCGGTCAAGGAGCGGCAAGACGCCGGGTGGCGCGCGCAGGGCGACCTGGTGTCGGGGCTGATCGACGTGCTCGATGACATCATGCGCTTCGCGAGCCTCGACCCCGCGACCGTCGACAGCCGGACCGTCGTCGATGGCGTCGTGCTCGTCGAGAAGAAGTTGTTCAAGTCGCTGGCGGGACACGGGCTCGAACTCGTGAATCCGGTCGATCATCCCTTCGACCCTGCGGTGCACGAGGCCATCTCGACCACTCCCGCCCTGTCGCCCGACGAGGACCACCTCGTTGCGCAGGTCTTTCAGCCTGGATACGTCTTTCGCGGGCAGCTGCTGCGCCCGGCTCGCGTGGTCGTGAAGCAGTGGAACGGGTGAGGAGCTGTTAGGCATCCATGGCTCCGACCAAGGACTACTACGCGGTGCTGGGCGTGTCGTCGACCGCAGCGGCCGACGACATCAAGAAGCAGTATCGTCGCCTCGCCAAGAAGTACCATCCTGACGCCAATCCCAACGACCCGAAGGCCTCCGATCGCTTCAAGGAGATCTCCGAGGCCTATCAGGTCATCGGCGACGAGGAGAAGCGGAAGCAGTACGACGAGATGCGTCGGCTCGGGGCATTCGCCGGGTATCCGCCGACAGGCGGCACACGGCAGCGACCCTCCACGCGCGGCGGCGCGCGGGGGGGGGCGGGCCCCGGACCCGAGGACGTCCGCTTCCAGGATTTTGACGTCGGTGGATTGGGAGGCCTCGGCGACCTGTTCGGGAGCATCTTCGGCGGTGCCGCCCAGGGCGGACGCGGGCGACAGCGCGCAGCCGAGCAGGGACAATCGGTCGAGACCACGCTCGAGGTTCCGTTTCGCACCGCGGCCGTGGGAGGCAAGGTCTCCATCGAGTTGGAAGTCAACGAGGAGTGTGCCACGTGCTCCGGGACCGGGGCGGCACCAGGCGCGACGCTTCGGAGTTGTCCCGAGTGCAGTGGGCGCGGGTCGATCTCGTTCGGCCAGGGAGGCTTCGCCGTCAACCGTCCCTGCCCGATGTGCATGGGGCGAGGACAGGTTCCGAGCGAGCGGTGTGGGACCTGCAACGGTGCCGGCGAGGTGCGGACGCGCAAGAAGGTCCTGATCACCGTTCCTGCGGGGTCCGACACGGGGACCAAGATCCGTCTGCGCGGGCAGGGCGGGCGGGGCGCCAACGGCGGACCGCCGGGTGACCTGGTCATCACCTTGCAGGTGCAGGACGATCGCTTCTACAAGCGCGAGGGGCAGGACCTGCTCGCCACCGTCCCGCTCAACATCGCCCAGGCGACGTTAGGCACGAAGATCTCGGTGCGCACGCTCGACGGGCGCAAGGTGTCCATCAGGATTCCAGCCGGCACGCCGAGCGGCAAGCGGTTCCGCATTCGCGGGCAGGGGATCAGCAAGGACGACCAGGCGGGAGACCTCATAGTCGAGACCAGCATCATCGTGCCGGACAAGCTCTCCGAGGAGCAGGAACGGCTGCTGCGCGAGTTTGCTGCCGCGGGGGGCATGAAGTTCTAGCACCCGGGAGACCCGATGCCTGGGGGCACCGTGTCACGCGTCGAGTCACGCGTCGAGTCACGCGTCGAGTCACGTGTCGAGTCATCCACCTTGCACGAGTGCACGTCGACAATCGGACGCGCTGCAGGTAACGTGTTGGCCATGTTTGCGCGCCACTTCCTGTCGCCGCCCGTGCTCGGCGCGCTCCTGTCGCTCGTCGCGGCGTCGTGCGCCCGACCAGGCACGCCGCCCGCGCTCCCCGCTCCAGAGTTTGCCATGGATGAGGTGAACCACGGTCCGCTGATCATTGCCCACCGCGGTGCCAGTGGCCATCGCCCCGAGCACACGCGAGAGGCGTACAGCCTGGCGATCGAGATGGGGGCCGACTACATCGAGCCCGATCTCGTGATGACGCGTGACCGCGTGCTGGTGAGTCGACACGAGAATGAGATCGGTGGGACGACCGACGTGGCCGATCGCTTTCCGTCGCGGCGCCGAACGCAGGTCATCGACGGCGAGGAGGTCACCGGATGGTTTACCGAGGACTTCACGCTCGCAGAACTCAAGACGCTGCGTGCCCGCGAGCGCCTGCCCTCGCGATCGCACGCCTTCGATGGGCGTTTCGAGGTGCCGACGCTGGACGAGGTCCTCACGCTCGTCCGCGCCAGCGAGCGGGCCACGGGACGGACCATCGGGGTCTATCCCGAGACCAAGCATCCGTCGCACTTCGCCGCCATCGGGTTGCCGCTGGAAGACTCGCTGCTCGCGACGCTCGCGCGGCACGGCTACCATGGGCGCGACGACGCGGTCTTCATCCAGTCGTTCGAGACCGGAAACCTGCGCGGCTTGCGCACGCGCACGTCGATCCGCCTGGTGCAGCTGGTGGACGTGGGGGGGGCGCCAGCAGACCTTGCGGCCGCCGGCGATCCCCGTGGCTCACGCGACCTCGTGACGGCGGCCGGGCTCGGCGAGATCGCCACCTACGCCGACGCGGTCGGGGTGCACAAGGCGCTCGTCCTCCCGCCGGCCGCGGTCGGCGCGCCCGCGCGTCCAACGACCCTCGTGCGTGACGCGCATGCGGCAGGGCTGGCCGTGCACGTGTGGACGCTGCGATCGGACGCACCGTATCTCGGGGCGGAGTACGCCGGCGATGCCGCCGCCGAATGGCGCGCGTTTGCCGCAGCCGGCGTCGACGGAATGTTCGGCGACTTTCCCGACGTCGGCGTGCGCGCGCTCGGGCGCTCCGTGCCGCCGCGTTAGGCTTGCCCGTTAGGCTTGCCCGTTAGGCTTGCCCGTCCGGCCGCGAGCACCGGCAACTGCGGCCGTCCTGCCCCGGACCGCTCGATGAACCCGCCGCCCAGCACACGCGACCCGTCATACAGCACGAGCGACTGCCCCGGCGTGATCGCGGCCACCGGTTCGTCGAGGGCGAGTTCGATCTCGTGCGCGTCGAGGCGCACGATCTCCGCGGCGGCGGGGGGGGCGCGATGGCGGACCTGCACCTGCACGACAGCCCCGACGGCCGGGCGATCGACGAGCCAGTTCATGTCGCGGGCGATCACCCCCCGCCCCAGCAGCGCCTCGCGCGGACCGATCACGACGGCGCGCGACTCGGGACGGATGGCCACGACGAACATCGGCTCGGCGAAGCCGCCAGGCAGTCCGCGCCGTTGCCCAATGGTGAAGCGGGCGTGCCCGGCGTGCTCGCCGACGACCCGGCCGTCGGCGAGCACGATCGGGCCGCGCGCCAGCGCGGGGGCATCGTCGCCCAGGCGCTGTCGAATGATCCGCGTGTGGTCGCCATCGGGAACGAAGCAGATGTCCTGCGATTCGACCTTCTCGGCCACGATCAGCCCGAGCGCACGCGCCACGTCGCGCGTCTCGGCCTTGGTCTGGTGCCCGACCGGGAGGAGCATGCGCGAGACCACGGCGCGGTCGATCCCCCACAGGAAGTAGGTCTGGTCCTTGGCCTGGTCGAGCCCGCGGTGCAGCTCCCCGTTGACGACGCGCGCGTAGTGCCCCGTCGCGATGTACGCCGCATCGATGGCGTCGGCCTTGCGCAGCAGGTCACGGAACTTGGTGAACGTATTGCACCGCACGCAGGGAATCGGTGTGCGCCCGGCGGCGTACTCGCTCACGAAGTTGTCCACCACGTCGTGACCGAACGACGACTCCAGGTTGAGCACGTAGTGCGGGACGCCCAACGATTCGCAGATCCGGCGCGCATCGTTGATCGAGTCGAGCGAACAGCACGGCTTGTCGGGGACGTCGTCGCCGTAGCAGAACAGCTTCATGGTCGCGCCCACCACCTCGAACCCCTGGGCATGCAGCAGCGCGGCGGCGACCGAGGAGTCGACGCCGCCTGACATGGCGACCAGGACGCGGGGACGGGAGGACATGGGCGTCGGTGGTCTCAGCCGGCCATGCCACTCAGTCGACGCGCCTTGTCGATGAGGGCGGGGAAGAGTTCGGCCACGCGGGCGATGCCTTCCTCGGACGTCAGGCTCCCCAGCGACAGGCGGATCGCCGCGCTCCCCAGGTCGGAGCGCACGCCTAACGCGGTCAGGACATGCGACGGCGTCACGCTCCCGGTCTGGCACGCCGAGCCCGACGAGCAGGCGACGCCCTGCAGGTCGAGCGCCATCAGCAGCGACTCGCTGTCCGTGCCCGGCACCGAAATGTTGAGGATGTGCGGCGCGCGCGGCCCGCCGCGACCGTGCACCACCGCATCCGGAATGCGAGCGAGCAACGCGGCCTCGAGGGCATCGCGCATGGTCTCGAGCTTCGTCCACTCGTGCTCGCGCTCGGCGACGGCCAGTTCGGCGGCGCGCGCCAGCCCCACCGCCATGGCCACGTTCTCCGTTCCGGGGCGCCTGCCTTGGTCCTGCGAGCCGCCGTACATCAGCGGCTCGAGCGGCGTTCCGCGACGGATGTACGTCGCGCCGATCCCCTTGGGGGCGCCAATCTTGTGCCCCGAGACGGTCAGCGAGTCGAAGGGAGTGCTCCTGGCGTCGATGTTGATCTTGCCGAAGGCCTGCACCGCGTCGGTGTGGAAGACGGCGCCGCGAGCCTTGGCGACCTCCGCCAGCGCGGCGACATCCTGCACGACACCAATCTCGTTGTTGACCCACATGACGCTGCACAGCGCGACGGTGTCGTCCACCAGCGCGTCGAAGCTCGCGGCACGCACGAGTCCAGCCGCATCGACCTCCACGAGGCGCTGCTCGCCCCCCTCGCGCGCCACCTCG
>Ga0138256_10006456_pt1 | contig 12394 bp, 6 predicted proteins | sample KNB2016incub_MG_FD_105486 | JGI IMG/M metagenome (GOLD analysis project Ga0138256, IMG submission 105486) | Active sludge microbial communities from wastewater in Klosterneuburg, Austria - KNB2014incub_MG | ecosystem: Engineered > WWTP > Activated sludge > Unclassified | place: Austria... | reverse complement strand
GTGTTAGACGTCAGAGTAACAGCATCACCGGGACAAATCGTAGTGGGCCCGCTTGATGTAATTGCAGGTGTGGCATTCTGCTGAGTGAGTGTAATCGGGACAGCAACGGTGTTATTCGTTTCGTCACTTTCAAGGAAGAAATTGCCAGGGTCAGTAGTCGATACAATATAGTAGGTCCCATTACAAACGTTATCCAAAACAATAGGCTCATTCAAACCCATGCTATACACATCATATTGTCCGGGATAAATACCCTGATTCAATCCACAGCCGGTATGAAAGCCAACACCGTTATTTGGAACAGTCAGAAGCGTAGCTCCATTATTGTCGACACATTCTCCCGGATTACTTGAGCATGAACCAAGATTAATCAGGCAAAAACTTTGCTTGGTGCCTGTACCTACGATAGGCCAATTTTTCGGATCAGGATCTGATGTTGCGGTGCGCAAGGTATAAGTGGCCCAATGATCAACGTGAATATGCCCATGTTCGGCATGATATGTCATTTTACCGGCGTAGCGGTCATAATAACTTAAGGTATCAGTACCAGCAACCTTTTGATAAATTCTCTGACGCACGATATGATCTATATCCTCGCCTCCCGGACAAATCGTTCCGCAGGGCACATTCGTCGTTCCACAAAAACATGAATCAATTCCATAAATTTCGATTGGACCATAACCAATGTTAGGGGTCGCATTCGAGATGTCTAAAAATCCCGGTGTCTCTAAGTGATTTTGCAAAATTTCTTTTGCCGAAGATGTCATATCAGGAAGCAAATCACAATTTGCAGCTCCACCGGGGCAGACACATGTTGCACATCTTGCAACTCCTGTCGGCCCTCCGCTAATGGGACCAGGTGTTTGTCTTGGCGGGTTATTGGTAAATTCCAGACTTAATTCATGTACAGATCCCGTATCCGAATTTGCTCCGTCAGAGATAATAAACTTCCAGATTCCATTCGGATTTTGCCCATTATTCATAGAGGCAAGATTGCCAACAGGCACCATCAAGCCTGAATATGGTGCCACCAAATTGTTAAAGTCTGTCCCATCCATTCCTAAACAAGCACCATAGAAATCATTTTCTGAGCCTCCCTGATTTTGAAGAAGCACCACTACGTTACCATCCGGAGACATAAGTTTGATGATCAAATCAGAGAGATAAGAGTGAGTCAGGGTTACGCAAGCATGTCCGATACCAAACGTAGTGTCAATCACATTCGGAAGTCCGGAGACCACAACCGGAATTGTATCTGTTTGCAAATCCATGATCGGCTCGTTTCCGTACCAATAGAAACTTTGCGCATTCACGGCGATTGAACAGGAAAGTACGAGGAGGAGGGTGATTAATTTTTTCATACACTTAACTTTGTACAATTTTAGGATGGATGATTTTTGAATGAAGATACTCCCCGACTGAACAGGAAAAATAGGCAGGGATAGTTTATAGTTTTTAAATATAGAACTTTTTTTTTAGATTGTAATCAGCTGACAACTGCAAACAGTAAATCTCTCGTTCCTCGATCGTCGTGCAGGATGAATCAATTTTCGACTTGTACTATTCCAAGAATTTTCTTGTTTGGTTTTATGCATAAAACACATTTATTTCAATAAATTTAAAGAAAGTACCATTCAAATAGAAAATTGAATATATTTGCGCTCCCATTTAGGAAAAAACAGAAAGAATTTGTTTCTTACTAATTGGTTTTCAATAAATTGGGAGCTTAGCTCAGCTGGTTCAGAGCATCTGCCTTACAAGCAGAGGGTCACTGGTTCGAACCCAGTAGTTCCCACCAATTTAAACCCGCCTCATTGGCGGGTTTTGTCTTTTATAACCGGTTGCAACATCCGGCATCAGGTTTTATATTGAAAGAGGAAACTGTCACCTGAAAACTGGTTAAATGAGCTGAATCTAAACTTAAGTTTTAGATGGATAAGACCGGAACACAAAAATTATACTTCATCAAATAAAGACCTTCTAAGAACGTTTGAAGATCTGCAACCCGGATCATGATGAACAATAAACCACAACTTCTCATTGTCCTTCTTTTTACATCTCTCCTTACCTCTCTCTTTTACAAACAATTCCTGGGCTTAAATCTGTTCATAGCAGAATCGGCATTCTTTCTTTGGCTGGCCATAAGCAAACAAATTAAATTCGGGGAGCGAATTCAGTTAATCACGGCACTTGGCTTCATGCTGACAGGACTGTTCACCGTAATTACTTTTTCTGCGTTTTCCATTGCCTCCAACTTTATGGCGATGCTGATTTTTGTCGGAGTATTAATCTACCCGGAAACGAAATCACTTATTACGGCTGCAAAATTATCTTTTCTGAACGCCTTCAGTTCTCAATTCCGTTTCCTGAAAGAAATTAGCAATTCAAAATTTATAGGAAATGCTGCGGGGAAATTTATTTACAAAATGAGCATCATATTCATTCCGTTAATTATCGTTTTTTTCTTTTTGATAATATACAGTGTTTCTAATCCCATATTCGATTCATTTACCTATAAGATACAAAGGTTCATAGCAGATAATGTTTGGACACTTTTTAAAGATTTAAATTATCAGTTATTGTTCACTTTCATTTTCTTCCTGATGCTCAGCAATTTCCTGATAATGCGCACAAAGTCTACTCGGTATATTTCGTCGGATCAACGTGCAACAGATGAGCTGACAAGAACAAAACAGAAATCATGGATAAATATCAGTTTGACTTCACTCAAAACAGAGTACAAGGCTGCAGTGTTTTTATTCTTCTGCCTGAATCTGATTCTACTTCTCCTAAACTGCATTGATGTTTATTGGGTATGGTTCAATTTCGAATGGGAGGGACAATACCTGAAGCAGTTTGTTCATGAAGGAACGTACTTGTTAATTTTGTCCATTCTGATTTCAATAGCTCTTGTATTATACTTCTTCCGAAAGAATCTTAATTTTTACACGAAAAACAAAACGCTTAAATACCTAAGCTATATCTGGATTGCGCAAAACGCCATCCTGACCATTTCCGTCGGAATCCGAAATCTCTACTATATTGAATATTTCAATCTTGCCTATAAAAGAATCGGGGTAATCCTATTCCTGATTTTAACTCTGTACGGCTTGTACAGCGTATTTCGAAAAGTCAGGTATAAAAAATCTTCCTTCTATATACTAAGAACTAATGCCATGGCATTTTATTTAGTCATCTGTATTAGTTCGATTTTCAATTGGGACAGTATCATAGCAAAGTACAATTTTGCCCATGCAGACAGGTCATTTTTACATCTGAATTATATGGCAAGCCTTTCAGATAAGTCATTGCCCAGCCTAGATAAACCTTTGCCGGACTTATTGAGAATCGACTCAGCACAAAATAAATTATTCCCATTCGAAAAAATTTATTTAGAACCGGAAGAATTTTACAATCGTATTCAAATTCGCAAGGAAGACTTTAAAATAAAATGGGAACAGAAGAATTTTTTATCTTGGAATTGGCCGGAGTATGAGGCGTATCGCATTTTATTTCTATCGAAATCAAGTGAAAATTGAGTTAATCAGCCAATCAGGTCCTTACACCGGAAGAAATTATCAAGAATAAATTTGCAAAGCATAATCTTCATCTTAAATATTGTATAACTGATTATCTTTGAGTATTAATTTTTTAGATGAAAAAACTACCCCTGATATTTTTCACCATACTTTACCTGATTTCAGGATCAGCATTTCCTATTACTGCACATTATTGCAAAGGTAAACTGACTTCTGTATCTATCAGCATCTCTGAATTTGAACCATGCCAATGTGGAATAAAAAAGGTGAAAAAGAAATGCTGCCAGAACAAACAAATTAAACTCAAAAAAACTCAAACTGATCAGGCAAGCAGTCAATTTACTCCAGATTTCAAATTATCCCATAGCCAAATTTTCGAACACACAACTACAATCTTCACTTTGAAGAACTGCCATTCAAATGACCGATTAGTTTACAATCAACATCCACCGAATTCAGAACCCCCTCCACTTTTTATTCTGAACAGGGTCTTTAGAATCTGACATCTTTTTTTTCATTGGAATTCCTTCTGACAGAATTCCTCATTCTTCCTAAAGGAAGTTATTACTTAATCTATTCACAATCTAAATTTTAAATTATGAGAACCATATCCAAATGGATGACGTTTATTGCCTTTTTAATATTCGTCAGCCCTATCAATATTAACGCACAAGCTAAAAACACGAAAGCAGAAACGTTTCATGTTTCGGGAAATTGCGGTATGTGTAAAAAAACAATTGAAACCGCATCGAATGAAAAAGGAATTAGCAAAGCAGAATGGAACGTGGAGAATAAAACACTCGCTGTCTCATTTGACAGCACGAAAACTACATCCGATGAAATTCTTCCCGGCTGTTGCCAGTATGATAGGGCTTCAAAGGAAACTTCAATGGCCATGCTAAGTGACCACAAAACTGTTCAAGAAGAAACACAAAACCCTACGGAGAAAGCACAAGTGCTCGACGAAGTGTTCAACGGTTATTTCGCATTAAAGGATGCATTGACAAATGATGACGGAGTTAAGGCTGCTAGTCAGGCAAAAAGATTATACAAAGCCATTGACGATGCAGACATGAAGGCCATGAAAACTGATCAGCACATGGTATGGATGAAGTTAATGAAAAAGCTCAGCTACGATGCTGAACACATCAAAGGTGTTACTGAAACTGAACATCAAAGAGAACATTTTGCAAGTCTGTCAGTAAATATGTATGAAGTAATGAAAGTTTTTAAGACAAGTTCTCCTGTTTACTATCAATTCTGCCCTATGGCTGAAGAAGGGAAAGGGGCAAATTGGTTGAGCTTGGATGAAAAAATCAACAATCCATATATGGGTAAAAAAATGCCGACATGTGGTAAAACTGTTGAGACGATTAAGTAATATATAAAGATGCATGAAAATAAATATGGTTTGTAACCGCTGTTAGATGGGGATGATTTCAAACTCATAAAATCAGGAATAATCCCACTTTGGCGGATTTAGGCAAAATTGATGAATGGAAGTTAAAATTAATCTATAATATCGAGTAAAACTGATAAAAATCATTAATTAATACAGTAAAATTTATAACTTTATGTTTTACTCATAATGATGAATTATGAAAAAGATCATTAGCCTAATTCTATCGATTCTTATTCTCACCTCTAACGTCGGGATGAGTTTTTCTACACATGTATGTGGGGGCAAAGTTTTCAAGAGAAGTATTATTTTTTCATCTGACGAATTGCCGGGGTGCGGAATGGAAAATGCTGGCATAGGAACTTGCCAAAACAACGAGAGCAGCATTGAAAAGAAATGTTGCGAAGATAAAGTAACACTTTACGAGGTGGATGATACTTACAAAGTACCCTCTACTGAAAAGTCTCTAAATACTGATTTTGTCGTTGCCTATATTCTAGTATTCAATATTTTTTTAAATACACCATCTGTTATTGCTTCTAATTACACATTAAAAGAAGCACCGCCTCTGAGATCGGACATAATTGTTATGATTCAGTCTTTCCTCATTTGATATTTTCAATTTGATGGAATGCAATCATTTTTAAAATGATTGCTGCAGAATTATTCCTGCCTTTTTACTATTCTAAATCAAATTGGATTATGCTTAACAAGTTAATAAGATACTTCTTAGAAAACAAAGTCGTAACAATTCTATTATTAGTCCTCATCATTGGCTGGGGTACTGTTACGTCACCTTTCGACTGGAAATTCTCATTTCTTCCTGACGACTCCGTTCCTGTTGATGCTATACCCGATATCGGAGAAAATCAACAAATCGTTTTTACGCTTTGGCCCGGTCGTTCTCCTCAGGATATTGACGATCAAATTACTTATCCGTTAACAACCTACTTATTAGGAATTCCGGGAGTCAAATCCATTCGAAGCTCATCTATTTTTGGCTTCTCGAGTATCTATATAATTTTCAAGGAAGACGTAGAATTTTACTGGTCAAGATCTCGCATACTGGAAAAAATCAATTCACTTCCTTCAGGCCTCTTGCCGGAAGGCGTTCAAGCTTCTCTTGGCCCTGACGCTACTGCACTGGGGCAGGTCTTCTGGTATACTCTTGAGGGGAGAGACGAAAAAGGAAATCCAACCGGAGGATGGGGTCTTCACGAGATACGAACTGCACAGGATTATTATGTGAAGTACGGACTGAATGCTGTTGATGGTGTTTCAGAGGTTGCATCGATTGGAGGATTTGTTCAGGAATATCAGGTTGATGTAAATCCAGATGCACTGAAAGCATATGACATTGGCCTGGACAAAGTAATGATGGCTGTAAAAAATTCTAACCTGGATGTCGGCGCCAAAACTATTGAGATAAATCAGGCAGAATATATTGTAAGAGGTCTGGGCTATATTAAAAACATCAGTGACCTGGAAAAGGCCGTGGTATCAGTAAAAGAAAATGTTCCTGTTCGAATAATGGACATTGGAGTTGTAAGTCTTGGACCAGCCACAAGACGTGGATTATTGGATAAAGACGGAGCTGAAGTTGTCGGAGGAGTTGTCGTTGCCAGATTCGGTTCCAATCCATTAGACGTCATTAATAATGTAAAGAAAAAAATTGCAGAGATTGACCCCGGCCTCCCTAAGAAAATATTAGCAGATGGACGTACAAGTCAGCTTAGTATAATCCCTTTTTATGATCGTACAGATTTAATCAAAGAGACAATCGGGACTTTAGACAATGCGCTTTCCCATGAAATTCTGATCAGTATTATCGTTGTAATTATATTGGTGTTAAGCCTGAGAGCTTCTTTGCTTATCTCCAGTTTACTGCCTGTTGCCGTACTCATGACTTTTATTGTGATGCGTTTCACACACGTTGACGCCAATATTGTAGCACTCTCAGGCATTGCGATTGCCATTGGAGTGATGGTAGACGTAGGAATAATCTTTGTAGAAAATATTGTACGCCATCTGGAATTGTCGGAAAACGAAGGGGCAAAAGGGAAACATCTACAAGAAATTATTTTTGCTGCAACAGTAGAAGTCGCTCCCGCAATCACCACTGCGCTTGCAACAACGATCGTTAGTTTCCTCCCGGTATTTGCCATGGAATCAGCTGAAGGAAAACTTTTCAGGCCTCTGGCATTCACTAAAACATTTGCCCTCTTAGGATCTTTTGTTCTTGGAATAGCCATTTTACCAGCACTGGCAAAAATAATTTTCTCCATTGACTACGATAAAAAAAGAGTCCGGAGAATGTGGAACTTTACGTTTATAGTTGCCGGGGTGATTTTAGCGATTTATGCAAAAATATTTCTTCCACTCTCATTAACTCTGATTGGACTAAGCAATCTCTTCGAATCAAAATGGCCGGTAAAGTACAAGGCTTTCCCTAATTATATCAATGTGGCCATCACAGTTTTAGCTGCTACATTTTTTCTTACTCAAGAATGGGTTCCTCTGGGACATCAGACTTCGTTGTTCAGCAATTATATGTTTGTAATTGTTCTGCTTGGTCTCATCTTAGGTATATTAATTCTGATCGTACATTTTTATGAACCGATTTTAAAATGGTGTCTGGTCAATAAAGGTAAATTCCTATTAATCCCGCTTATCACTATTCTCTTTGGAATTACAATCTGGTTGGGCTTTAATAAAACAGTTGGAGTCATCGCAAAAGGAACAGATAAAATTGGTTTAAATATCCGCAATAATTCTCTTTGGTCAGGCTTAACCCATACTTTCCCAGGTGTAGGCAAGGAATTTATGCCTTCACTTAATGAAGGAAGTTTTCTGTTAATGCCAACTTCAATGCCTCACTCAGGCATGTCTGAAAACAAAAGAGTCATTCAACAATTAGACATGCAGTTGGCTCAAATACCGGAGGTTGATCTTGCTGTTGGTAAATTAGGAAGAGCCGAATCGGCACTTGATCCAGCACCTATATCGATGTATGAAAACTTGATCAATTACAAACCGGAATATATGATCAATGAAAATGGTGATCGACAAACATATAAAACTGATCACGAGAAACGATTTATTTTATTATCCGGAGATACCCTTTCAAATGCAGAAGCCTTAAAAAAAAGAATAACAAAAGAAGAATTGATGCCGGATGAAAATGGACAGTATTATCGTAACTGGCGGCCCCATATTAAAAAATCAAACGATATCTGGAATGAAATAGTCAAGGTAGCCAATCTTCCCGGAGTAACTTCAGCTCCGAAGCTGCAACCCATTGAGACAAGACTGATCATGCTTCAAACCGGCATGCGTGCACCAATGGGTATCAAGGTGTACGGCCCTGACCTGATGACAATTGAAATGTTCGGATTGGAACTGGAAAAAATACTTAAAGAAGTTCCCTCTGTAAAACCTGAAGCCGTATTTGCCGATCGCATTGTTGGAAAACCATATATAAATTTAAACATTGACAGGGATGCAATTGCTCGTTACGGACTAAGTATAGATCAAATACAAAAGGTAATCGAAACTGCTATCGGCGGAATGAAAATTACCAATACAGTTGAAGGTCGTGAGCGTTATCCGGTAAGGGTTCGTTATCCAAGAGAATTGCGCGATGATCCGAATAAATTAAAAAGGATCCTGGTCCCTACTCCAACCGGAGCTCAGGTACCATTAGGCGAACTCGTAAAAATTGAATATGTCAGAGGTCCTCAAAATATTAAAAGCGAAAACACATTTCTAGTCGGATATGTACTGTTCGATAAAAAGGAAGGTTATGCTGAAGTAGATGTTGTTGATGAAGCGCAAAGATTTATTCAACAAAAAATTGACGGAGGCGAACTTCAGGTTCCTGCAGGAATTAACTATAAGTTCTCAGGAAGCTATGAGAATCAGATCAGAGCCGTAAAGCGGCTTTCAATTGTAATACCAATAAGCTTAGTTGTAATTTTTCTTCTTCTCTTCTTTCAATTTAAAACAGTCACCGCATCTTCCATACACTTCTCCGGAGTCTTTGTAGCCTTCGCAGGAGGATTTATCATGATCTGGCTATATGGACAGGGCTGGTTTATGAATTTTTCCATTCTGGGAACTAATATGCGCGACCTGTTTCAGATGCACACTATTAATCTTAGTGTAGCGGTCTGGGTAGGCTTCATCGCACTTTTTGGAATAGCAACTGATGATGGTGTTATTATGGGAACATATATCCATCAGGTTTTTGAAGAAAGAAAACCGGACACTATATCAAAGGTAAGAGAGGCAGTCCTAGTAGCAGGTAAAAAAAGAGTAAGACCTGCTATGATGACGGCAGCTGTGGCTATTATCGCATTGCTCCCGGTTCTAACCTCTACAGGTAAAGGAGCGGATATAATGATACCCATGGCCATACCAACTTTTGGTGGTATGACTATCCAGCTCATGACCATGTTTGTTGTACCAGTACTCCAGGCTTACTGGAGAGAGGGAATTATTAATCGTCAAAATAAAATTTCGGCATGAAAAATATCCTATTCATACTATCCCTATTATTTATCTCAGGCATTCATGCTCAGTCTTTGGATGAATGCTTGCAAAAATCAATAGAAAATAATCCGGGATTAAAAGCAAGGTATTCAGAATTTGAAGCGGCTCTTCAAAAGATACCTCAGGCTAATTCCTTGCCTGATCCAACACTTTCCATGAGTGCATTCGGTCAAATGATTGAAACACGTGTTGGTCCGCAGCGCGCAATATTTATTCTTAATCAAATGTTTCCATGGGTTGGTACATTAAAAGCTCAGGGTGATGTAATGGGGTATTTAGCAGAGGCAAAATTTCAGGCTTGGTTAGATGGCCAAAATGAACTTTTGTTCAAGGTGAAGTCTGCATGGTATCCTATTTACGAATTGGACCAAACGATAAAATATCAACAAGAAAACAAACTCATCCTTGAATCTTTCAAAACACTTTCATTATCAAGATTCAAAAATGGAAAGGGTTCAATGGTAGACGTCATTCGCGTTGACATTATGCTTGAAGATATCTCCACAGATCTAAAAATACTTGAGGATAAAAGGAAGCCAATATTAGCCCAGCTTAACAAACTATTAAACCAGAATATAAACACTCCTCTTGAAATAACGGACTCAATTCTTCCAGACATAAACTTGCCTGTGTATTCCATTGACAGCATTTTAGGAAACAATCCGAAACTTAAAGAGGTAGAAAAAAAAGAACAAGCCTGGCAGCAACAAATAGTCGTAGCGAGAAAACAAGGCATGCCAAAATTTGGAGTAGGATTAAACTACACCATCATTGAAGAAAGAACTGACATGGATGTTCCTGATAATGGTAAAGATGCAATCATGCCAATGGTTTCTATCTCTCTTCCGATTTACAGAAAAAAATACAGAGCTGCACATAAAGAAGCAGTATTTATGCAATCATCATTAGAAGATATGAAACTTGATATGAGCAATGAACTGTCAGCCACTTATCAACTGTCCTACTTTGAACTTAGCCAAGCCATAAAAGAATATAAACTATTCTCTTCCCAAATGGAAAAGACTGATCAGGCATCTGATTTATTGATGGCCACATACAGCAACTCCGGAAAAGATTTTGAAGAAGTATTAAAAATGCAGCAGATGCTATACAAATACAAAATCAGTACTGCATCAGCCATTAAAAATTATTTTATCGCGAAAGCAAAGCTGGACTACTTAACCGCAAAAAATTAAGACATGAAAAAAATATTGAAAAATAATTATGTTAGAATCAGCTTGTTGCTAATAGCCGGTGTAATTATTGGGTGGGTTATCAAACCAGGGAATAAGGGCTCGTCAGATTCATCCACATCTCAGGAACCTGAAACAAAGGAACAAATCTGGACTTGCTCTATGCATCCCCAGATAAGACGGAGTGAACCCGGACAATGTCCTATTTGTGGAATGGACTTGATTCCATTGAATTCAGAAAGCAACAGCGATGGAAATCCGTTGGCAATCAGCATGTCAGAAACTGCCATGAGATTGGCGAATGTCCAGACGATGGTAGTGAAAAACCAGAAAGCTATTAAAGAAGTGAGAATGCCCGGGAAAGTCCAGGCCGATGAAAGACTTGTTTTTTCACAAGTGGCACACGTACCGGGTCGCATTGAACAATTGATGGTGAATTTTACGGGGGAAGAAATAAAAAAAGGACAAACTCTGGCATTGATATACTCACCTGAATTGGTTACAGCTGAGGAAGAATTATTGGAGGCCATTAAAATCAAAGAAGTACAGCCCGGTCTCTACGAAGCAGCTAAAGAAAAATTAAAAAACTGGAAACTTACAGAACAGCAAATACAAGAAATAATATCAAGTGGAAAGATTCAAGACAAGTTCCCAATTCTTGCCGATGTCTCAGGCATTGTCCTAATAAAACGGGTAAACACGGGTGATTATATCATGAAAGGGATGCCTGTATATGACATCGTCGACTTATCCAAAGTATGGATACTGTTTGATGTTTATGAAAGTGATATACAATGGATACATGAGGGAAGCAAAGTGGAGTTCAGAATTCAATCGATACCCGGAGAATTTTTTAATGGAGAAATTTCATTTATAGATCCTGTGATTAACCCACAAACCCGCGTGGCAAAGGCAAGAATCGAATTTCCAAATCCTCACATGAAACTAAAACCGGAAATGTTTGCAACTGGGATTATTAAAAGTGAACTGAAAAATTCTAAGGAAGGGCTTGTCATACCTAAATCTGCAGTAATGTGGACCGGAGAAAGGTCTGTCGTTTACGTAAAGAATTCAAATGAGAAGAGTGTTAGTTTTATTCTGAGGGAAGTGGTTCTCGGCCCCTCTTTGGGAGATAGTTATCTCATTAAATCTGGCCTGGAACAAGGAACAGAAATAGCAGTTAATGGAACGTTCAGCATTGATGCTGCTGCTCAATTAGCCGGTAAGCCAAGTATGATGAGTCCTGAAGGTGGCGCCGCTTTACAGAGTCACAGCCACGGAAGCATGCAAATGGAAGAAAAATCATCACGAGAAAAATCTGGCTCAATCAGTAAGTCAGCAAAGAAGATTATTTCTCAACTTTTTAGAGAATATATATTATTAAAAAACGCCTTAGTATCTGATGATTTTGAAAAAAGCAAAAACTTATCGGAATCATTCTTATCTAATGTTAATAAAACTGATATGAATGAATTTAAAGGTGAATCTCATCTTATTTGGATGCGGAACAGTAAAATAATAGTGAACTCTTTACAAATCATGAAAAAAGCTGAGAACATCGGATCTGTCAGATTTGAGTTCAGAACATTATCAAAATCATTCATTGAATTAGCTAAAAGTCTTGGCCCACTCGAAGAGGACCTCTATGTGATCCATTGTCCAATGGCCAATCAGAACAGAGGAGCAGACTGGATAAGTGATGAAACGACAAT
>Ga0138256_10006454_pt1 | contig 12395 bp, 9 predicted proteins | sample KNB2016incub_MG_FD_105486 | JGI IMG/M metagenome (GOLD analysis project Ga0138256, IMG submission 105486) | Active sludge microbial communities from wastewater in Klosterneuburg, Austria - KNB2014incub_MG | ecosystem: Engineered > WWTP > Activated sludge > Unclassified | place: Austria... | reverse complement strand
GGCGTGGTGGCCAGTCCGAGATCGATCACATCGAAGCCCATGCCCACCAAGGTGCCGCGCACCAGATCGGCCACCATGGGTCCGCTGATCCGCGCATCGCGCCCCAACACGATGGCCGGACGTACCCCCTTCCCGTTGGAAGCACGCTTGCGCATCAACGCCGCGAACGCGGAGGTGTAAAGCACGACATCCAACGGTGTAAGGCCTTCGCCCGGCGCACCGCCGATGGTGCCACGGATGCCGGAGATGGATCGGATCAGGGTCATGAGGAACGAATTCGATGGGCCGCAAAACTAGCCTTGCTAGAAGCTTGCGGTGCAAAGGGGAAGCCGCGCCGGGGATGGTGGAGATGCTGCGGGGGTTCAAGTACTGAACTCGTGGCACCTTAACCAATCAATCGCGGCAGGTAGATCAAGGTTCAAACTAGCGTAGCTCGCCCGCAATAGATGATCAGGTAACGCCCAATCCCACTTCTCACGACGGAGTGCTTTGGCATCCACTAGCAGATCGTCAATGCTCGGCGGCCCGGTTTCTTTCAAACGATTGAGGATATCCAGGACCGAGTTGGTGGACAGAGCACCCTTAAGTATGGACACGCAAGGCCCATCGGCTTGGGCCTGCAGGGTGCCGTATCTGAAAAACGTGGCAAGCGCTTCGTTCACATCATCGCCGAGCCAAGTCCAAATAATTAGTTCTGAGCCGTGCTCAGTCCAGCAGCGGTCGGATAACTCCATGCGTGCGTATGCCGCACGACCCTGCGAGATATGTTTGTTCGCGGTAGTGTCCAGGAAGTCCACCGGCGCATTGCCGTCGTACAACAGACGCATACGTTGTCGCACGGCGCTATGAACCTTTCCCGTACCTGAATCGAAAGGTGGTGGCACGCCTCCACCTGCGTGCGTCACATGGATAGCTCGCGCATCGTCGTCAACAGCTTCAATGCGCCAAGTTCGACCCGCGAAGAGAATGAACTGACCCGGAACAAGCATCATGGAGATCGGGATGGATCCCAATACTTTCTGCCCGGCGATGATGCGATACTCTTCATCCGTCGCAAACGCGGCGTAGAAAGAGTAGTGATTTACAATCTTCTCGCCGGTCGAGCCGTGGAGAAGCAGGCCAGCGCTATCTTGAATAACCAGCTTCTTATTGCCAAGATGCCTCAAGAGGTCCGTAAACTCCTTTGGAGCGATACCTGCGAACGGCGCACCCGCAGAACAAAACAAATAGTAGCACTGCGAGGCAGTGGCACCACCGTTCTGTGCGATGAATGAGAGCAGTTGCTGGATGAATGTTGAGAAGTGCTTACCATTCGCTGATGGCGGCTCGAACCATTTGTCGGCCAGTAATGAGACCATTGCCGTGGTTTGGAATGTCCTCTGTCGCAACTGCGTGTGTACGGGACTGGAAGGCCCGATCTCGTCTTCCACCAGATACCCGCGAAGGATCGCGGACTCGCCTTTCCTGCGACCAGAACGCCCCAAACGTTGCCGTAAACTGGCCACGGAAGGAGGGCAGCCGACCTGCACGACGCATTTCACAGAACCGATGTCAATGCCAAGCTCTAGCGTGTTCGTGCAGACCCCGGTTGCAGGTACTTCGCCGGACTTCAGCGCGGCTTCGGCCTCGGTCCGGATCTCCTTCGACAAGCTACCATGGTGCGGCCAAAACTCATTGGGGACACCGCGCTCTTCGCACATGCGTGATAGCCGATGCGTGTACAACTCAACATTCTTTCGACTATTCGGGAAGACTAGATTATTCGAACCTCTGAGTACATCATACATGTGTTCAGCGATCAGGCCGGGTCCGATCTCGCTGACTGGTTCTTCGCTCTCATCCTCGGCAATTTGCTTGACCAGCGGTTCTTCATATCCTTTTATTAGGACCTTCAGTTCACGGCCTGTCCCCTCACTCACGATCAGTTGCACGGGTGTCTTGGTAAGCGGCCTTAGGTAATGGCCAGCCGCATTCATGTCACCCAGTGTGGCCGACAAACCGATGCGCGGAACCTGGCGACCTACCACGGCTTCAATGCGATGAAGTTGCGACCGCAGCTGCATACCGCGCTCAGTACCTATGAATGCATGCAACTCGTCGATAATGAAGAACGACGCACGCTGGAAGATGAGACCGACCGAAGAACCTCTGTTGCACAATGTAGCTTCCAAGGATTCCGGCGTAATGAGAAGCACGCCTTCAGGTCTTTTCAGAAAGCGCGTCTTGATGGTGCCACCTATGTCGCCGTGCCACGGGTGGACCGGGATATCCAAGCGTTCGCAAAGCAGAGCGAGCCGTTGGAACTGATCGTTGATCAGCGCTTTCAACGGACCGATGTACATGATAAGCGGCAACTCCACTTGAGCGAGAGCATGAGTTAACGCAGGATAGAATGCTGCTTCGGTCTTGCCTTCGGCCGTCGCAGCAGCTATGATCACATCGTTCGTGCCCGATACAATGGCCGGAATGGCGCGCTCTTGCGCATCGCGCAGGTCCGTCCATCCCGCTTCCCATATGAAGCGTTGGATCCGTTCATCGAGTAAATGGAACGCGTGGCTCTGCTGTTCCAAACGATCACATCTTAAAAGACGCCAACTCGTCGTCAATCTCCACATCAAGGTCCGCAGCAGCTCCGCTATCCGCGTCAATCTCCATCGCCCCAAGTAGTTCACGCCATTGGGCTTGTGGATTCTGCTCCAAAACGGCGAGCAGGTTCACGTAGGATGTGATCGTTGTCCGAGGTGTACGGAAATAGCTGTCACCGATACGTCCTGAACAATGCTCCATGAATGCAGCCAAGCCTTCATCTGGCAACAAGTATCGATCCACCTCACCCATCGCGAAGACATGCCTCACTTTCTGTAGGAGAACGAAGAGGTCCTCTTGGGTCAAGCTTGTGAGCCGGATCACCGGGCCGCTGAGGTCGACTAGCCCCCCGGTCGCAAAAGCGTTCTGTGATAGACGGCTTTGCAACGCTGAATAGCTGTACAGCCCACGTCGAGTATCAAGGAGGAACTCCGGCGTGCCTCCCAGCATGAAGCCCAGCCCGACAGCCGCACCTTGAAACGAGTCGTTCAGGATGCGAAGGATCTGTTCGTAGTTGGCGTTACGCGCTTGGGTGTTTGCCAGCTTATACAGGTTCACCATTTCATCCAAGCCCACCAGCAATCCGCTGTACCCGGCGAGTCGTACGAATCGACCAAGGAGTTTTAGCTGGTCATAAACTGAAGCGTCGTCTATGATGGAACGTACACCTAATGCTGCGCGGGCATCCGTCTTCGTCGTGAACTCACCACGCAGCCACTTCACTGCGTCGGAACGTAGTTGCTCATTGCCCTCTTCATATCCACGGCAATAAGCTGCAATCACGTCAGCGAAATCATAGCCATTTACCAGTTCGGTTAGTTCGCTGAGCTTCGCGCGAAGCAAGGTTTCTGTGCTTTGGCCATTTTGTTTCGCCTCATCCTTAGCATTGGCCACGAACTTCTCTACTACAGCGGGCAGAGCGCCGCCGTCCGGCTTTGAACGAGTGGCCATATTGCGCATCAACTCAGCATAGAGTGAACGAGCCTGTCCTCCAGAAGCTTGCAAACGGCGATCGGGGTTGAGATCTGCGGAAACCACCACCAACTTCTTTTCCATGGCTATGGCGCGTACAAGGTTGAGGAAGAAGGTCTTCCCGGCCCCATACTCGCCAATGACCAATCTGAATGACGAACTGCCATCGGCGATGCGTTCGAGATCGCTCACCAAGGTGGTGATCTCCTGATTGCGTCCTACTTGAATGAGGTGCTGGCCCACTCGCGGGACCACACCGGCGCGGAGGGATTGGATCACACTGTCTCGTTCACGCGGGCGTATGGGCTGGTTCATGGCGTATGCGGTCTATCATAGTTAGGTCCACTTCCAAGGGATCATTGCCCTCGAACAGCGGTTGGTCGTACAAGTCGAAAGATGCTTCGTTGATCCGTTCTAAAGCACCGTCGAGCATGAGGCCAAGATCCGCCGCTGCATCGGCAACTTCATTGCGGTTCCAAACGGGCCTTGACAGTAAGAGGTGAGCGAGGGCAGCATGTTCGTGATCCAAGTCAAATATGCGGGTGGTTGAAGTTTCTTCACCCTCTATTGGAGCGATTATCGGCGCGACCGCGCTCGCTTCATCCGTGAAGATGTTGGCAAGCAACTGCGATACCTGTTGTGTTTCATTCTGCAACTCTCGCACCCGATTATGATCCAGATGGAAGCCCGATGTAGATGGCTTGCGTGCTGGAGAAGGTTGCGTCGGACTCATGGCGTGCAGGTCGCCGAACACGCTAGCAGCCTCCAATCCCAGTGCTTTGTATGCCTTTTCCAGAACGCGGATCTCATCTGGTGTGATCACGCCGTCCATACTCACAAGGCTCACCATGTATCTCGCGATCGCGTCCCGCTCTCCTTTACTCAGCACTTGGATCTTCTTCTTCAAAGACACCATGGTGACCGGTTCGATAACCATCAATCTCATGTGAGCGTGTAGCCGCGTGCGGTCGGCATCGGTCAGTCCTTCCCAATCCGCGATCTGCTGCTCTATGAATCGCTGTTCCGGTTCATTGAATTCACCATCGGCCATAGCCACCATCGCCGATAGTTGTAGCGTGAGCTGGGCGGTCCTATAGTGCACTTGGTCCGGATCGGACCCGACCGTGGTGGGCTTAACGAACAGTACGACATGGTCTTCCGGTTTCGGAGTGCGCGCCCCGGCTTCGATATCGGGCTCCATCGCAATGCCCTTTGAATCCAAGTGTTTGGTGAGCTGCAACAATACCTTACGCTCGGTTGCAATGGCAAGGTCCAGGGTGATCAGAAGAGCGCTCAACTTCATTTCTACCAAGGAAACTCTGACCTTGTTGAGCAATTCCTCGAATCGTTGCGCGCCAGCCTCAGGCCACAAAGGCAATGGCAACAGCATACGCGCAGCCGCCGTTTCCTTCGCATCGGGTGATTTACCGAGCAGGCGGCTATAAGGATCCAACTCCTCTGTTGTCTGCTTGACCAGTTCAGCTAATGCATCAATCGGCCCCGACACCGCGGTCAAGTCGGGGAGATCGTTTGAAGGCAGCCTTAGTTCAGCCTGTCCACGGAAGCCGGAAGATGCCGGTTGATAAAGGCACTTCAGCTTCGTCCGGTTTTGCGGAAGGATCATGCCGTCTCCATACTTCTCTTGATAACGGATACGGAACAGTTGATCGAACTCGGTCGCGCAACGCTGCGCTGCGGTCCTGAAGTAGATACCCGGCTGGCGTTGCGCCCAAGCCAGTGCGAGGTTGGCGGGCACCGGCGCCTTATCTCTGCTCGCCTGGCCCAGCGCCAGTTTCAAATAGTGCGGCAGTTCATATGTTTCAGGTAAGTCGGGTATCGGCTGCGCGTACAACTTGTCGCCAGCACTAGCAGAACGAATCACATCGAGAAGGCCAAAGGCGTAACGCTGGAAGGAGTACGATTCAGCCCCATATAGGGTCAATAACCGTTCAATCTCGGTCGCGATAGTTGCAAGTTCGGACCGTGATTCGTCATCTCCAGATGCATCGACAAGTACTCTGCGTTCAAGTCCATAAAAGAAAAGGAAGACGTACCCGATGTCTATGCCCCTTTCCTTTCGTCCTTCCGCAAGCCAATTCAGATATTGCGATCGGGCCGCTTCAAGGATCCTTGTATAGGACGGCCAATAACCCATGCTATCCGCACGCGTCCTTGACGCGGCGATCGAAAGTCTCGGGTTAATAAGACAGGGGTCGTTCTCATTGTTTCCGGCCGGGAGCCAGGATCCGACATACATCATACCGCCAGAGATGATCTTTCCCTGAATGGAAACCGATTCGCCAGCCCTGATCCATTTGGCATCCGGGGTTCGTCGCGGGGCCGAATTAGGAATACTGTAAGAGCCGCCGCCGCTGGTCGTTCCAACAGTAACTGGGGTATCCGATGCCCTAGTGGAAATCGTAACCCGGATCTTCAAGCCCTCGCGGACTAATCCGCTCAGCTGCTCTTGCACCTCACTCGCTGAGCGTTCTTCGTCGGCGTTCGCTGCCGCACTGGAGTCATTTCGTGAGCTCTGTTCGCTCTTCATAATTGCGCCCATTCCCGTTTCTGTACGGATCGAAGAAGCGGAGGCAATAACAGGAGCATGATTCGTATCGGTAATCGGCTCTGAGGGTGCTTGATTATCACTTCTTTGCTTCTTCACGACAGCAACGGTCAACCAGATTACACCGCCAATACCAAGCAGAATCCAGACCTCTTTCGGAAGAGCGGCGACAATGACTACCACTATTCCAACGATAATTAACAACAACTGCGCTCCTGCGTTGCCTTTGCTTGCCATGCAGCGCCAAGATTGCAATTATAGGCGTTGGTCAAACGCTCCGGGCCCAACTCCCTCCGCTCCTGCGGATCCCGTTGCGCTCCCAAACAAGTACCGTGCTCCCCATCCAGCTTATGTAATACTGTACTACCTCACGTCGGCCATGTGGAGTGGTACATCCCCGTGTTCATCGGTGCGGCGCAGGTGACAAATCACGCTGCTGGCCATTTCCAACTTCCACAGCGCGGCCTTGCGCCACACCCCACCTACCCCACCCCCCACTTCATCCACACATGCACCAAGCTCGTGCGGCAGTGCAGCTCCAGCTTTTTGAAGACGTGCGCGAGGTGCGAGTTCAAGGTGCCGCGTGCTATGTGGAGGTCGTCGGCAATATGATCGTAGATCTCGCCTTCCTCGGCGCACACGGCGTGCATCACCTCCCGCTCGCGGCGGGTGAGTTCATCCAGTCCTTTGGGTCGGAGGCCGGGGGGCGGCGCGGGCGTTCCGTTGCGTTGGGCCAGGAGTTGTTCGGCACGCTCCAGTTGTGCGCGGGCCTCTTGTAGGGCCTTGCGCAATTCAGCGTCCGGATCGGAGGAGGGCAGTTTGGGAGGCTCGGTGGCCATGGCGGGGTCTGTGTTATAAGCGCACGACCCGCGGACTTATTGTGTCCACGGGCCGTGAAAGGATCAACTCCTCGTTTCCGCTCAACGCATCAGAGTGGTTGTGCGGCGGCGATATCGCTGGCGGGGCCGGGCCCTGCGGCGCCCTCGGCCACCACGCGGAAGGTGTAGGTCTTGCGGCTGTCCAGCCCTTTGACCGTATAGAAGTTCTTGCTGGACATGGTGAGCAGTTTCCAGTTCTCCTCCACCAAGGGATCGCCCATGCAGTACCAGATCACGTAGATCATGCGGCCGAAGACCCTGCCCCAGCGCAGGTCGATCTCGCCGAGCATGTCCGTGATGCGCGCACGCAGGTTGGGCGGTGCCGTCATGGCGCCCACGGGCTCGGGCAGTTTGCGCGTGCCGAAGCCGGCGCTGGCGATCTTCTCCGGATCGCCCTTGCTTATGGCCTGCACGTAGCCGCCCAATTCCTTCAGCAGGTCCTTGAGCTCCTTCATGCGCTCCTTCCGCGCCAGATAGTCCAGCTTGCCGCCGTTCTGCTGCACGGCGATGTCGGCCGCTTCCAGCGCATCGGCTGCGGCGGTGATAGTGCCCAACGCAGGCACCGGCGTGGCGTAGGTGAGGTTGCCGGTGAGGGCGATGACGTGTGCGCGGGCACGTTCCACGAGTTCAGCGGGGCTGAGACCGTCGAGACCGAGCTTCACTGTGTACTTGATGATGATGGTCATGGGGGGCGGGCCTTACGAGTATGCCCAACGTTTGGTTGATGGGTATAAAGCGCAAGTACCGGGGGATCATTGTGTGTCTCATACCACCTTATGAGGGCGCATCATACAGCGGTATGAGGGGGCAAGGCGGGCGTGCGTAGAACTGGCGTCATCGTATACGACGGCGACGACATCGGATTTGGTCGCGACGGCATCGTATACGACGGCGACGACGTCGGATATGGTAGCGGCGGCGTCGTAAATGGTCACGACGGCATCGTATACGACGGCGACGACGTCGGATATGGTCACGGCGGCATCGTATACGATGGCGGCGACATCGGATATGGTAGCGACGGCGTCGTAAATGGTCACGACGGCATCGTATACGACGGCGACGACGGCGGATATGGTATCGGCGGCGTCGTAAATGGTCACGACGGCATCGTATACGGCGACGACGACGGCGGATATGGTCGCAACGACATCGTATGCAGCGGTGACGGCATCGGATAGGGTCGCAACGACATCGTATACAACGGCGACGGCACCATGGACCCCACCCGGTCCGCTGCCGTTCACCGCCCCCCGGTCATTCCACCACCAGGACCATGAGCCGCTCCGGTTCCGCGTGCGAGAGGTGCCAAGGCGGATCCGGATACCGCGCGCAATAGAAGCGGAGCCAGTGCCGGGTGGAGAACGCATCGAGCGGACCCAGGGCCTGCTGCAGGATCATGACCTCGCGCGTGTGGACGGCCTCCGGAATGGACGGCGATGAGAAGTCCATCGGAACCACGATGAGATCTCCCGGCTTGGGGAGGCTGTCGGCTTCGGCGATATCGCGCAGACCGGCTGCTTTCGCGTACCAGCCCCAGCCGAAACTACCCGCGTACCATGTGGTGTGTCCGCTATTCGCAGTGGAAAGGGCGGCGGCCTGCTCCGCATAGAAGCCCGCGAAGTGCCGGTCCGAGATGCCGAGTGCGATGCCGATGGCGCCGGACACCACGATCAATGCGCCGCGTACCGGGCTGCTCATCCGGTCCAGGAGGTGGAGGGTGAGCAGCAGCACGAGGGGCAGTGCCAACACGAGGTGTCGCGTGGCGATCCAGGGTGCGTACAGCATGGTGAAGACCGCGATGGAGCCCAGTGCGATCCGGAGTATGGCGCGCGGTTCACGCGGGAGGTCCGATGGACCGATCAACGCGCCAAGGCCGAGGATCCCGTTCACAATGAAGAAGGCCATCAGCGCGGACTCGGTGGCCTCCGGATCCCAGAGCCGGGTCCACGCGCCGACCACGAAGAGGACGAGGACGGACAGCAGGCCGATCGCGATCGCCCTCCGCCGCACCGCGCTCATCCGGATGCGGTACACGAAAAGCAAAAAGAGGCCCGGGGCGATACTGCCGAGCGTCAAGGTCCAGGACAGCGCACGAATGCCAAGGGAGTCCGCACCGGGTGGTCCGGTATCCCGGTGGAACAGGTGGACGTACCCGAATTCACGCACATTCCAGAACGACCAGAGCCCGATCACCACCACCGGGATCAACACGGTCCATCCGGTGCGGCGGCCGACGAACCAACCCATCGCGAGCCAGGCCGGGACCACGGCCAGCGCCGTGTACTTGGTGAGAATGGCCGCGGAAAGGAAGAGCGCCGAATACACGGCGTGGTTGCCCTCCTTCCGCATGGATGCGCAACAGGCGTGGTAAAGCGAGCCCAGGATCAAACTCAACAAGGGGATGTCCAGGAAGACGTTCTGGTTCACGATGAAACCCGGAGAGAGCGCCAGCAACGCCGTGGCGAACAGCGCCACGCGCGGAGCGAAGAGCCGGGCCAGGCGGTGGAACATGACGAGGGCCAACGCGGTGAACAGGGAAAGAAGCGCGTGCATGGAGACCTCGGAGAACCCGAGGACCGCTCCCCATGCGGCCATGCCATAGAAGAAGAGCGGCGGATGATTTCCGTGATGGAAGGGTTCCTCCACCCCACCCCAGTTGATCATTCCGCTCATGGGCTTCAGCGGTTCCTCAAGGATCCACTGCGCCACAGCCAGGTGGAACGGATCATCCACATGGAAGGACTTGGTCAGGTTGATCGTGGTGGCGATAAGCCATAGCGCAACCAGGGCGATCACCTGCGCATACCGTGGATCCCTGATCCGCGTGGACCATGCTGCCGGAAGCATGGGCCAAAGATGCGCGGATCGCGCCAGCCCGGACCGGGGCCTACCGGTGTGCCGGGCCATGCGGACCGTGACTTTCACCGCGCGCTGTTCATAAGCGATCACGGCATCCTTCGTCCCCGGATGCGTTCCCCTACTTTTGTGCAACACGGCCTGAGGCCACCTGCATGAACGACGGATACCACCCCATGCCCGACCGGGACCACCAGCAAGGCTGCGTGCAGCGGTACGAGGCGATGCACCAACGGAACGGTAAGGCGTTCTTCGATGTGGAGGAATTCGAACTGATCATTGACCACTACCTGGAACAGAACGATCCGCGCAAGGCGAAGGAGGTCCTGGAGCAGGCACAGTTGCAGCACCCCGGTTCCTTGGACATCATGTTCAGCGAGGCCATCGTGCTGATGAACCTCGGGCGGCTGAACAAGGCGCTGGAAGTGCTGGACGCGATCGGGAAGTTGGAGCCCTTCAATGAGGAAGTGCATTTGCACAAGGCCGGGATCTACAGCCAGCTGCGCAACTACCGCCGCGCGGTGGAGCATTACAAGCGCGCGCTGGATCTGGCCGAGGAAGCCAAGGACGAGATCCTGTTGGACCTCGCCTTCGAGTACGAGAACCTCGAAGCCTATGAGCAGGCCATCGAACACTTGCGGCAAGCGCTGGTGATCAACCCGGAGAACGAAGCGGTGCTCTATGAACTGGCCTATTGCTATGATCTGGCCGGATCGCACCAGGCCTCCATCAGCTTCTTCAAGGACTTCACCAACGAGCATCCGTACAGCTTCGTGGCGTGGTACAACCTGGGCAATGCCTTGGCGCGCATCGACAAGCTGGACGATAGCAACGAGGCGTTGGATCTCTGCATCGTGATCGCGGAGAAGTTCAGTTCAGCCTACTTCAGCAAGGCGCGCAACCTGCTGATGATGGGCAAGTACCAGGAGGCGATCGACTGCTATCAGGAGACCGTGACGAACGACGGTCCGCAGGCGATCACCTTCTCCTACATCGGTGAGTGCTACGAGAAGATGGAGCGCTACGAGCAGGCTTTGATCCACTACGACCAGGCCTTGGCATTGGATCCGAACTGGGTGGACGCATGGATCGGGCGCGGCGTGGTGAAGGATCTACAAGGCAACCTCGCGCCCGGCGTGAAGGACCTGGAGATGGCCGTGAAACTGGCGCCGGAGAATGGCGACGCGTGGTTCTACTATGCGAACGCACTCGGTCGCTGCGAGCGTTACGAGGATGCCATGGCAGCGTACACGCGCCTGAACACCATTGAACCCGAGAGCCTCGATGGCTGGCTGGATCACGCCGAACTCCTGTTCGGGTTGAAAGGTCCCGAAGTGGCGCTGAAGAAGTTGCGCGAAGGCGAACAAGTACACCGCTTGAACGCGCGCTACCGCTACCGCATGGCGAGCTATTTCCTGCGCAGTGGTCTCGAACAACAGGGCCTGCTTGAACTGGAGGAAGCGTTGATGACCGACCACGCCGCACACGTACAATGGCTGGAGCACTATCCCGAGGCGGCCAGCATGCCACAGGTCATCCACCTGCTGGAACTGTACAAGCAATGAACTATCGCTTATCGCACATTCCCGAGCGGACCAAGAAGCCGCGCGAGGAAGGCCTGACCATGGTGATGGACAAGGGCCTGAGCATGCGCCAGGCCGAGGACCTGATCGATGCGAGTGGGCCGTTGGTGGACCTGCTCAAACTCGGATTCGGCACTTCCTTCGTCACACCGAAGCTCAAGGAGAAGATCAAGCTCTACCAGAAGGCGGACATCCGGGTCTATCTCGGCGGAACGCTCTTCGAGGCCTTCGTGGCACGTGGACAATTCAAGGATTACCGCAAACTGCTGGACCAATTGGGCTTGGACATGGCGGAGGTCTCCGATGGATCCATCAACCTGCCCAATAAGGAGAAGTGCAAGTACATCACCGAACTGGCGAAGACCATCACGGTGTTGAGCGAAGTGGGCAGCAAGGAGACCGGCATCCTGATCAGTCCGGCCAGGTGGGTGAGCATGATGCGCATGGAACTCGATTCCGGCAGTTGGAAGGTGATCGCGGAAGCGCGCGAGAGTGGTACGGTAGGCATCTACCGTCCCAGTGGTCACGCGCACACCACCCTGGTGAACCGCATCCTGGCGAAGGTGGCCGCGCAGGACATCCTCTGGGAGGCCCCGCAGAAATCACAGCAGATCTGGTTCTTGAAACAACTCGGTGCCAACGTGAACCTCGGCAACATCGCACAGGATGATGTGATCCCGCTGGAGACGCTGCGCCTCGGATTGCGCGGCGATACCTTCTTCCAATACCTGCCGGAGGAGATGGCGGAGAAATTGAGACAGGTGAAGAGTGAGTAGTCGTTGTTCGTGTTGCGCGTTGTTCGGAAGAGCGGAGCGCGACCAGGACCCCGAACAACGATCAACCTTCACCACGAACAACGATGAAAGATATCACCTCTGGTCGTTGTTCGTGTTGGACGTTGTTCGGGAGAACGGCAAGCGACCAGGACGCCGAACAACGATCAACCCTCGC
>Ga0138256_10006453_pt1 | contig 12395 bp, 5 predicted proteins | sample KNB2016incub_MG_FD_105486 | JGI IMG/M metagenome (GOLD analysis project Ga0138256, IMG submission 105486) | Active sludge microbial communities from wastewater in Klosterneuburg, Austria - KNB2014incub_MG | ecosystem: Engineered > WWTP > Activated sludge > Unclassified | place: Austria... | reverse complement strand
TTGACCGGTGCCTGCGCGCGCAGCTGGCCGACCTGGGTGAACTTCGCCACCAGCGGATAGGTGTCGCCACCGATGCCGAAACGGCGGTTGGTCGAGGCCAGCGCCAGCACCAGCAGCGAGGCCAGCGCCAGCAGCAGGAAGGCGCCGACGGAAAATTCGAGTCGTGGTCCGCGGATGGCCATGGTCATGCACTCACAGGAACAGCAGGGCGGAAAGGATGAAATTGAACATCAGCACCAGCAGCGAGGCGTTGACCACCGCGCGGGTGGTCGCCACCGAGGTGCCTTCGATGGTCGGCTCGGCATGGAAGCCGACGTAGGCCGCGACCAGCGCCGCAGTGCCGCCGAACACCGCCGACTTCAGCAGCGACACGCCGAAGTCGTCCCAGAAGTCCACGCTGCCGCGCAGCCCGGACCAGAAACTGCCGTTGTCGATGCCGAGCACCTGCACCGCCTGGAACCAGCCGGCGGCGATCGCCAGCGAGACGAAGATCCCGGTCAGCAACGGCACGCACAGCACCGCCGCCCAGAAGCGCGGCGCAACGACCTTGGCCACCGGGTCGATCGCCATCAGCTCCAGCGCCTTGATCTGGTCGGTGGCACGCATCAGGCCGAGTTCGGCGGCGATCGAGCTGCCGGCGCGGCCGATGAACAGCAAGGCGGTCAGCACCGGTGCCAGTTCGCGATACAGCGACAGCCCGAGCAGGGTGGACAGGGCATCGATCGCGCCATAGGTGGTGAGCGTGCGGTAACCCTGCAGGGTCAGCACAAGACCGACGAATGCACCGCCAACGGCAATGATCGGCAGCGAACGTGCGCCGATCTTGTAGATTTCGCGCACGAGTTCGGCGAGCAGGTCGCGGCTCGGGACCGAGCCACGCAGCATGGTCAGCCCGAACAGGCCGGCGCGGCCGACGGAACGCAGCGCGGTGACGAAGGCCATCAGGCGGCCTCCCCGTAAGCGCGGGTGGGCGCGTCGAACGGGATCGGCCCGTCCGGTTGGCCGTCGAGGAACTGCCGCAGCAGCGGATCGTCGGTCGATTGCAACTCCGCCGGGGTGCCGGCGAACACGATCCGGCCGCTGGCGATCACCACCGCCTGGTCGCAGATCGGCAGGGTCTCGTGCACGTGGTGGCTGACGATGATGCTGGTCAGGCCCAGGCTGCGGTTGAGGCGCTGGATCAGACTCATGATCACCCCGCTGGCGATCGGATCCAGCCCGGTCAGTGGTTCGTCGTACAACATCAGCGGCGGATCCAGCGCCAGCGCGCGCGCCAGTGCCACGCGCCGGGCCATGCCGCCGGACAGCTCGCGCGGCCAGGCCTCGGCGGCGGCCAGCAGGCCGACCGCATGCAGTTTCATCCGCACCAGCGCCTGCAGCACCGGCTCCGGCAATCGGGTGTGAGTGCGCAGTGGCAGCGCCACGTTCTCGAACACGCTGAGGTCGGTCAGCAGGCCGTTGCCCTGCAGCAGCACGCCCAGGCTCTTGCGCATTTCCAGCAAGGCGCGCGCGCCGGTCGGCACCGGCTGGCCGAACACCTCCACCCGCCCCGACGCGGCCGGCAACTCGCCGGTCAAGGCCGCGAGCAAGGTCGACTTGCCGCTCCCGGACGGGCCCAGCACCGCAGTGATGCTGCCCTTCGGCACCACCAATTCCAGCCCGGACAGGATCGTGCGACCACCGCGCGCGAGGCGGGCGGCGTGCAGGCGTACGGCCGGGGTGGGGGCTGCGCTCATCGAACCTGGATTAACGAAAAACACACAAGGATGGTCCACGCCGGCTGAATGCCGGCCAAAGACTGAACTATTGGGTACAGAAATTATAACGCGTCTGAAACCTGTGCCGCGCATGCCGGGGCTAAGCTGGGGCATTGCCGTTCCGGCACCTGTCCAGCCACAGCAAAGGCCCATGCCGATGACCACGCACTCGACCCCGACCCCGGAATCGGCAACGCCGCCGTTCGATCATGCGCCGGATGCCACCGCGCGCTACTGGCACAACAGCGCCGGCAACACCTTGCCGCCGCCGGACATGATGGGCAATTACCAGCGTTTCAAGCCGCTGCCGACGGCCGGCATCGAGACGCGCAAGGCCTGGATCGTCGGTGGCGGCATTGCCGGCATGGCCGCGGCCTTCTATCTGATCCGCGACGGCCGCATGCCCGGCGCCAACATCACCATCATCGAGGAAGCCCCGCTTGCGGGTGGCTCGCTGGATGGTGCCGGCAATCCGGAGGACGGTTACCTGATCCGCGGCGGCCGCGAGATGAACTGGAACTACGATCAGCTGTGGGACATGTTCCAGGATGTGCAGGCGCTGGAGCTGCCGGAAGGCTACAGCGTTCTCGACGAGTACCGGCTGGTCAACGATGCCGATTCCAACTGGTCGAAGTCGCGCCTCATGCATGCGCAAGGCCGAGTGGTCGAGGATTTCGCCAAGTTCGGGCTGAGCAAGAAACAGCAGTGGGAAGTGGTCAGCTTGCTGCTGAAGCGCAAGGACGAGCTGGATGACCTCACCATCCAGGATCATTTCAGCGAAGGGTTCCTGCAGAGCAAGTTCTGGTTCCTGTTCCGTTCGATGTTCGCGTTCGAGAACTGGCACAGCCTGCTGGAAATGAAGCTGTACATGCACCGCTTCCTCGACTCGATCGACGGTTTCGGCGACTTCTCCACCCTGGTATTCCCCAAGTACAACCAGTTCGACACGTTCGTCACCCCGCTGGTGCGCCACTTGCGCAAGCACGGCGTGCAGGTGCGCTTCGGCACCACCGTGCGCGACATCGAATTCGCCACCACCGGCACGCAGCGCACCGCCACCGCGCTGCTGACCGCGGGCGATGCCGGCGCGGGCCGGATCGAGGTCGCGGCGGGCGACATCGTCATCGCGCTGACCGGTTCGATGACCGAGGACACCGCCTATGGCGACATGCACACGGTGCCGGTGCTGAAGTCCGGCGGCGAGCCACCGGAAGACAGTGGCTGGAGCCTGTGGCGCAACCTTGCAGCGCAATCGCCGGTGTTCGGACGGCCGCACAAGTTCTACGGCGATATCGGCCGCTCGATGTGGGAATCGGCGACCGTCACCTGCCGGCCTTCGCCGTTGCTGGATCGCATGGCCGAACTGTCGGTCAACCCGCCGACGTCCGGCAAGACGGTCACCGGCGGCATCATCACCTTCACCGACTCCAACTGGGTGCTCAGTACCACCATCAATCGCCAGCCGCATTTTCCCGGGCAGCCGGCCGATACCGTGGTGATGTGGGTGTACGCGCTGCTGATGGACCAGCCCGGCAACTTCGTGAAGAAGCCGATGCCGGAGTGCAACGGGCGCGAGATCCTGGCCGAATTGTGCTTCCACCTGGGCATCCCGGAGGCGCAGTTCGAGGACATCGTTGCCAACACCAGGGTGCGGTTGTCGCTGATGCCCTACATCACCTCGATGTTCATGCCGCGCGCCGCCGGCGACCGCCCGCAGGTGGTGCCGACCGGCTGCACCAATCTGGCCCTGGTCGGCCAGTTCGTGGAAACCGCCAACGACGTGGTGTTCACCATGGAAAGTTCGGTGCGGACCGCGCGCATCGCGGTCTACCGGTTGCTCGACCTGCCCAAGCAGGTGCCCGACCTGAGCCCTACCCAGTACGACATCCGCAACCTGCTCAAGGCGGCGCGTGCGCTCAACAGCAACGAGCCCTTCCCCGGCGAACGCCTGCTGCACAAGCTGCTCGACAACACCTACTACGCGCACATCCTGCCGCCGCTGCCGGCCAGCGAAGGCGAATCGACCCGGCGCGAACGGCTGGACGCCGAACTGGCGGTGCTGCGCGAAAAAGGCAGCCTGCTGTTGCACGGCCTGGCGCAATGGGTCGACCGCGTCGCCGAACGCCTGCGAACGCCACCGGGCTGATCGCGCGCCTCCGGTCGCAGCCGCTGAGACCGGCTGCGGCACAATGGGGCGACGATGACCGCGACTCCCGACTTCCGCCTCTATCACGGCAATGCGCTCGACGTGCTTGCGGGCCTGCTGGCCGAGGAACTCCGCAACGACCTGCCCGGCCGCTCGCCACTCGCCCCCGACACCATCCTGATCCCGCAGGTGGCGATGCGGCGCTGGTTGCAGTCCACCCTGGCCACGCGGCACGGCATCGCCGCCAATCTCGACTTCCTCACCCCGGGCGAATTCGTGGCGCGCGCGCTGGAGCGGAATCTCGGCAAGGTCGACGACGATCTGGATGCCGCGACCCTGCACTGGCGGCTGCATGCTGCGCTGGCGGATCCGCTGCTGCGTGCGCAACCGGCACTGGCGCAGCTGGTCGCGTATCTGGGCGACGACGACCCGCTCAAGGCGTGGACGCTGGCCGGCGAGCTGGCCGCGGTGTTCGAGAAATACCAGGCCTGGCGGCGCGACTGGCTGCTGCGCTGGGATGCCGGTACCGATCCCGACGATCCGCAGGCGATCCTGTGGCGCGCGGTGGCCAGCGGCCGCAGCCATCGCGCGCGCCGCATCCAGGACTACCTCACGCGTTTTGCCGAAGCCGAGGCGCTGCCGCAGGGCCTGCCCGCGCGCCTGTTCGTGTTCGCCACGCTCAACATCTCGCCCGACGTGCTGCGCGTGCTGGCCACCCAGGCACGCGTGGGCACCCTGCACTTCTACCTGCCCACGCCGACGAAACACTACTGGGGCGACCTGCAGTCGCAGGCTGCGGGCCTGGGCGAGGGTGGCACGGCGTTCGCCGCCGACGCGCCCGAAAACCCGTTGTTGCGCGACTGGGGCGCGGCCGGCAAGGACTTCATGGCCCTGCTCGGCAACTACGAGATCGTGCATCCGTCCGGCGAGATCGCCGCGTATGTCGATCCAGCGGAAGGCGAAGGCGACAGCCTGTTGCATCGCATCCAGGCCGACCTGTTCCATCGCCGCGCCGCGCCTGCGGGCAGGCAGCGCGACGGTGTCGATCCCGGCGACCCCAGCCTGCAATTCCACGCCTGCCACACCCGTCTGCGCGAGTTGCAGGTGCTGCACGACCGCCTGCGCGCGTTGCTGGAAGATCCGCGCTTCAATCCGCCGTTGCAGCCGCGCGAGATCGCGGTACTGGCACCGGACATCGACGCCTACGTGCCTTATCTCGATGCGGTGTTCGCTGCCGATCGCGACGACGCCATTCCGTATGCCGTCGCCGACGCCAGCGCACTGGCCGGCGAACCCCTGGCCGAGGTGTTCCTGCGCCTGCTGGCATTGCCGGTGTCGCGCTTCGGGCTGGTGGAGCTGCTGGACCTGCTGGCCAGCCCGCCGCTGGCGGCAGCGGCAGGCCTTGATGCCGCCGATTTCGAACGCCTGCATGCCTGGTTGCATGCCGCCGGTGCGCGCTGGGGCCTGGATGCCGATCATCGCGAACGCCGGGGTGCGCCGCACGACGACGCCTGTACCTGGCAGTTCGCGCTGGATCGCCTGCTGCTGGGTCATGCCTGCGGCAGTGATGACGATGTCGCCGGCGTCGCACCCTGGCCGGAACTGGAGGGTGGCGCACTGCATGCACTCGATGCGCTGCTGCGGTTGTTGCGCGTGCTGGCCCGCCATGAGCGCGCATTCGCCGAGGCGATGCCGCCCGCGCAGTGGCGCGAACGCCTGCTCGGCCTGCTCGATGCGCTGCTGCCGACGCCGCCGGCGGCCGCGGCGGCACAACGTGCGCTGGATCGCCTGCATGCGCTGATCGACGACTTCGCCTGGCAGGCGCAGCGTGCCGGTCATGCCGCAGCGGTGGACGGCGAAGTGGTACGCGCGCACTTCACCGCAGCGCTGGGTGCCGCCGATACCCGCGCGCCGTTGCTCACCGGTGGCGTCAGCTTCGCGCGGATGGTGCCGATGCGGCTGCTGCCATTCCGGGTGATCTGCCTGCTCGGCATGAACGACGGCGATTTCCCGCGTCGCGATCCCGCTGCCGGCCTCAATCGACTGATGGCGGAACTCGGCACCCCGCAGCGCCGCCACGGCGACCGCAGCACCCGCGACGACGACCGTTACCTGTTCCTGCAATTGCTCTGTGCCGCGCAGGACGTGTTCTACCTCAGTTGGCAGGGCATGGATCCGCGCGATGGCAGCGTGCGCGAACCTTCCGCGCTGGTGTCCGAATTGCTTGCCGCGGCAAGCGACTACCATGCGCCGCCAGCCCGCACCGAGCCTGCCATCGCGGCGCAGCTGGTGCTCAAGCATCCGCTGCACCCGTTCTCGCCGGCGGCCTTCGGTGCCGATGACGCGCGGCGCTTCAGTTATCGCGGTCACTGGCAGCCCGCTGCCGGCCGCCTGTCCGCCACGCGCCACGCGCTTGCGCCGTGGATGGAGGCGGCGAGCGCACTGGCGGCGCCGGCCGAGCCTGAAACCGAACTCCCGCTCGATGTGCTGCGCCGGTTCCTGCTGGCACCGGCCGAGCAGTTCCTGCGCCAGCGCCTGGGCCTGCGCCTGCCGGAGGTGGATGCCGCGAGTGAAGACATCGAACCGCTGCAGGCACCCGGTCGCGGGCTGGAACGCATGGCCCTGCAGCGCGCGGTGTTCGATGGCGTGCTCGATGGCCGCGATGCCGCCGCACTGCAACCGGCCTTGCGCGCACGCGGCCTGCTGCCATCCGGCCCGCTGGGCACGCGTGCGCTGGCGCAGTTGATCGACGAGGTCGGTCCCTACGCGCAGGCCTTCGCGCAGTGGCGGGGCGACGGCGCGTCGTGCTCGCTTGCGCTGGAGGTGCAGATCGATGGCCTGCGCCTGCATGGTCGCCTCGACAATGTCCATGCTGGTCGCGTTGCACGCATGCGCTTCGGCAAGCCGAACGGGCCATCGACGATCCGCAACGGACTGGACTGGCTGCTGTTTCGTGCCGCCGGGGGCGATGCCGAATTCGTCGAATTCCACGAGGACGAAAAACGCGGCATCGGCCCGCATGTGCGGCCGCCGCTGTCGCGCGAGTCCGCACTCGATGCGCTGCACGCACTGATCGCACTGCGCCGCGAAGGCCTGCAGAGGCCGCTGCCGTTCGCGCCGTACAGCGCATGGGAATTGTTCACGGCAACGGACGCGCAGCGTGGTGTGCGCAATGCCGCAAATCGCTGGCGAGGTGGTGAAAAGCAATGGGCGGAAGGCGACAGCACCGCGCTGCGGCTTGCCCTGCGCGGTCGCGATCCGTTCGCCGATGCGGCCGTGATGCAGGAGTTCGCGCGGATCGCGGGCATCGTGTTCGGTGCGGTCGAAGCAGCCGCGCCTGCCGCCATCGACCTCGGCGATGCCGTTGCGCCGGAGCAGGACGACACCGAGGACGCCGCATGAGCGCGATGGAACGCGATCCGTATCTCGACCTGCCGCTGGAGGGCGTGCAGCTGATCGAAGCCAGTGCCGGCACTGGCAAGACCTATACCCTGGCGACACTGGTCACGCGCCTCGTGGTCGAACGCGGCCTGCGCATCGGCCAGATTCTCGCCGTGACCTTTACCGAGGCCGCCACCCAGGAGTTGCGCAAGCGCATCCGTGCGCGCCTGCAACTCACCCTGGACCTGCTCGATGCAGCCGCCGGTGAGGACGAAAGCGCGGAAGCGCGGCTGACGCGCGAGCTGCTGCAGGCACACCGCGCGCGCGGTCACGAAGGCGACCAGGCCCTGCGCCGCCGGCTGCGCCAGGCCACGCTGGACATCGACCTGGCCGCGATCTTCACCATCCACGGCTTCTGCGCGCGCGTGCTGCGCGAACACGCGCTGGAATCGGGCCACGGGTTCGATGCGCCGACGCTGCTGGGCAACGACCGCGACCTGCGCGCCGAGCTCGCCGCCGACCTGTGGCGCGCACATGCGCAGCAGCCCGTCGATGCGGACGATCTTGCCGCATTGTGGCCGGGGCCGGACGCGCTGGCCGATGACCTGCGGCTGCTGCTGCGCGAGCGGGTACTGCGGCCGGCGCAGGCACCGCTGCCGCCGGATGCGCAGCCTGCACTGGATGATGCCGCCGCCGCGCTGGTGCAGGCCATCGAGCGGGATGCGGACGATGCACGGGCGGCGATCGCTGCCGCCTTCGACAACAAGGTGTTGCATGGTGGCCGCGCCAAGCGGCCAAGCTTCGACAAGGCATTCGCGGAGCTTGCCGATGGTCGTGGAGCGCGACAGTGGCCGCGCGGCGAAAGATTGCACGTCGACAAACTGCTGCCGGGGAAATTGCTCGGCTTCTGTTACGACGAGAAGCGCGAGAGGGTGCCGACATCACCGTTGTTCGATGCGTTGCAAACATGGGTGGAAGCCGATGAACGGATGCAGCGGTACTGTGCTGCCCGTCGCGCGAACCTGCTGCATCGCCTCCGCGACGACGCCAGGATCCGGCTTGCCACGCTGAAACGGCAACGCCGCGTGCAGACCTACGACGACCTGATCGACGGCGTCGCCGATGCGCTGGCGCAGGATCGCGCGGGCGCACTGGCCGCGGCATTGCGCAAGCAGTACGCGGTCGCGCTGGTGGACGAATTCCAGGACACCGACGCGCGCCAGTGGGCGATCTTCGAGCGCGTGTTCGGTGCGGCGAGCGGAGATCCTGCGTTGTTCCTGATCGGCGATCCCAAGCAGGCGATCTACGGCTTCCGCGGCGGCGATGTGCATACCTACCTCGCCGCCGGCGAGCATGCCGAACGCGCGCCGCCGCTGTCGCAGAACTTCCGCTCGCGTCCTGGCGTGCTTGCCGCGATCGCGGCGCTGTATGCCAATGCCGGCGATGCCGCCTTCGCCGATGCGCGGATCGAATTCCTGCGGGTCGAGGCCGGCGGCAAGCGCGACGACGGCGATTTCCTGCGTGACCAACACCCCGCGCCCGCCTTGACCGTCTGGCAGGCGCCTGCCACCGGCGAATTCGATGCGCAGGACAAGCCGACACGCTGGCCTGCCGAGCAGGCACGCAGCCTGGCCACCCGTGCCTGCGTCGCCGCGATCCACCGCGTGCTGGCCGATGCGCGCAGCGGCCGCGCGCAGATCGACGGGACACCGGTGCAGCCGGGCGATATCGCCGTGCTGGTGCGTTGGCATCGCGAAGCGACCCGGATGCAGCAGGCGCTCGCGCTGGCCGGCATCGCCGCCGTTGCCGCCGGCAAGCAGAGCCTGTTTGCCACCGGCGAAGCGCACGAGATGCATGCACTGCTGCTGGCCCTGCTGCATTCCGGCGACGATGGCCGCTTGCGCACGGCATTGTCCACGGTGCTGGTCGGCATGGATGCGCCTGGCATCGATGCGCTGGAGCGCGATGCCGGCGCACACCGCGACTGGCAGCAGCGCGCGCTTGGCTGGCGCGAGCGCCTGTTGCGCGGCGGTCCGCTGGCGCTGGCCTCCGAGCTGTGCGCGGCGAACGGCGAACGCCTGCTCGGCCTGCTCGACGGCGAGCGGCGCATCAGCAACTACCTGCAACTGGCCGAGCTGCTGCAGGAAGCCGAGGCTGGCACGCTTGGCCTGCACGGGCTGGTTGACTGGCTGGGGCATCGGATCGCCACGGCCGATGCGGATGACGAGACACAACTGCTGCGGCTGGAATCCGACGCGCGCTGCGTGCAGATCGTGACCTTGCACAAGAGCAAGGGGCTGGAATATCCGCTGGTTTTCCTGCCCTTCGTCGGCATCGGCCGCAAGGCGTCCTCGCCGGGACGTTGCTGCGTGGTACATGACGCCGACGATGGCCGCGGCCTGCAGTGGAAACTTGCTGCAGCGGACACGTGGGACGCCGCCAAGGCGGCGTGGCAGGGCGAACAGCACGCCGAGGATGCGCGCCTGCTCTATGTCGGCCTGACCCGTGCCGAGCACGCGCTGTGGATCGCCACGGGCGATTTCCACGCCAGCGACAGGACGCCGCTGGCCGCCATGCTGCGCGACCGCAAGGCGCTGGCCGAAGCCGGCGTGGTGTTCGATGTCGCGGAACCGCCGTTGGTGCTGGAACGCCTGCCCGTCGAATCCGCTGTCCCGCTGCCCGCCGCGCGTCGTGCCACGCGCAAGCTTGCGTCAGACTGGTGGGTGTACAGCTTCAGCCAGCTGGCGAAGGCGGATGCCGGCAGCGAGACCGCCAGCATCGCCACCGTACCGGTCAGTGGCGGCAACGATGAACCGGAAGCGGGCGAGGATGCACCGGTCGACGCCGGCTTCGATCCGCGCTTCGCCGGCAACCGCTATGGCGTGGCCCTGCATGCCGCACTGGAAGTGGCGGATTTCGCCGCCTGGCGCGCATGGCAGGCGGGCAACCCCGCGCCGGCCGGGGAAGCCGCCGGCATCAGCGCGGCCCTGCGTGCACAAGGCTACGCCAGCGAGATGCTGGACGACGGCATCGCGCTGACCACGCAATTGATCGGCCATACGCTGGGCGTTGCCATGCCGGAAGGCATGCGCCTGTGCGATGTCCCTGCAGATGAACATCGCGCGGAAATCGAATTCCAGTTCGCGCTGCAGCCGACCCGGACGGAGGCGCTGCTGGCATTGCTGCACGCACACGGCATCGTCCGCGAACGCCAGGGCTTCGGTGTGCGGCAGACACTGGAAGGCCTGATGACCGGCCTGATCGACCTGACCTACCGGCACGATGGCAAGTGGTACGTGCTCGACTACAAATCCAACCGCCTGCCCGGCTACGATGCCGCGCATCTTGCGCAGGCGATGGCGCACGGCGAGTACGACCTGCAGGCGTTGATCTACACCCTGGCGCTGCACCGTTGGCTGCGCTTCCGGTTGGGCGACCGCTACGACTACGCGCGTGATTTCGGCGGCATCCGCTATCTGTTCTGCCGCGGCCTCGATGCGGGCAGCAGCACATCCCCCGGCATCCATGCGCAACGTTTCGCGCCCGAGCTGGTGCATGCACTGGATGCGCTGTTCGGCCGTGCCGAAGGAGCGACCGCATGAGCCTGCTGCGCGAACTCGAGCGTATCGGTGCGTTGCGTGCGCTGGACGAAGCACTGGCGCAGACCCTGCGCCGGCTCGATCCCGCCACGCCGGACGACGTGCTGGCCGCCGCCGCGCTGGCATCGCTCGCCGTCGCGCATGGTCACGCCGCGTTCGATCCCGCCGCGCCACGGCAACTGGTCGATGCCGACATCGCCTGGCCCGATGTGGCGACCTGGATGGAGCAGCTTGCGGCCTCGCGTTTCGTGGCCACCCCGCAGGCATCTGACGCCGCCGCCGAAGCCGCCCCGCTCGTCCTCGAACACGGCCTGCTCTACCTGCGCCGCTATCGCGAATACGAACGCCGGCTTGCATTGCAGTTGCAGCGCATCGCCGCGCAACCGATGGCGGATACCGGCAGCGCCGCGCTCACGCCGTTGTTCGCCAGCCTGTTCCCCGACGCTGGCGACGACGACCGCCAGGCCCGCGCCGCCGCGCTTGCACTGCGGCGTGCATTGCTGCTCATCACCGGTGGCCCCGGCACCGGCAAGACCACCACGATCGCGCGCCTGCTGGTGCTGCGCATCGCACAGGCGCTGCAGGCCGGCAGCACGCCGCCGCGCGTGGCCCTGGCCGCACCCACCGGTCGTGCCGCCGATCGCATGGCCGAAAGCCTGCACCGTGCCGCCGCGCAGATGGCGGCGCAAGGCATCGATGCCGGGCTGCTTGCGGCCCTGCCCACCGATGCCAGCACGCTGCACCGCCTGCTCGGGGTGATCCCGGACTCGCCACGTTTCCGCCATCACGCCGACCACCCGCTGCCCTTCGACATCGTGGTGGTCGATGAAGCCTCGATGGTGGATCTGCCGCTGATGTGCAAGCTGGTCGAAGCCATCGCCGACGGTGCGCAACTGATCCTGCTCGGTGATCCCGATCAATTGCCATCGGTCGAAGCCGGTGACGTGCTGGCCGCGATCCTCGGTGCTGCCGTCGATGATGTTCATCATTCTCGCCTGTGCGGGAATGACGAAGCGTCCCTCCAGGGCCACCGCATCCACCTCCAGCGCGCGTGGCGGCAAGCCGACACCCTCGACCTGGCCCCGTTGGCCGACGCCGTCCGCCGCGGCGACAGCATCGAGACCCTCGCCCTCCTGCGAGCCGGCACACTCTCCAACGTGCACTTCCACGAAGGCGTGGATGATCCGCTTGCGGCGCAGCCGGCATTGCTCGCGCACTGGCGCACGCTGGCCACCCACACCGATCCCGCACCCGCCCTGCGCGATGCCAACCGCCTGCGCCTGCTCACCGCCCTGCGCGACGGCGCGCAAGGCGCACGCGGCCTCAACGTGCGCATCGAAGCCGCGCTGTCCGGCCGCCGCCTCGGCAGCCCGCCGGCGTGGTTCCCCGGCCGCCTGCTGCTCATCACCGAAAACAGCTATCGCCATGGCCTGTTCAATGGCGACGTCGGCATCTGTCTGCCCGATGAAACCGGCACGCCGCTGGTCTGGTTCCCGGGCGGCGAGGGCGCGG
>Ga0138256_10006452_pt1 | contig 12396 bp, 19 predicted proteins | sample KNB2016incub_MG_FD_105486 | JGI IMG/M metagenome (GOLD analysis project Ga0138256, IMG submission 105486) | Active sludge microbial communities from wastewater in Klosterneuburg, Austria - KNB2014incub_MG | ecosystem: Engineered > WWTP > Activated sludge > Unclassified | place: Austria... | reverse complement strand
GTCGCATTCACGATCTGCATCAGCTCGATATACCAGGCATATTCCGATGCGGTCGCCGGATCGGCCAGACGCTTCCAGGCGTAGACGAAATCATTCGCCGTCACCGGATCGCCGTTCGACCACTTGGCCTCGGGGCGCAGGTGGAAGGTGTAGGTCATCTGATCTTCGGACAGATCGTGGCTGAGCGCGACGCCGGGCACCAGGTTGCCGTTCTGATCTTCGTTGTAGAGCCCTTCGAACAGGGCACGGGCGACATCGCTGTCCTCGACCGACGAAATGATCTGCGGATCAAGCGACTTGATCGAGTCGAGCATCCAGAAGGTGTAATTCTGGTTGTCGGACAGTTTCGTGCCCTCTGGCACATTCGCCGCAAGTGACGGAACCGCAATTGCAACGCTGAGGATTGTGGATAGCAGCAGCCGTTTTTTCATAACGGACCTCCCTGAAATATTTTGGGGCTCACGGGCGCACGGCGCAGCCGCGAAAGTGGCACGAGAGTAGCCTTGTCGGCGCGTTGCACAAGTGCAAAGCGCGCCAATATGGAGGGCGGTACGCTGCAATTCGCCGACAAAATGACGCAGCTTGCCGGCGCTTCCTTAGCGTAAACGTGACGAGTCACCATTCCGACCGGCTGTCAGTCGGCCGCGCCGCGCCACAATTTCATACAACTGATCCGGGAAAACGCCGGGGTGCTGCCATTTTTGCGACAAGCTTCGGATTTACGAATTAACCAATGACCGACACGACCGAGGAGCGGACGATGAAAATCCTGGCCACACTGATCGCGCGTGTATCCCGTAAAAAGTCCGATGTTCCCGATGCTTTTGAAACCAGGCTGAAATCGCTGACCAGCGACCGGCCGGTTCGCCGCACAGCCCGAGCGGTCCAGGCGCATCACCCGATCCTGTTCCGGCGCGGCGCGTCGGCCTGACACGTCAGAAGTTGACGGCCACGCCGGGCAGATCCAGCGCCTTCATCAGATCGCGCACTTCCTGCCGGGCGGCGACGTTGGAGATGTTCAGGCTTTCGACGCCCACATCCCGCAGGTCCAAGAGCGTAAGTCCGCGCGGGAACAGTTCGCGAAAGATCACCCGTTCGGAAAAGCCCGGCGCCACGCGAAAGCCAATGCGCTTGGAGAGTTGTTCCAGCGCATCGCCCACCTTTTTCTTGTTGTGCATCTGCTGGGCGCCAAGACGATTGCGCAGCACGATCCAGTCGATCGGCTTCAGGCCGGCGCGCGCACGCAGTTGCCGCGCGCTCCAGACCATTTCCGAATAGATCGACGGGCCGGTGACGCGGCTGGTTTCCGGGTCGATCCGCGCCAATAGGTCGAAGTCGATGAAACTGTCGTTCAGAGGCGTGATCAGCGTATCGGCCAGCGAATGCGCCACCTGGCTCAGCCGCGTATGGCTGCCGGGGCAGTCGATGATGATGAAATCTGCGTCCTTTTCCAGCCCCGCTACCGCCGCCGATAGCCGCCGGTCAAAGGCGTTCTCGCCAGGCTCCAGCGCCTTTTCGTCCACTTCGGGCAGATCGCGGTAATCCGGCGTCGGCAGGCTCAGCCCCTCGCGCTTCAGATAGGCCAGGCGATTCTCGATATAGCGCCCGAAACTGCGCTGGCGCAGGTCCAGATCCAGCGCGCCAACCTTGTGCCCCATCCGGCAAAGGGCTGTGGCCACATGCATGCAGGTGGTCGATTTGCCCGACCCGCCCTTTTCGTTTCCTACGACGATGATGTGCGCCACGGTTGCGTCCTTCGTATTCCAGAGACTGAAAAGGCGCGCTGTTTCCAGCGCGCCCCTACTATATGTTGTATGCGCTCTTCTGCAAAGCGCAAGATGATCAGAAGCCCAAGCCAGCGTATTTGTTCTTGAACTTCGAAACGCGACCGCCGGTGTCCAGCAGCTTGGCCGAACCACCGGTCCAGGCCGGGTGCACCGTCGGGTCGATGTCGAGAGCGAGCGTGTCGCCTTCCTTGCCCCAGGTCGAACGGGTCTGGTAGGTCGAACCGTCGGTCATCTTGACGGTGATGAAGTGGTAGTCGGGGTGAACGCCTTGTTTCATGGGTCCGCTCCTTACTCAGCTTTGGCTTTATAGGTTGTATCTTCCGCGATACGGGCCGATTTGCCGCGACGGTCGCGCAGATAGTAAAGCTTCGCGCGACGCACGCGGCCACGACGGACCACTTCGATCGCTTCGATGTTGGTCGAATAGAGCGGGAACACGCGTTCCACGCCTTCACCGAAGGAAATCTTGCGCACGGTGAACGACGCCGAAATCGTCGCGCCGCCCTTGCGGGAGATGCAGACGCCTTCGTAGTTCTGCACACGGGTGCGGGTGCCTTCGGTCACTTTGTAACCGACGCGCAGCGTGTCACCCGATTTGAAATCCGGGATCTTCTTCCCGAGGCTGGCAATCTGCTCAGCCTCCAGTTGGGCGATAATATCCATCGCTTGTCCTCATCTTGCTCGCGGTTGTTCCGCGAAGGTCTGCCACGATCCCAGAGCTCTCGGTCTTCGTCCGGGTCCGCCACAGCGCCCGCCAGAGGTAGGGTCATTCGATTGTGCCACTCTTTCCGCCCGGTTCCCGCCGAAGAAGGCGGATGCGTCGGCAAAAAGCCATGGGTCCAGACGACTCGCAAAAGCCCCGGACAGAGGGCGTATAGGGGGATGGGGGGCGTGGGTCAAGGGGAGGGGCAGCTGAGCTCTTGGCTATCCTCTGTCGTCGATCAACAGCTCTCCATGGCTCCAAAACCGCTCCAGCTTGACCCACCAGTAAGAAGCTTCTGGTCCGAGGAAGACCGCAAAATCCGACGCCTTCGTATGTCGATGCAAATTAGCATTCTGCAAATCTTCAAGGACACCCACGATAGTCGCCTCTCTCACATAGGTGTCACCGTGCAGAAGCCGATTTTCTACTACCTCAAAAGCTGTTTGAATTTTTTCTTTTCTATTATTTTCCAATAGTTTGACTATGTATGATGCCAACGCGCCGAAGGCGAGGTAGTCGGAAACGATCTCATCGCCTGCTGCGGAGCTATGCTCACCCCCCTCAAGCTCCATTCGAAATTCCGGAAGCGCATGAAAGCGGCTTCCAAGCATCTCTGCGCGGCTAATGACTTTCATTTTGGAACTTTCTGCCCCACAAATCCGGCCGCCTGTCCTTCGTGATCCGCTCGGCCTCCGCCCGCCGCCACTTCGCAATCTCGCCATGATGGCCTGAGTTCAGCACTGCCGGAATCTCGCGCCCCTCCCAGACCTGGGGCCGGGTGTATTGCGGATATTCCAGAAGGCCGGAGGAAAAGCTCTCCTCCTCGGTCGAGGCGGCGTTGCCGAGGATACCGGGGCGAAGCCGCACGGCGGCGTCGAGCATCGCCTGAGCGGCGATCTCGCCGCCGGTCAGGACGAAATCGCCAAGGCTGACTTCCTCGATGTCATAGTGGTCCAGAACCCGCTGATCGACCCCTTCGAACCGCCCGCATAGAAGCGTCACGCCGTCCGCCGCCGCCCAGCGCCGGGCGGTGGCCTGATCGAACCGCCGCCCGCGCGGCGACAGGTAGATGACCGGCCAGCGCGCCCGCTCGGGGGGCGTGCCGACGGCGGCTGCATCCAGTGCGCGGGCCACCACGTCGGCACGCAGCACCATGCCCGCGCCGCCACCTGCCGGGTTGTCGTCGACATTGCGGTGCTTGCCGATCCCAAAGGGGCGCAGGTCGATGGTTTCCAACCGCCAGAGCCCCTCCGTCAGGGCCTTGCCGGTCAGCGAAAGGCCGAGCGTGCCGGGGAAGGCTTCGGGGAAAAGCGTGATGATCCGTGCGACCCAGGCGCCTTGCAGATGGGGCTCGTCGCCCATCAGTTCGCGCGGCTTGAGGCTGGCGGAAATGGCGAGCCGTCCATGCGATTTGGGCTTCGCCTCACTCACTTTCGCTTTCCTCCGGCGGGTCGGCGATGATGCGGCGCGCGGTCAGATCGACGGTCGGCACCGCGGCTTTTGTGAAGGGAATCAACAGGGTGGACTTTCGCCCCGGCCCGTAGATTTCCAGAATGTCGCCCGCGCCGTGGTTGTGGATGGCGCGCACATGGCCAAGGACAGTGCCGCCGGTGTCCAGCACTTCAAGGCCGATCAGGTCGGTGTGATAAAATTCGTCATCAGGAAGGCTGGGTAGCCGGTCGCGGTCGGCAAAGAGTTCGACCCCGCGCAACGCATCCGCTTCTTCCTTGGTGTTGATGCCCGACAGTCGTGCTGTCAGGCCGGTGCCGGACCCGCGCGTGAGCTTCAGGGTGAAGCTGCGGCTGCCGTCCTCGGTCCACAGGGGGGCATAGGCGACGATGGCTTCGGGCTGGGCGCAGAAGCTTTTCAGCCGCACCTCGCCCTTGACGCCAAAGGCGCCAGCGATTGCGCCGACGCAGATCCGGTCAGTTGCCATCCGTCCCTCCGGCGCAGTCGGCCGCCGGGGCGGGAACCCCGGCGGCAAACAGGTTGTCGGCCTTCACGCCCGCCCAAAAGGCCGCCGCGCACAGCGCGACGGTCACGATCCTGCGAAGGAAAAAGCCAATGAACATAGTGGCTTACTCGGCCGAAGCTTCGGTCTTCTTGGCCTTTTCTTCGGCGCGCTTTTTGGCCTTGGCACCGGGTTCGGCCTTTTGCATGTTGGCGCGGGTGGCCTTCGGGCGGGCGCCAGCGGCTTCCAAGAAGCGGGCCACGCGGTCGGTGGGCTGGGCGCCTTGCGACAGCCAGTAGGTCACGCGTTCCATGTTCAGCTTCACGCGCTCTTCGCTGTCTTTGGCAAGAAGCGGGTTATAGATGCCGAGCTTTTCCAGGAAGCGGCCATCGCGCGGCATGCGCGAGTCGGTCGCGACGATGGAATAGAACGGGCGCTTCTTGGAACCGCCACGCGCCAGACGGATTTTCATAGCCATTTGAATGTCTCCTTTTAGATGGCTGTTGAACCGGGGCAAGCCCCTGTTATTTCTGTAGTTTCTCGTGATGCCTGATGACTTCTGAGATGATGAAGGTCAGGAATTTCTTGGCCAGTTCCGGCTCCAGATCGGCAGCCTTGGCCAGTTGGTCGAGCCGCTCCATCTGCAGCGCTTCGCGCGCCGGGTCGGAGGGCGGCAGGTCGTGCGCAGCCTTCAGCCGGCCCACGGCTTGCGTCAGCTTGAACCGTTCGGCGAGCGTGTAGACGAGGATCGCGTCCAGCCGGTCGATGGAGGCGCGGTGATCCTTGAGGATCTCGGCGGCGCGGGTCGTGGTATCGGTCATTCGGGCCTCCGGCAGGGGGTGGCTTGCGTCGGTTCTGCGTCTGGCAAACGTATGGCATCCGTCCCGACAAACGTATGGCGGTTCATGAGCGGCCCTCCGTTCCGAAATGGCGGAAGATCAGAAGGTCAGCTTCGCCGTGTACGGCTTCGGCGGCGGGGTCGCGCCGCGTCCCAAGCAGTTCGGCCAGACGGGCGGAGCGATCATTTCCGGCGTCGATGTAGCTGACAAAACCGCCCACGCCATAAAGGGCGACCGCATGGGGCAGGACCGCTTCGGCGGCCTCGGCGGCATAACCCCGGCCTTCGGCGGCGCCGGTCAGCACCCAGCCGATTTCGGGTTCGGGGTCTTGCCATTCCTGCCAGAGATAGACCCAGCCCAGCGCCGTGTCGGACCCTTTCAGGCAGATCGTCCACATGCCAGCGCCGCGCAGCAGCCAGCCTGCGCAGCCCTGGCAGAAATCGGCATAGGCCCCGGCCGCATCGTACGGGCCACCGATGTAGCGCGCCCGGTCGGAGGTGAAGACCGCCTCATAGGCCGGATAGTCGGCCAGACGAGGCGCCCGCAGCGTGAGCCGTGCGGTTTCAAGATGCGGCACGGCGGCAGCAAACCTGTCGGCGAGCAGGGCGGCGGGGCCGGTCGGGGGCTGAAGCCAGGGGGCGATCATGCGAGCGCCTCCGGGCCGGGGTGGCGATAGACGAGGCAGGGCTTGTCGCCCGCCGGATGGGCCGCAGCCGGATCAAGCCGTGCGCCCAGCCGTTCGGCCAGCGCGGCGGAGCGGGTGTTTGCCGGGTCGACGTAACTGACGGCGGTGGTCCAGCGGAGTGTTACATAGGCATAGGCGCGGGCGGCTTGTGCCGCCTCAAATGCGTAGCCCTTGCCTTCGGCGGCTTCGTCCCAGACGGTCCAGCCGATTTCACGTTCGGGCCATTCGGCGGGAAACCAGGGGCCGGTCATGCCCAGCGCCGTGTCCGAGCCTTTGAGCGTGAAGATGAAATTGCCGAACCCGCGCAGAACCCAATGACCAATCACATGGCCGAAGGCCCGCCAGGTCTGGGCAAGGCCGTAATCGGAGGACCGGATGAAGCGAGCGCGGGGCGAGGCGAGGAAGGCGTCGAACGCGGGCCAGTCGCGGCTTGCGGGCGCGCGCAGGGTCAGCCGTTCGGTGGTCAGGACCGGGGTAGGGGCGAGCGCGACCATCAGGCGAGTTCCCGCAGATCATGGCGGATGACCACATCGGTCGGGTCCGCGCCCGGCGCGTCGACACGGCGCCCGCCAAGCCGTAGCCCAAGGGCGATGGAGCGGGCATTGCCGGGGTCGATGTAATTGTCGAGATGGTCCCAGCCGAAGGTGCGGCGGGCCCAGACCATCACGGCAAACGCGGCTTCGGCAGCGATGCCCCGGCCTTCCGCGCTGTCGATGACAAACCAGCCGAGTTCGGGTTCGGGGAAGTTCGGCGGCTGATAGATGCCGACCTCGCCCAGATAGGCGCCGGTTGTACGGTCATCGACCGAGAAGGGACCAAAGCCCATCAAGGGCCAGTGCCCGACTTCAGAGGCGAAAAGCCGCCAGGCTTCTTCGCGGGTGAAGGGCCCGCCTTCCCAGATGGAGCGGTCGGAGGCGTAGAAGGTCAGCCGATGGGCGAAATCATCGAAGCGCGGCATGCGCAGCACAAGGCGCGCGGTTTCCAGAACCGGCGCCGAGGCATGGGCGATATGCTGCGGACGGGTGATCACTTCTTTTTCCCAAAGCCCCCGAGACCCGACAGACCGCCGGGCAGTTTCAGCCCGCCAAGGCCGGGCAAGCCGCCCATCGCGCCGCCCATGCCCATTTTCATGGCTTTGGCGGCCTCTTCCATCTTGGCGGGGTCCATATTGGCGAAATCGGCGGGCATGTCGCCGCCCGCGCCCTTGCCGCCCATCAGGCCCTTCATCGCCTGTTTGAGCATGCCGCCCTTGCCCATCTTGCCCATCTTCTTCATCACATCGGCCATCTGCCGGTGCATCTTCAGAAGCTTGTTCAGTTCAGCCACGTCCATACCCGCGCCCGCCGCGATGCGGCGTTTGCGGCTGGCGGCCAGCAGGTCGGGGTTGGCGCGTTCCTTCTTGGTCATCGACTGGATGAGCGCGATCTGACGGCGCAGCATCTTGTCATCAAAGCCCGCTTCTTCGGCCTGCTTGGCCATCTTGCCCATGCCGGGCATCATGCCCATCAGGCCCTGCATGCCCCCCATCTTGAGCATCTGTTCAAGCTGACCCTTGAGGTCGTTCATGTTGAAGAGGCCCTTGGCAAAGCGCTTGGCCATGCGCTCTGCCTCGGCCAGTTCGATGGTTTCTTGCGCCTTTTCGACCAGGGCGACGATATCGCCCATGCCAAGGATGCGCCCGGCGATGCGCTCGGCTTCGAACGTCTCGAGCGCGTCCATCTTTTCGCCCAGGCCGACGAAACGGATGGGTTTGCCGGTGACGGCGCGCATTGAGAGCGCCGCGCCGCCGCGTCCGTCGCCGTCCATCCGGGTCAGGACGACGCCGGTGATCCCGACCTTGGCGTTGAATTCGGTCGCGACGTTCACTGCGTCTTGCCCGGTCAGGCCATCGACCACCAGAAGCGTTTCGCGCGGGGCAACCGCATCGCGGACCGCCTGAACCTCGTCCATCAGGACTTCGTCGATGTGCAGGCGCCCGGCGGTGTCGAGCATATAGACATCATAGCCGCCAAGCGTCGCCTGTTGCTTGGCGCGTTTGGCGATCTGGACGGCCGTTTCACCCTTCACGATCGGCAGCGTGTCGACGCCGATCTGGGCGCCAAGGATCTGAAGCTGCTCCATGGCCGCAGGGCGGTTGGTGTCGAGCGACGCCATCAAGATGCGCTTGCCGTTCTTTTCGGTCAGGCGGCGCGCGAGTTTGGCGGTCGTGGTGGTCTTGCCCGAGCCTTGCAAGCCGACCATCAGGATCGGCGAGGGCGGGTTGTCGATCTTCAGCGCTTCGGGTTCGCCGTCGCCCGCAAGCGTGCGGACCAGTTCGTCATGGACGATCTTGACGACCTGCTGGCCGGGGGTGACGGATTTGGTGACGGCCTGACCCAGTGCCTTGGCTTCGACCGCTTTCACGAAATCCTGCGCGACGGCAAGGGAAACGTCGGCCTCCAGGAGCGCCACGCGCACTTCGCGCAGCGCGGTCTTGACGTCGGCCTCCGACAGGGCGCCCTGTTTGGTCAGGCGATCGAAAACACCGCCAAGGCGTTCTGACAGGTTCTCGAACATCGCATTCTCCTACGTCGCCGGTGCCCGGAAGATATAGGTTTGCCGCCGTCAGCGCCAAGGCAAAGCGAAAAAGCACCTGTGGGCGCAACGCGCTGACAGGTGGCGATCCCGGCAAAGCCAAGGGACCGGAAGCGGCAAGCCTCCGGGGAATTGGGGCGCGTTTACGCCCCGGGCGGGGAAGAGTCAAGGAAAGCGGGCGCGCGCGTCAGTTGTCGCCCGTCACCCCGTCGCAGGTGGTTTCTTGCCCGGCGCAGATGCCGCGGACCCAGATCGGGTCGGCGGGGGGGGCGTCGAGTAGCCGCAAGGCCACCCATTCGCCCTCGCAGGCCTCAAGCGTGGCGATCATGTCGGGATAGATCCAGTCCTGCCCCTGCCACAGCACCTGCGATGCGGCGTCGGGTGCGGCGAACCCCTTCTGGGTCTGCGCGACAAAGACCAGATCGGCGGCGCTGACCCAGCCGTCAGGGGCCGTGAGGGCGGGATTGTCCCAACCGGCGACCTGAGTGACCGCCGCATAGCCATCGCGGATATCGGTAATGAGAGCATGGCCGCCCATCATGCCACGTTCGGAATCGTTGACCATCGGCATCACCCCGACCTGTTCCGCCCCGGCATCGGGTGCCGACAGGATCACCGGCGCGCCGGGCGCTTCACTGCGCACATAGGCGGGGATTGCGCAGTCGGCCATGGCGGCATTCGGGATCAGAAGGGCAAAGATCAGGGTGGGACGCAGGAACATCGGGCAGGGGCCTTTCGGGGTGTGGTTTGTCCCAGACGTCGCTTGCCGGGGGAGAAGTGTCAATGGTTGGCGGGGCTTGGGAGAACGGGCGGTGGATGGGATTGGCGGTGTGAGATCATTTCCGGACAAACGTCGCGATGGCCATGTTATGCTCCGCCGCCTTCCCACCATCCCCTCCGACACCGCCCCCCTTGCCTTCCGGGCGGGGATGGGCACCATGGCCGCCAAAGGTCGGAGGGCCGTGATGAGTTTCGAAACCTGGGATGAAATCCGCACCGCCTGGCAGGTGGCGCGTCTTGGCACCGTGTCGGGCGCTGCCGAGGTGATGGGGGTCCATCATGCGACCGTCATCCGCCATATCGATGCGCTGGAAGCGCGGCTGGGCACCAAGCTTTTCCAGCGTCATGCACGAGGCTACACCGCGACCGACGCGGGGCGCGAGCTGCTGGAAGTGGCGCAGGGCGCGGCCGACCGTTTCGATCAGTTGGCGAGCCGCATCAAGGGCCAGAGCGAGACAGTGACGGGCGAGCTGATCATCACCGCGATTTCCGGCATTCCGGGGCTTTTGTCGCCCGCCATCGCCGCTTTTCAGGCTGAACATCCCGGTCTGGTCGTGCGGTTCCTGACCGACATGCGGCTTTTCCGGCTGAACTCAGGCGAGGCGCATGTGGCGATCCGCGCCGGGGCACGGCCCGAAGATCCCGATTATGTGGTCCAGAAGTTCATCCTGATGCGCCAGGCGCTTTATGCGGCGAAATCCTATGCGACGCGCCATGGTCTGCCGAAGTCGGAACCCGAGTTGGGCAAACATTTCTTTATCGGCGCCGACGATCCGCAAAGCCGCGCGCCCTTCTATATCTGGCTGAGAGCCAATGTGCCGGCCGATCGGGTGATCTATCGCACGTCGGAGGCGGCGGCGACCGAGGCGGCGGTCAGGGCGGGCGCAGGCATCGGCTTCTTGTCGGTGCGCGAGGCGGCGCGCGACCCGAACCTGATCGAGGTCAAGCCCCCGCGCCCGGAATGGACCTCGCCCCTGTGGCTGGTCACGCATGTCGATCTGCACCGCACCATCAAGGTGCAGAAGTTCCTGACCCATATCAAGGCGGCGGCGGAAGGCTGGACGGACCTGTGAGTGGGCAGGTCAGTGCCGCGGCCCGTGGCCATCTGGCCATGCTGGCCTTTTCGGCGCTGATCGCGGGATCGTTTTCGCTGGGCAGTCTGACCGCGAACCTGATTTCGCCGGTGGCTTTTTCGGCGCTGCGGTTCCTCATGGCGGCGGGGTTCGTGGGCGCCGCGGCGCTGGTCATGGGGGCATTCCGGCGCGGCGACGGGCGGGCGCCCTGGCGGTATGGGCTGCTCGGCCTCTGCCTTGCTGCCTATTTCGTCTTGATGTTCGAGGGGCTGAAGACCGCGCCGCCGGTGGCGACGGCGGCGGTCTTTACCCTGACGCCGATCCTGGCGGCGGGGTTTGGCTGGTTGTTGCTGCGCCAGATCACCACGGCCCGGATCGCGGCCGCGCTGGCCATCGGCGGCGCGGGGGCGGTCTGGGTGATCTTCCGCGCCGATCTGGCCGCGCTGATGCGGTTCGAGGTGGGGCGGGGCGAGGTCGTCTATTTCTGGGGCTGCGTGGCGCACGCGCTTTACACGCCATTGGTCAGGAAGCTGAACCGGGGCGAGAGCCCCTTGGTCTTTTCCTTTGGCGTGCTGATCACCGGTTTTGTCATGCTGACGGTTTGGGGTTGGGGCGATATTGTCGCGACCGACTGGGCGGCGCTGCCGGGGATCGTGTGGATCACGCTGCTTTACACCGCGCTGTTCGCGAGCGCGGTGACCTTCGTGCTGCTGCAATATGCAGCACTGCGGCTGCCCGCGTCGAAGGTCATGGCCTATACTTACCTCACGCCAAGCTGGGTGATCTTGTGGGAAGTGGCGCTGGGCAAGCCTTTGCCGGGGGCGCTGGTGCTGGTCGGCGTGGCTGCGACGATGGTGGCGCTGGGGATGCTGGTCAGGGAGTGAGGGGATTGGGTAATTCGAGCCGATCGCTCGTGGAACGGATACCGGCCAATATGATATGGTCAGGGCAAAGGCGAAAACGGGGAGCGAGGTCGCATGAAAACTATACTTGTGATCGACGGTGCCGAAAACTGCGCATACGATCACTTTCAGACCACAGATGAGTTCTTTGCTGTCCTGTTCCCGGATGAGGGGCAAGACATAGAGTTCATTCAGGACTTTCAAGACCGCCACCCCGGGGATGTATTCGCCCAGCAGTTTGACCAACTCTGGAAATCGCCTGTGCGGAAGAAGGACGTTCGAGGGGTCGACGGCATCCTGTTCTATGACATGCCACACAAGAAGAAGTACTACCCGAACAAAAGGGACACTGATCTGAACGGGAGCGGGCGTTCCTGGACAGCATGATCAAGCCCGCGAGCGCCCACTGTGGCGCAGGGCATCTATTTTTCCTCCCCAAATACTTACACGCCTTCCTCTCCCACCTCCCCCTCCAAAAACCGCTCGAACGCGTCGAGGTCCATCTCCTCGAACATGCCGAAGCCCGCAATCCAGATGGTTGCGGCGCGCATCGCGTCGGGTTCGAGTTTGCACCAGATCACCCGTCCGCGCTTTTCTTGGGTGATGAGGCCCGCCTCGGCCAGAACCTTCAGATGTTTCGAAATGGCGGCCAGCGACATCTCGAACGGGTGGGCCACGTCGGTGACGGCCATGTCATCCTCCAAAAGCATCGTCAGGATGCCGCGCCGCGTGGGATCGGCGAGCGCGGCGAAGATCTGATCGAGGCGTTTGTCGGCGGGCGCGGTCATGGGCGCCTGCTGGGCTGGCGGTCGCCGAAGCTGGCGAAGGTCTGGCGCATTTCCTCGGGTCCGGCACCGGCGCCGGAGAGGACGGCGGCGAGGATGCGGGCTTTGCGGCCGCAAAGGTCGCCCGCGAAGATCGCGCCCGCGTCCGCCAGCACCTTGCCGCCGCCGGGGCCACCATAGGCGGGCAGCACGCGGCCATCGCCGCAGCGGCTGGTGATGATCAGGGGCAGCCCGGTTTGGCAGATTTCAACGGCGGCGGTGGCCACCGGGGGGGTGACATTGCCGCGCCCGAACGCCTCCAGCACGATCGCCTTGGT
>Ga0138256_10006451_pt1 | contig 12401 bp, 12 predicted proteins | sample KNB2016incub_MG_FD_105486 | JGI IMG/M metagenome (GOLD analysis project Ga0138256, IMG submission 105486) | Active sludge microbial communities from wastewater in Klosterneuburg, Austria - KNB2014incub_MG | ecosystem: Engineered > WWTP > Activated sludge > Unclassified | place: Austria... | reverse complement strand
CGATTGACGTTGTTGCCGACAGCTCCACCTCGCGGAATTGGTTCTCGGACGCACGCTCAATGACACCGAAATACTTGTGCGGCTCGCGATCGATGGCCAGCGCGGCAAGGAACGACACGTAGAAGTTGCGTGAGGCAAAGCCAAAGCTTGGGCTGCGATGCTCGCGCACGATGCGCACGATGTCATCGCTCCCGGTCTTCTCCTTGGCGCGGCGCATGCCGGCGGCGCCGTGGTTGTAGGCGGTGATCGCCAGCGGCCAGTTGCCGAGCACGCGGTAGTTGTAGGACAGCAGTTGCGCCGCCGCCTCGGTCGAGCGGAACGGGTCGAGGCGCTCGTCGACCGAGCGATCGATGCGCAGGAACAACCGGCCCGTGGAACGCATGAACTGCCACAGGCCGCTGGCGCCGACCTTCGAGTAGGCTTCCGGGTTGAAGGAGGACTCGACGTGCGGCAACGCCGCAAGCTCGGCCGGCAGGCCGCGGTTCGCCAGCGTCTCGGCGATGTGCGCCTCCCAGGCGCCGGCGCGCTTCAGTCCCGCGCGGAAGCGATCCGCCTGGCCGAGCTGGAAGCGTACGTCGTCGACCGCGGCGAGCAGACGCGTCGCCGGCACAGTGCTGCCCCACAGTTCACGTACGCGCCGCTCCTCCGGCGTGGCCGGCTCGGCCCCCGAGGCCACGCGCCGCAAGGCGGCCTGCCAGCGCTCGCGCGCCGCGTCCACCCGCTGCTCGCGCGCCCGCGGCGCAGCGTCCCCGAAGCGCAGCGTCTCATAGAGGATCGTGAGGTCTCGCTGGTCGTGGATGTAACCCTCGCCGGTGCCGATTTCGCTATAGACGCGAATCCAGAACTGCACGTCCGGCTCCAGCTCCGGCGGGCGCGGCAGCAGATCGGCCGCGAAGAGCGCGCGGGTGCAGCAGGCGAGGACCAGGGGAAGCAGGCAGCGTCGCAGCATGCGCCTATACGTAGCACAGCCGGGACCCGCTTGGCAGGCACCAGTGCCCGAAAAAAAGGGGCGGCGGGCGCGTCGCGCCGGCCGCCCAGCCTGGTCGGTGCTGGCCCTCAGCTCGCCGGCGGGCGCCGGCAGCCACGGCCCGTCAGCCGCACTTGGAATCGCCGCAATTCAGGCAGGTCATGCAACCATCCATCATGACCACCGCCGCCGTGCTGCACTTGCTGCACAACTGCGCACCGTCGGGGAAATGCGACTTGGCGAAGGCATCCTGCTGCTTCTGTCGCGCCACGAATTCGGCGCGCTTCTCCTCGACCAGCTTCTTCTGGTGCTCGTCGAGCTCCGTCTTGCGCAGCAGGCCGATGGTCTGCAGGTGCTTCTCGATCACGTGGCCGAGCTCGGCGATGATCGAGGGCATGAACCTGCCGCCCGGCTGCCAGTAGCCGCCGCGCGGGTCGAACACGGCCTTGAGCTCATCGACCATGAAGGTGACGTCGCCGCCCTTGCGGAACACCGCCGAAATGATGCGCGTCAACGCCACGATCCACTGGAAGTGATCGAGGTTCTTCGTGTTGATGAAGACTTCGAACGGCCGCCGTTGTTCGTGCTCGGTGCCCTCGTTCAGCACGATGTCGTTGATCGTGATGTACATCGCGTGGTCTGAAATCGGTGTCTTGATCTTGTAGGTCGAGCCGATCAACACCTCTGGACGCTGGATCTCCTCGGTGAGGCGGATGACCTTGGCGCCGCGGCTCAGCGGCGCTCCGAGCGCCGGGGTGGCGGCGGCCGGCTCGGCCTCAGCGGACTTGCCGACGCGATACTTGACGATGCGCTTGTCGATCTTTCTCACGTCCATGGTCAGAATTTCCCGTAGTAGCCTTCTTTTATCGCGTCGTAGAGGTTGGCGGCGGTATGCACCTCGCCGTCATACTCGACCTCCTCGTCACCACGCGCCTCGATCTCGGTGCCGTCCTCGAGCGTGAACACGTAGACGGTGTTCTTCAGGTCCTTTTCCTTGACCAGCACGCCCTGGAAGGCCTCGGGATTGAAACGGAAGGTCGTGCAGCCCTTCAGCCCCTGCTCGTGGGCATACAGGTAGATGCCCTTGAACTCCTCGTAGGGGAAGTCGGTCGGCACGTTGGCCGTCTTGGAGATCGACGAATCGACCCATTTCTGCGCCGCCGCCTGGATGTCGACGTGCGCGCGCGGCGTGATGTCGTCGGCGGTGGTGAAATACTCCGGCAGCGCCTCGGCAACGTTGGTCGAGCCGGGAACCGCGCGCGGATTGACGAGCTCGCGGTAGGCCAGCAGTTCGAAGGAGAACACGTCGATCTTCTCCTTGGTCTTGCGGCCCGGGCGGATCACGTTGCGGAAATAGTGATGCGCGAAGGTCGGCTCGATGCCGTTGGAGGCATTGTTGGCGAGCGACAGCGAGATCGTGCCGGTGGGTGCGATCGAGGTGTGGTGCGTGAAGCGCGCGCCAACCTGCGAGATCTGCTCGACCAGCTGCGGCGCGACCTCGGCCAGGCGACGCATGTACCGGCTGTAGCGGGCGTGCAGCACGCGTCCCGGGATGCGTGCGCCGACCTTCCAGCCGTCGGTCGCCATCTCCGGACGCTTGCGCAGCATCTCGCGCGTCACGGTGAACTCCTCGTTCATGATCGGCGCCGGACCCTTCTCACGCGCCAGCTCCAGGCCCGCCTCCCAGCCGGCCACCGCCATCTCGCGGGACACGTCGGCGGTGAACTGCAGCGACTCCGCCGAACCGTACTTCATGCCGAGCAGCGTCAGCGTCGAGCCGAGCCCAAGGAAACCCATGCCGTGGCGGCGCTTGCGCAGGATCTCCTCGCGCTGCGGCGCCAGCGGCAGGCCGTTGATCTCCACGACGTTGTCGAGCATGCGGGTGAACACGCGCACCAGCTCGCGGTACTCGTCCCAGTCGAAACGCGCCGCGCTGGTGAACGGCTCGCGCACGAACTGCGTCAGGTTGACCGAGCCCAGCAGGCAGGAACCGTAGGGCGGCAATGGCTGTTCGCCACAGGGATTGGTGGCGCGGATGTTCTCGCACCACCAGTTGTTGTTCATCTCGTTGACGCGGTCGATGAGGATGAATCCCGGTTCGGCGAAATCGTAGGTGGACGACATGATGACGTCCCACACGCGCCGCGCCGGCAGCTTCTTGTAGATGCGGCAGGCGACCAGGCCCTCGTCATTGACGACGTAACCCTCGTGCACCGGCCACTCGCGCCACACGAAGTGCAGCGGGTCGTCGAGATCCGGCTTCTCGGCGTTGTATTCCTGCGCGCCGATCGGGAAGGCCAGCTGCCACTCCTGGTTCTCGCGCACCGCGTGCATGAATTCGTCGGTGATCAGCAGCGAGAGGTTGAACTGGCGCAGACGCCCGGCCTCGCGCTTGGCGCGGATGAAGTCCATCACGTCCGGGTGGCCGACGTCGAAGGTCCCCATCTGCGCACCGCGGCGACCACCGGCCGACGCGACCGTGAAGCACATCTTGTCGTAGATATCCATGAACGACAGCGGCCCGGAGGTGTAAGCGCCGGCCCCGGTGACGTAGGCGCCGCGCGGCCGCAGCGTCGAGAACTCGTAGCCGATGCCGCAGCCGGCCTTGAGCGTCAGACCCGCCTCATGCACCTTGCAGAGGATGTCGTCCATCGAATCGCGCACCGTGCCCGAGACGGTGCAGTTGATCGTCGACGTCGCCGGCTTGTGCTCCAGCGCACCGGCATTGGAAGTCACGCGACCGGCGGGAATCGCACCGCGGCGCAGCGCCCACAGGAAGCGCTCGTACCAGTGCTCGCGCACCTCTGCAGGCTCGATGTCGGCCAGGGCGCGGGCGACGCGCTGGTAGGTCTCGTCCATCGTCGCGTCGATGGGTGTGCCGTCCTTGGCGCAAAGACGGTACTTCGACGCCCAGATATCGAGCGAGGCTTCCTGGTAGGGAACGCTCTCGATACCCCGATTTTCGACCTTGACCACGGAATTCATATTAGCTTTCCCCACGATCCCCGCACCGCTCCCCCGAAGTCCCCCGCCAGCCCCGAAAACGCCCGGATCCGCCCGCACTTCCCTGTTTTGGGCAGACACAAGATTTTGTGGCGGGGGATCGAGAGACTAATTACCGGATCCAGACCGGTCAAGATTATGGAACCTGTGGGCGACGGCCCGATCTCGCATTGAAAAACAAATGGATAGCGAGGTTTCGGCCGCAGAAGTCCGCACAGTATTTTCTCGTGCAGGGGTCAATGTGACGCGCGTCACATTATCAATATCTGGTATCCACAGCCTTCTCCACAGGCGGCCCACAGGCTCTCCCGCAAGCGCCCCGCGAGGCCGCCCTTGAATCCCGGTGCGCCAACCACACATCAGGAACACAGGAAGCGGTGGCACATCGAGAGCCGCCGCGGCGGCAAAGCGACAACTGGAGTTGAACCTCATGACCATCGTGCGCTACGAGCCCTGGACGGTGATGAACCGTCTGCATCGTGAAATCGACCAGATCTTCGGGGATTCTTTCGCCACACCGGCAGCCTCCGGCGCAACCGCCGTGGCGTGGGTGCCGTCGGTGGATGTGCACGAGGAGCCCGAGCGCTTCGTCGTCCACGCCGATCTGCCGGGCGTCGACGCCAAGGACATTCACGTCACGACCGAGAACGGCATGCTGACGCTGCGGGGTGAGCGGCGGTTCGAGAAGCGCGCCAGCGAGAAGGGCTTCGAGCGTCTCGAGCGCGTCTCGGGCGCGTTCCTGCGGCGCTTCACGCTGCCGGACAACGCGCTGGCCGACGAGATCCAGGCGAAGCATGTGAACGGCGTGCTGGAAATCACGATCCCGAAACGCCGGGCGGCGGAGCCGAAGCGGGTCCAGGTCGAGGTGAAGTAGGCGACCCGGCGTCGGCGCAGAAGGCGCGCCGCGCGGCGGCCGGTGAGCGGCCGAGTGCGCGCGCCGCCGCATAGAAGCGCCGCAGATCGCCACCTGCCTCGGCCAGCAGCCGCTGGAATCCGGGAACGCACCCCTGGTAGCTCGACACAGCCGCCAGGTGTGCGTTGTTGAGCCCGGCGCCGACCCAGGCCTCATAACCACTGGCCACGCCCGTGGCACGGGCCTGCGCCTGGAGTTCGCTGCCCGCCTGCTCCAGGCGGGCGCGCTTGCGCTCGCGGAGTTCCCCGGCGGGCAGGCCGGACGCGTACACGCGGGCGAGATCCGCGCGCGCCACGCCGAAGATCGCCGCGATCTCCGCCTGGCGGCGACGTTGCGCCAGGAAGCCGTCGAGTTCCGCCGGGCGCTGCTGCTGCGCCAGCCAGCGCGCCAGGCCCTCCTGCTCCACCGTCATCGCGAAGGCCTCGTTGAATTCGGTATCGCCGCGTACGTACAGCAGCTGATGCGCCAGCTCGTGGAACAGCGTCGCCACCAGCGGGGTCTCCCCCTGGCGCAGCATGCTGCTCACCACCGGGTCGTCGAAGTGGCCGAGAGTTGAATAGGCCGCCACGCCGGCCACCAGGACGTCGTCACCACGGCGCGCCAGTCCTTCGGCGTAGCGGCGCGCGTTGACCTCGCGGAAATAGCCGCGATAGGCGACGCAGCCCGTGAACGGGAAGCACCAGCGGCGCGGCTCGACCGAGAATTCCGGTGCCGCCATCACGTTCCAGACGACATACGGCCGGCCAATGTCGGCATAGCTGCGGTAGCTGGCATTGTCCGGCAGCGCGAGCGCGTGCACGGCGAAGTCGCGTGCGGCGCGCACCGTCTCGAGCTGCGCACGCAGCGCGCTCGGCGTCGCCGGATCGGCGATCACCTGGCCGAGCGGCCGGCGGCGTGCCAGCAGGCGCGCCTCGCCGTTGGCGGCCTGCAGCAGGTAGCCGGCGGTGCTGCAGGCGCCGAGCGTGGTGGCAAGCAGACCGGAGGCCAGCAGGCGCAGCCAGCGAATCGGGGGCCGGGTTCCAGCGTCGGGTAACATGCGCGGATGCAAGTCTATCTGGTCGGCGGCGCGGTCCGGGACCAGCTGCTGGGGCGCACGCCGCAGGAGCGCGACTGGGTCGTGACCGGCGCGACACCCGAAGAGATGCGCGCGCTCGGCTATCGCGCGGTCGGCCGCGACTTCCCGGTCTTCCTGCACCCGCAAAGCAACGAGGAATACGCGCTCGCGCGCCTGGAGCGCAAGGTGGCGCCCGGCTACCGCGGCTTCGTCACCGAGTTCTCCCCGACCGTGACGCTGGAGCAGGATCTGCAGCGTCGCGACCTGACGATCAACGCGATGGCACAGCGTGCCGACGGCACGCTCATTGATCCTTTCGGCGGCCGTGCCGACCTGGAGCGACGCGTACTGCGGCATGTCTCGCCCGCCTTCGCCGAAGACCCGGTGCGCATCCTGCGTGTGGCGCGCTTCATGGCGCGCTTCGCGCCGCTGGGATTCACCGTGGCGCCGGAGACAGGCGCCCTGATGCAGGCGATGGTGCGGGCGGGCGAGGCCGCGGCGCTGGTGCCGGAGCGCGTGTGGCGTGAACTCGAGCGCGCGCTCGCTGAGCCGCAGCCACGGGCGTTCTTCGAAACGCTCGCCGCCTGCGGCGCGCTCGAGGTGGTATTGCCGGAGCTGGCCGCGGCCTGCGCCCCGCGGGCCGGCGGCGGACCGGCGCCCGCTGCGCTGGCGCTCACGGCCGCAGCCGCAGCGGTACCGACGCCGCCGGTACGCCTGGCGGCACTGGCCGGCGGTCTGGCCGAATCACAGATCGAGTCATTGTGCGCGCGCTTGCGCGCGCCGGGCGACTACCGAGAACTGCTGCGGCTGGTCGCGCGTCTGCGCGCGCTGCTGGGCGGCGATGTGCCACCGCCACGGCAGCGGCTGCGCGACCCGGACTGGCTGCTGGCGCTGCTCGAAGCCGCGGACGCGTTCCGCCGGCCCGAACGTCTCAGCGCCGGGCTGCAGGTGCTGGCGGCGCGGGCAGCGGGCGTGGGCGCGTCCCCCGAGGACGTCGCGCACTTCGCGGATGCACTGGGCGCCGCAGCCCGGCGCGCGGCGACGGTGCGCCTCGATCCCGCCGAGATCGCGACGCTCCCGGGCCCGCGGATCGCGACACGCCTGCGCGAGCTGCGGCGCGCAGCGCTCGACGCGGCACCCGAGGTCGCTACAGCAGGCGCCGCAGGTCCTGCAGCCTGAAGCCCGGCAGGCTCGCCTCCCAGCCACGCGTCAGGGCCAGCACTTTGAAGGTCTCCCCCATCTCGCCGGGCAGCAGCAGCTGGCGCGCCTCGCTGCCACGGCGCGCGCGGTCGCGCTCGTCGACCCCGGCGGCCACGTCCGTCTCGATGCCGCTCGCCAGCAGGAACGCGGCCTGGGTGCAGTAGCCGGCGACCTCGAGGCCGGCATCGACCGCCGCTTCGGCCAGGCGCGTGAAATCCACCCAGGCGGTAATGTCCTGCAGCCCGGGATGCAGGAACGGATTCGCGTGCGCGCGGTGCCGGTAGTGGCAGCGCAGCGTCCCCTGCGCGCGCGCCGGGTGATAGTACTCGCGGCGCCCGACGCCGTAGTCGATGACGAGCGCGACGCCGCGACCGAGCGCCGCGCCCAGCGCCGCCACCCAGCCGCCGGCCCCGGGGCACAGCTCGGAGACGTATCCAGAGGGCAGCGGCGCGTCGAGTTCGGACTCGATGCGCGCGAGTTCGCTACGCAGTGCGCTGTCGGCCGGCCGCTCGGCCCAGGCGAGCGCCCCCTGCTCGTCGAGCGCGACGCCGCGCGCCATCGGTCCGGAGTCGCGCAGGGCGAAACAGCCGAAGGGCAGCGCATCGGCGACCTCGTTGGCGAGGATCACGCCCTCCAGCGGCGACGCCGGCAGGGTGTCGAGCCACTCGACGCAGCCGGCCAGCGCCGGCGGCAGGGCGCCGAGCAGGGCGCGCTGCCGCGCCCGCAGCTCGGCGCTCACCTCGAGGATCCAGTAGTGGCGCGGCGCCGCGCCCAGCTCCGCCAGCCCGGCGAGCAGCGTCGCGGCGAGGCGCCCGCTGCCGGCACCGAACTCGAGCAGTCCGCCACCCGTGGCGGCAATCACCGGCGCGACGGCACGCGCCAGGCAACGGCCGAACAGCGGCGAGAGCTCGGGCGCGGTGGTGAAATCCCCGGCCGCGCCGAACTTCTGCGCGCCCGCGCTGTAGTAGCCGAGCCCCGGTGCGTACAGCACGATCCGCAGGTATTCCTCGAAGGGCAACCAGCCGCCGCCTGCCACCAGCGCAGCCTCGACAGCGGCACGCACGCGCGCCGCGTGCTCGGCCTGCACTGCATCAAGGGCAGGAAGGGTCTGGACTTCGGCCGCGCGCACCATATTCTTGGGGATGATGACGCAAGAGAGAGTCCCGCCGCCATTGCAGGGCCGCACGGCGCTGGTCACCGGCGCGGCGCGGCGCGTCGGCGCCGAAATCGTGCGCCACCTGCATGCGGCCGGCGCGAACGTCGTGATCCACTGCAATCGCTCGCTGGAGCAGGCGCGGGCGCTGGCCGCCGGACTGGAGAGCGGGCGGGCGGGTTCGACGCGGGTCGTCCGCGGCGACCTGCTCGACACCGCGGCGCTGCCCGGGCTGGTGGCGAGCACGATCGAGACCTTCGGCAGCCTCGACGTCCTGGTCAACAACGCCTCGACGTTCTACCCGACGCCCTTTGGCAGCATCACGCCGGCGCAGTGGGCCGACCTGTCGGGCACCAACCTGCAGGCGCCGCTGTTCCTGGCGCAGGCGGCAGCGCCGGCGCTGCGCCAGGCCCGCGGCCTGGTGGTCAACATTGTCGACATCCACGGCCAGCGGCCGCTGCGCAATTACCTCGCCTACTCCGCGGCGAAGGCGGGCCTCATCATGCTGACGCGCGCACTGGCGCGCGAAATGGCGCCCGAGGTGCGTGTCAACGCGGTGGCGCCCGGCCCGGTGCTGTGGCCAGAGACCGGGCTGGACACGCAGCAGATGAACGAGATCGTCGAGCGCACGCTGCTCAAGCGAGCCGGCGAGCCGGCCGACATCGCACGCGCAGTGCGCTTTTTCGCCGCCGAGGCGCCCTTCGTCACCGGCCAGGTCCTGGCGGTCGACGGCGGGCGCAGCGTCGGCTGGTAAGCGCTACGGCGCTTTGAGGTCGATGCCGGAATCGGCGAGGGGCGGCACCGTCGGCGCGAGCTCGCGCCACAATTGCGCCAGGCTGCACCCGGCGAGCGGATGCCGCCACTCGGGCACGAGCTCCGCGAGCGGCCCGAGCATGTAGCCCCGCCGCATCAGGTCGGGACGCGGCAGCGTCACCCCCTCGCATTGGCCGGCAAGCTCGCCGAACATCAACAGGTCGATGTCCATGCGGCGCGGCGCCCACTTCGGATCGGCGCGACCGCGACCGCACTGCTCCTCGATGGCATGCAGGGCCGCAACCAGCGCGGCGGGTCCGAGTCCGGTGTCGAAGACGGCAGCGGCGTTGAGGAAATCCTCGCCGTCGAAGCCGACTGCGGCGTTGCGGTAGCAGCGCGAGAAGCGCGCATCGGGGAAGCGTGCGCGCAGCAGGCGCGCGGCCTCGGGCAGGCGCCGCTCGGGCTCGACGTTGCCGCCGAGCGCGACGCCGGCGCGCCGCCAGGCGTTCAACGCCGCCGCTCGATGACCACGCCGACGTCACGCGCATGGCGGATCGCACCCGGCTTGTTGATCGTCAGGCGCACCCAGGCCAGGGCGAATTCCTGCAACAGCAGCGCCGCGAGCCTCTCGGCCAGCGTTTCAACCAGGTGAAATTGCGATTCACCGACGAATGCCAGCACACGCTTGGCGATGCTCTTGTAATCGGTCGTGTCGGCAATCGAGTCGCGCGTCGCCGCACGCGCGCAGTCCGCCGGGATCTCCAGGTCGATGATGACCTTCTGGCGGATGCGCCGCTCCCAGTCGATGAACCCGATGATGCATTCGACTTCCAGTCCCCGCAGGAACAGGCGGTCTTCAGCAGGCGGTGAACTCATGATGCGGCCTTCCCCGGTGGCGCAAGCTCGGCGATGCTCCAGCGCGCACGCACGCGGACCGTGCGCGGCGAGCATTCGCCGGCGCTCAGGCGCACGAGGCCAGCGAGTGCGATCATGGCGGCATTGTCCGTGCAGAACTCCGGACGCGGATAGTACACGCGCGCGCCGCGCGCGCGCGCCGCAGCCGTAAGCTGCGCGCGCAGCGACTGGTTCGCGCCGACGCCGCCGGCAACCACCAGGGCCTCATGCCCGGTGAATTCGAGTGCCCGCAGCGCCTTGGCGCACAGCGTTTCCACGATCGCGTCCTCCACCCCACGCGCCACGTCCGCCTTGACGGCGGGCGTCAGCTCGCGCTCGCGCACCGCCAGCATCACGGCAGTCTTCAATCCCGAGAAGCTGAATTCCAGCCCCGGCCGGTCGCGCATCGGGCGCGGGAAGTGGAAGCGCCCGGGCTGGCCCTGCGTGGCAAGCCGCGCGAGCTCCGGCCCGCCCGGATAAGGCAGGCCGAGAAGCTTGGCCACCTTGTCGAAAGCTTCGCCGGCCGCGTCGTCACGGGTCTCGCCGAGCAGGTGATACTCGCCGATCCTCCGCACATCGATCAGCATCGTGTGCCCGCCGGAGACCAGCAGCGCGAGATGCGGAAACGGCGGCACCTCCGCCTCCAGCAGCGGGGCCAGCAGGTGACCCTCGAGGTGGTGGACGCCGAGGACGGGCAGGCGCCAGCCCAGCGCCAGAGCCTGAGCCAGCGCCGCCCCCGTCAGCAGCGCCCCGACCAGCCCCGGGCCGGCCGTGTAGGCGATGCCGCCCAGCTCTTCCGGGGCGGTACCGGACGCTTCCAGGACCTCGCGCACCAGCGGCAGCAGCCGGCGGACGTGATCGCGCGACGCCAGCTCGGGGACCACCCCGCCATAGCGACGGTGCAGGTCCACCTGGCTGTGCAGGGCCTGGCCGAGCAGCCCCGCGCGGCTGTCGACGACGGCCGCGGCGCTCTCGTCGCAGGAGCTTTCGATGCCGAGAACCCGCATTTTGCCTTTTGCCTTGGGCGCCTTTAGAATCCCCGCCCCCTGCCCTCGCTGGCGGGACGCAATCCGCCAGTTGAATCAAGAGGTTGAGATTCGATGCCGAGCGTTCGTATCCGCGAGAACGAGTACTTCGACGCCGCACTGCGGCGCTTCAAGCGTGCCTGCGAGAAGGCGGGCGTCCTCGCCGAGCTGCGCCGGCGCGAATTCTACGAGAAGCCGACCCAGGAACGTAAACGCAAGAAGGCCGCCGCGGTGAAGCGGCACCTCAAGCGTATCTCGCGCGACTTCGTGCGCGCAGCGCGCTGAAGCCGCGCGCTGCAGTGGAACTGAAGGCCCGCATCCAGGAAGACATGAAGGCGGCGATGCGAGCCGCCGAGAAGGATCGGCTGGCGACCATCCGCCTGATCCTCGCCGCGATCAAGCAGCGCGAGGTCGACGAGCGCATCCTGCTCGACGACACCCAGGTGCTCGCGGTACTCGAGAAGATGGTGAAGCAGCGGCGCGAGTCCATCGCCCAGTTCCAGTCGGGCGGCCGCGCCGACCTGGTCGCCAGGGAGAACGCCGAGCTTGCGGTGCTCGCCACCTACCTGCCCGAGCCGCTCGCCGAGCAGGAGATCGACCGGCTCATCAACGAAACCATCGCCGCGACGGGCGCCGCCAGCATCAAGGACATGGGCAAAGTCATGAACGCCCTGAAACCAATGGTGCAGGGTCGCGCCGACATGGGCGCGCTGGGCGCACGCATCAAGGCACGCCTGTCCTGATCCGGCGCATGGCCGGTCGCATCCCCCAGGGTTTCATCGATGAGCTGATCGCCCGCGCCGATATCGTCGAACTCATCGGCGAGCGCGTGCCGCTGAAGAAGGCGGGACGCGAATACAAGGCCTGCTGTCCGTTCCACGACGAGAAGACGCCTTCGTTCTGGGTCAGCCCCGACAAGCAGTTCTTCCACTGCTTCGGTTGCAGCGCGCACGGCACCGCACTCGGATTCCTGATCCAGTACGACCAGCTTTCCTTTCCGGAGGCTGTCGAGGAACTGGCGCGCCGCGTCGGTCTCGAGGTACCGCGCGAAGCGGGCGCGGCGCCGCGCAGCGCCGCGACCGAGGGCCTGACCGAGCTGCTCGGCCGTGTCGCCGGCTACTACGTGGAGCGGCTCGGCGACTGCGAGCGCGCCCGCCAGTACCTGCGCGGCCGGGGCCTCAGGCCGGAGACCCTGCAGCTGTTCCGCATCGGCTACGCGCCCGACGCCTGGCAGGAGGTACTGCATGCCTTCGGCGCCACCGAGGAGTCGCGCCGCGGGCTGCTGGCCGCCGGCCTCGTCATCGCGCGTGAACGCCCGGCGGCCGGGCAGGAACCCCACTACGACCGCTTCCGCGACCGCATCATGTTTCCGATCCGCGATGCGCGCGGCCGCGTGATCGCGTTCGGCGGGCGCGTGATCGACCGCGGCGAGCCCAAGT